>Ga0126326_1000507_pt1 | contig 11199 bp, 10 predicted proteins | sample InaspJWI67metaG_FD_94485 | JGI IMG/M metagenome (GOLD analysis project Ga0126326, IMG submission 94485) | Marine gutless worms symbiont microbial communities from Oahu, Hawaii - Inanidrilus sp. 1 OAHU.JWI-67 metaG | ecosystem: Host-associated > Annelida > Digestive system > Unclassified | place... | reverse complement strand
GCATTTGTAGAGTATGTAAATCTGGTTTTCTATAAAACCCAGGTTCCTCATGGTATAAAATATACTTCAGGTTTTTTTCTCCTGGATTGTTTGTTCTTTTCCTTTGACCCACCACTTTAAACTGGTTAAATTTCAAATTATATTTTTGATGATAAAACTGGTCAAATTACGGGTAGGTTCTTCCGACAATTCCCATGGTTTTAATCTCCGGATGGTTGCTGATCCAATGATATGCTTCATCGTATGGGTATTTATATTCTGAGGTCCAGACAGTATAATCCCCCCAACCAGGTTTTCGCGCACCATTTGTAATATTAATCGGAGACATTACCTGATTTGAAAAAATCAACAACACAAAGATAATTGTGGCTTTTCTCTCATGTTGAGGCTTCAAAAGATTTATCGATAATATCAAAAGGGTTAAAAAAGAGGGAATAAAAACCAGATTAAATCTGGAGTATCCGAAATAAGCAGTACCTGAGTAATGCAAATCACTATGAATATACGTACTGCTAATCTTTCCGTTCAACATGAAAAACAGAATGTACCCGATAATTAGACAGAGATTGAAAATTACCGGGAAATATTTTTTCCGGATAAGAAGGTATACTATTGATAGACTGGAAACAGGTAATAGAAAGCCGAATTGTTCCCACAACGAAGCAATCAGCACTTTATAGTTACCTAATACAAGAAGATTTTTGAGCACTAATTTGTAAGGGTTGTGAGGCACATCTCTGAAATAGAGGAAAACAAGCGAGGGGATCAGCGTGATAATTGCAAATTTACCCCAAAGATAAATCTTACTGTGAACATCGTCGTTCTTTTTGTAATAAAAGATATAACCGGCAAAGAAGCAAAATACCAATAAGTATACTAAAGAAGTTTCTTTTATAAAGCTTAACAGAATAATGGAAAAGAAAGTTAGGTTTAGGGTTCTTTTTTCGGAAAACCAATGTATACTCTGTTCAAAGCTGAACACTGCAATAAAGGCGAAAAGGACCATTACCATGTCAATGTATATCAATGAAGAGTAGTAATGCAAAACTGGAATGGTAAGTATATAAAGTCCGAACAGTACTTTTAGTAGGCCATTGGTTGAATTAATCCGTGTTATGGCATAAGTGGCAATAACAATAGCGGAAACTAATATGAATATACGATAATTGCTTTCAATGAAAAATTGATTTTGAATAAAAACCGAGGTCACTGGAATAGAAAAAACAGAATTAAACAGATAGAACAGCGAGGGATACCTTTTAATCCATGACGGGAATATGTTCACGTATAACAATTGCGAGAAAATGGAAAAAACAATTACCAATAAAGGAATGAGAAAGATAAAGTAATTTTTTTTGAAACCGCGCACCAGAAAGAAATAAGAAGAAGGAATATAAAGATATACAGATAGTACACATTGTTTGTTAAATATAGGAAAAAGCCCATCGTAACCCGAATATGGTAATCTGCATCGCCTCTATAGCTGATGCTGTTGAGCATCGGTAGATAGTTCAAAATAGCGGCGACGACGAATATAAAGCCGAAATAAAAATGCGCCTTGTCCTTGCATCCTGGAAGTCTAAGATCCGATGTGCTTTTGTAACACCCGAGAATAAATAATATGTAACCGCCGATTAGAATCAGAAACGAAATGGTAACATGGATTGCACCAGGTTTTAAGAACCAGTAAGGTACAGATAAGAAATTCAATGAGTAGAGAAGGGTGAGGAAAAAAACCTGGTACGATTTGTTGATCGTTTTTCCATCCTTAAGTAAATACGATGTCAGAATGAAAAAAATTCCCAGTAAAATGATTTTTAACTCAAAGATAGGGAGGATAACATAACATAAGGAGAGGATGCCCAGTATTAGCTTATTCAGATTCGACGTTAGACCTTGCATGGATATTAAAGTATGGATCGGAGCATTTGACCTTCAAAATTCAGCCTAATACTATATCATAAGTTCCATGCGCAATCAAATTGAATAGGATTCACCTTTTTAGGATGTTGAGCCCTCAATTATTTGCCCCTCTTCTTTCCTCCAATATAGATCAGAATACTAATGAAACCGCCAATGCACAGCCACGCGAAGACATCGCCAATCTTTGCGTATATCGTTGCCACCCCTTTTGTTGGCACATCGGCGTACATGATCTTTTGATTAGATGTAAAAAAGTTTTTGGAATTTAATACCCTGCCCTGGTAATCCACCGCCGCCGATAAACCGCTGCCGGCAGATCGGACCATGGAAAATCCATTTTCTATTGCCCGGAAAACGGCCATGTGCGTGTGATATGGAGATATGGCCTTCCAGTCTCTGGACGGCACCAGCATCAGATCAACCCTTGCTGCGCCGGCCTGGCGGATCAGCCTCGGAAAATCCATATCAAAACAGATAACGGAGGCAATCCGCCCAAAAGGGGTGTCTGAAAATGAAATGACACCATCGCCGCGAACCACGCCTTCTCTCGGCGCCGGTCTGGCTTTTAGAAATGACCATTTGACCTCTCCTGAAGGATCGATCAAAACGGTCTTGTTTTCAAGCGGTTGTCCCGGATAGTCTCTAGGGCGCACACTGACGGCGATGAGCAGGTATATGTTCTGCTTGCGGGCGGTTTCGGTCGCCTGGTTTAAAAATTCGGTATAATCTTCTTCGAATACGGGCGCTGCGGTTTCCTGCCAGAAAACAATCCTGGCCTCCCCGGTTGCGGCCTGCTGACTCAACGCCAAAAGATCTTTTTGAATCTGAAGGGTTTGCCTGCGAAGCGTTTCTTCTTCAGTTTGCGTCGCTATGCTGGTTCTTGAAAGATTCGGTGTTGAAACGGTAATCGAAGCGACACGGACCGTTTCCCGCTGTGGTGTAAACAATGCCAGTCGGGCACCGCCGATCAGCGCGAGCAGCAGTCCGACAGTGACATAACCCAAGACGCCTTTTTTGATCTTTCCCCAGTCAAATCCCTCTTGCCAGGCCTGGTTCACTAGAGCGGCAAACCAGGTGATCAAGAAAGTCGTTCCCCAAATTCCGGTCACCGCTGTGATTTGCATCAAAGGCAGATTTCCGTATTGGGTGTAGGCCAGGGCGCCCCAAGTGCTATAGGGACTTACCAATGAATTTGCATATTCCAAGGATGTAAAGGCCAATGGAAAGACCAAGGTCGAGAGAAAACCGCCTACCTTGTTGGCCAGCAGCCGATCGACCACAAATGGCACAAAGAAAAGCAGGGCAATGCTTCCGGCAACCGGATAATAGACCATGCCCGGCACCGGTATCATTGCGTAGAAAGAAATCATACCGGCGGCGACGCTGACTAGCGCACCGCAGACCAATCCCGTTGCAGCCTTGCTGGTTCTTAAAAAACGGATCATAAAAACCGGCGCTAACCAGGCGGCCAAGGGTATGATCCACCTGCCGTTGGAAAATACCATCAAAACTGCCGCCAGCAACAGCCAAAGAAATGACAATTTGTCCGGCCGGACGCTTTTCCTGAAATTATTTCCTCGCATCGAATCTTACATCTCAATACAGATATTCCGACCGGGACACAGCCCGTAAGCTTCAGCCGTCGGCGGTGGATTCTCCCTTGGAGGCACCGCCACTGCCTGAACTGCGCATCTGATCACGCAGGACGCGGCGCAAGGGCTTTCCGATGGGGCTCAGCGGAATGGCATCCACGATCCGGAAAGTTCTCGGTACGGCCTGTTCCGGCAGATGTTTGCGACAGTGGGCGATCAGTCGCCGGCGATCTATGCTGCTCGATTCAGCCGGAACAACAAAGGCGGCAACGATTTCACCCTTGATCCGATCCGGCATTCCGACCGCTGCGGCAGCATCTACATCAGGATCTTGCTCGAGCACGGCTTCGACGTCACTGGGATAGACATTGAATCCGCTGGTGATGATGAGATCGTCTTTCCGGTCCACAAGGTAAAAAAAACCCTCGGCATCCATGCGGGCCAAATCGCCCGTATGGAGCCAACCGCTGCGCAAAGCGGCGGCGCTTTGCTGCGGATTGCGCCAATAGCCCTGCATGACTTGCGGCCCTTTGACGATCAACTCACCGACTTCTCCCACCGGACATTCGCTTTTGCCGGTTTCCAAATCGACGATTTTGGCATCCGTGTCCGGCAGCGGCAACCCGATGCTGCCGGGTGGTATCTCGGCCTTAAACGGCGCGATATGGGTGGCTGAGGCAGATTCGCTCAGACCGTACGCCTCGACAATCCTTCGGCCCGTCAGACGCAGATATTTCTCCTGGACCCAACCGGGAAGAGGGGCTCCGCCGCTGGTGGCCACGGCAATCGCCCCCAGTGGATAGCGCTCGGCGTCCGGGTAGGAAACCAGAGCGGCCCAGATAGCGGGTATGGCCGGAAAGGAAATGGGTCGATAGGTTTTGATCATTTCCAGAAATGTAACAATCGAAGACCAGTCGAACATCGGGACGAGGATCATCCGATAACCTTTGTACACTGAGAGGTTCAGGCAAGCCGTCATGCCGAAGACATGAAAAAAGGGCAGAATGCAAATAACGGGGGCATTGCCGGCATCTGAAATCTGAATCCAACTGGCGATCTGGCTGATGCTGGTCACCAGGTTGCGATGGGTCAGGCTGGCTGACTTAGGCGTTCCGGTGGTTCCGCCGGTATATTGCAGCACGGCGATATCATCGGGCCGGACCAGGGCGTCCGGTTCGGTCTGGGGGTGGGCGGCAACCAATTCATTGAATATGAGCAAAGGTATGGCCCCGGAGGCGGCCACTCCATTTTTCTCAAGGCCGAAAACCGAATGGATGATGAGCTGCTCCACCGGCGTCTGCTCAAGCACTGGCTGGATATTTTCCAGAAACAGGTCCAAGGACACCAGGATGCGAGCCCCGGCATCCCTCAGCAGCAATGCCAGCGTATCCCCTTTGGTGTCCACATTCAGATTTACGACCAGTGCACCGATCTTTAGCGCGGCATAATAGGCGATGACATAAGTCGGTGAATTCGGCAACAGCAGAGCCACCCTATCCCCTTTGCGGATGCCAAGAGAAAGCAGCGCATGGGCAAAGCCGTTGATCTTAGCATTCAGTTTTCCATAGGTGATATCTGCATCGTTTAAGGTGGTGGCAATGGCTTCCGGGCTGGCGTCGGCCGTATCACAAAGAAAGCGGGTCAGAGTGACTTCCGGATAGACCAATGTGGACGGCACTTCCTTGTCGTAATGTTGTAGCCAGGGACGTAAGTTCATGTGACACCTCACTTTGAATCCGGGATTGAAAAAATACGATATGATAAAAGAGACCTTTAATGGTAATTTAATGCACCTATCCGGATGTGTCACTAAATATCGGGCATAATGGAGGTTTAAAGAGAGATTCTGATGCTGTACCAAGCCTTCAGGTCATTTTATTAAAAACAAATGATCAAGATCTTGGATAGATCTCATTTGATGAGGAAATTGAGTATCGCGAAATTAGGGCTTCACTCACCCTCTATTCTTCTATGCGGTTGGTCGTATTCAAAGACATGCATCTTTTCCATATCGAAGAAAATCCGAATTTCCTGGCCGACAATGGTTTCAACTCTGGCGTCTACCTGAACAACAAAATTATCCCCGCCGTGATTGATTACCAGCAAAATCTCTGACCCCAGAGGTTCTACTACCTCGACTTTGCCGTTTATAACATAGGCTTCTTCGAAGTACTCCTTAAAATAATCAGCGCTGTGAATGTCAGGGGGTCGAATTCCGAAAATCACCTTCTGTCCGACATAAATTTGGTAGCTTGCCTGCAGGACTCGAGGAATCGGTATCTGGAAGGATTCGGTGTCGATGGCAACACCCAAATTGCTGGATACAATTTGCGCCGGAAATAAGTTCATAGCTGGACTGCCAATAAAGCCGGCAACAAATATATTGAGGGGACGTCTGTAAATCTCCATCGGACGGCCGACTTGTTGCACTACACCGTCTTTCATGACAACAATTTTTGTCCCCATTGTCATGGCTTCAACCTGATCGTGGGTGACATAAATGATGGTGGTTTGCAATTTTTTATGCAGCTTTGAAAGCTCTGTGCGCATCTGAGCACGCAACTTCGCGTCGAGATTACTTAATGGTTCATCAAAAAGGAAAACCGCCGGCTTACGGACAATGGCGCGTCCCAATGCAACCCGCTGACGTTGTCCTCCTGACAATTCTCGGGGTTTACGTTTCAAAAGGTTCAGGATGCCTAATATCTTCGCGGCTTCCTTGACACGTTGTTCGATCTCGGATTTTGGGAATTTTCTGAGTTTCAGTCCAAAGGCTAGATTTTGACGTACCGTCATATGGGGATACAGGGCATAGTCCTGAAATACCATGGCGATATCCCGGTCTTTGGGAGGCATACCGGTTACCAGTTTATCTCCTATGTAGATATTACCTCCAGACATTTCCTCCAGCCCGGCAATCATATGCAAAGTGGTTGATTTGCCGCAACCCGAAGGGCCGAGCAATACTAAAAATTCCTTGTCTTTCACTTCCAGATTAAAATTGGATACAGCTTCAACGTCGTCAAATATTTTACTAACATTTTCCAATACTACTTTGGCCAATCCGCATTCCTCCTAATTAAAAAAAATCGATCATTCGTGAGGCATGCACATCCGTGCTGATTAGCAACATCTTTAGGGTTGCCTTACCTTGTTGAAGAATACCGGTGTGCCTGACGGTAGAATAATCAACGCCTCCTTTCGCACGTCTGACATGATAGGCGATTTGTCTAACCATCATAAACCTTACAGTGAAGCATAATTCGTGGCTGGGGGTGGTGTAACAATCCTATTTTAGATCTCTAGTGATCCGATGGGAAAGGAGCTGAAGATTTGATCTGCGCCCAGTTTTACTTCAGTAGATGATCAGGATGTTAGATTAGCGAGTTGAAGACACTAGAAATGTGCGTGAATTGTCAGACCACCTCGCTAATCCCTAAAATTTTCATTTAAGTTTGATTGTCAAGCAAATTAGCGACTCGAATGATCATGATCGAAGTCAATTTTATGCAAGTTCATTTCATAAATAATAACGAGGCGACGCTTCGGTATCTGGAGCTAATGATTCAAAAGCCAAGGGACTGCAGATAAAATTATAAGCGAAATTTGTTCAACCTGATTTTATCAAATTTATGTAAATTTCCTGACTTGACACACGGACTACAGATGGACAAGTTTATGTAAAACTTATCAGCTTGGAGGTTAATATGACAGAAAGGAAAAAGGCTTTAGTGACCGGGGCATCGGGAGTGGTTGGACGCAACCTTATACTTTATCTCGGCGGTCTAGACGACTGAGATGTCGTCGGGTTGTCTCGCCATAAGCCGGATGTACACGGCTCTTTTGAGCACATATCGGTTGATTTGTTGGATCGAACGGATTGTCGCAATAAACTTGATTCGCTCAGTGATGTCACCCATATTTTTCATGCCGCCTACATTGAAAAACAGTCATTGGCTGAAATGGTGGCTCCCAACCTCACGATGCTGGTAAATGTTGTTGACAGCATTGAACCCATTGCCGGTAATCTAAAGCATATTCAATTTATGCAGGGAACAAAATACTACGGGAGCCATCTCGGACCTTTCAAGACTCCTGCAAAGGAAACCGATCCTCGGCACATGCCTCCTAATTTTTACTACGACCAAGAAGACTTCCTTAAAGAGCGCCAGCTAGGCAAGCGCTGGTCCTGGTCGGCGCCACGACCCCATACTGTTTGCGGTTTTTCAGTGGGTAGTCCCATGAACTTATCCACAATCATTGCCGTTTACGCTACTATCTCAAAAGAACTTGGATTGCCTTTGTGTCACCCCGGAACTCCTGCCAATTACAAGGTCTTATACCAGCTCACTGACGCCAGACTCCTTGCCAAAGCCATGACCTGGATGGCTACAGAACCTAAGTGCGCCAAAGAGGCCTTCAATATTATCAATGGCGACTACATCCGGTGGGAAAACTTATGGCCACAAATTGCCCACTATTTTGGAATGGATCTGGGTCCGCGTCGGCGTATTCGCCTCACTGAGTTGATGGCTGACAAAGGACCTCTTTGGGACCGAATCGTTGAGAAATACAATCTTAAGCCTTATCGTTATGAGCAGATAGTTTCATGGCCTTACGGGGACTTCGTATTCAGCACTGAATGGGATATAATGTCAAATATGACGAAAGCCAGACGTTTTGGATTTCACGATACGGTCGATACGGAGGAAATGCTTTTCCGGCTTTTTGACGAGTACCGCAATAACAAGATCATACCATGAGTGCCTAGTCCGTTTTGCTCATCCCGCTTAAAAAGGGAGAATGAAAGATAAATGGAGGGCTGGATCAGAGCATGGATACATTTCCATTTATCAGAACACCGGAAATTCAGGCTCCCGAACCTCCAGATTGTCTGCCCATCGCGTGACTGCATGATCATTGCGAACAGAAGGCAGAATGCTGAGTAAGCCAATATCAAGCGTGTTCCTGCTTAAATTGCAGGGCTATAGGCTCAAAATCGTAGGATGGGTAAACTTCATAACGGAATGCTCCCCAGGCCTTCTTTTCGATAAAACGGTGTAAATTGCGCAAAGCATAAGGCTCGAGACGTAACTGCATTATAAAGCCATAAGACATAGCCATTACCCAAGATACCAGTTCAGATCCTTCCGGAGGAAAATCACGGTAAAATCCCGTCTGTTTGAGATGCGCCAGGATTTCGTCGATCGTCTTTGACTGGTCATGATGAAGGATAACGGTCATAAGTATTTTCTGATCAGATGACATCACAAGATCTCCTTGAATAACTAGCAATTTAAAGAATCAGGCAATCCTTTTTAATGTGGGTATTTTTGCTTCTTGTAGGAGCTGGATCGCCGCGTCAATTAAAATGGGGTATTCAGATTCGATGGTTTGATGCAATATTGGATTTATGAAATCAGATGAAACTATCAACTCATGCAAAAACCTAACCCAAATTAAGTGATAATATTATGATCTATAGGCTCAATGTCAAAAAAAGGCAGGTATGAAACTTGACCTAATTTCTGAGTGTTGAATGTTGCGATCCCATTGCTTTTACGGTAATCTACGCAAATCAACGCATGGCGTAAAATGAGGATCATCGAATCATAAATGAATTAGCCACCCCAGTACGATAGTTCCTACCTACAGGGCAGGCAGACCCGTCTTCGCTCTGACGAGCTTCGCAGCGGCAGGCCCACACACCCGCTCGCCTCGCCTTGCTCGCATGGCGGGCGTGGGACATACATAGACAACAAAACCTTACACCATACAGGACCTCAGACCATGAATGAAAAAGTTGCCATCGTAAAAACCGCCGGATATGATGCCGCGCCATTAAGAAATGCTGTTCAGCAGGCCCTGGATCTGCTTGATTCTCCTCTCGAGGCCGTGGGCCCCGGCAGCTGTGTTGTCATTAAACCGAATATTACGGCTGACAGTGTATCCTGGCGGCAGGGTATCGTCACGAATCCCAATCTCGTTCACGCCGTAATAGAACTGGTTGCAGAGAAAAATCCGCGTGAGATACTCATCGCTGAAGCCATTGCCGTTGGACTGGATGTCAAAAAGGCCTATTCCTTTTTAGGGTACGATAAAATCGCTCGGGATACCGGCGCGCGTTTGGTCGATCTATACGATGAAGAGTTTGTCGAAATTCCGATAACCGGCTCGAATCTTCATTCAACCATGCAAGTTGCCAAAACCATCATGTCGGCTGATTTTCTGATCAATGTGCCGTCGATGAAGACCCATGTTGCCGCCGGGATCTCGGTCTGCATGAAAAATCTGATGGGCACCATTTCCGCGGAGCAAAAGAAGAAATTCCACTACTTCGGCGTGGCCGATTCGGTCGTTGAGCTGAATGCGGTGGTCAGGCCGCACCTTTCCATTGCCGACGGCACCGTGGCCGGAGAAGGTGACGGACCCATGGCCAACGAACCGGTGGGATTTCAGACCCTGCTGGCCGGAACTGACAATCGTATAATCGACACTATCTGCGCCAGGGTCATGGGTTTTGAGCCTGAGGAAATAGAGATTCTAAAAATATGCAATGATCGTTGGGGTGAACTGAATGCGGCCCATATCGAAGTTGTGGGAGAAGTCATGTCGAAGGTCGCTCGGCCATTCAAGCACGCCGCCGAATGCGTCAAACCGCCGGAAGGCATTGAGTGCACCGAGGGGGGCGCTTGTGCGGCCTGTACCGGTGTGATCGAACTGGCCCTTGCGCGCGCCCGGCAGATGGAAATACTAGAGCAGCTCAAACCCCTTCGAATCGTTTGCGGTCCCGATTCAAGCCCCTCCGGTGCCGGGGAGAATGTGCTCGTTGTCGGCAAATGCCTGTCCCACCTGAAGGAAACCGGAAATTTTGTTCCCGGATGCCCGCCGCAGGTTTTCCTGGTTACCGATGAATTGCGGGAAATGGCCGGTGTTGACAGGATTTTCGGTAGTAAAGATGGATATGTTTTTTAGATTTAAAGGATTTTGAGAAGCTTAAAACCATTCTTTATATATGAATTGATTTCCTGAAAAACGATATTTTGACATTTCTCGATACATCAGTAGTTGGCTGATCATTGATTTTATGCCATCAACCCCACCATTAGATATTTTGCTGTTGAATTCCTGCAGTTTTTTCACTTGACTTGCAAATGGAGAGTCGTTATTAATGGATAATCCTTATTTGTAGTTTAAAGACCTTTCTCAATATTGAACAATGAAAAAACGGGCTGATTCGGCTAACATGGAACAACGATTAAATCAGATGGTTTCGAAGCTGAAGGATCACGATTTCCGTCTTACACCTCAAAGGCTGGCCGTCCTAAAAGTGTTAGCGGTTAGTGAGGGACATCCTAGTGTTGAGCGGATTTATGAAACTGTCAGGGCCGAATTTCCAACAACCAGCATCGCCACCATTTACAAGACGGTCAACCTTCTTAAACAACTCAACGAGGTGTTAGAACTTGGATTTCCGGATGGGAGCAATCGTTATGACGGCAATAAGCCTTATCCTCACCCCCCACGTAATTTGTACAGAGTGTAAAAAAATTATTGATCCGAATTTGGGTAGTCTTAAAGACCTGACAAAAGAAGTTATCAAAGAAACAGGGTTTCAAATTCAAAACCATAGGGTTGATTTTTTCGGCACATGTCGTGACTGCCAGTCTCGAAAGGCATAAAT
>Ga0126326_1000505_pt1 | contig 11209 bp, 4 predicted proteins | sample InaspJWI67metaG_FD_94485 | JGI IMG/M metagenome (GOLD analysis project Ga0126326, IMG submission 94485) | Marine gutless worms symbiont microbial communities from Oahu, Hawaii - Inanidrilus sp. 1 OAHU.JWI-67 metaG | ecosystem: Host-associated > Annelida > Digestive system > Unclassified | place... | reverse complement strand
GGTCCTTGTGTTAGCATCGTGGGTTGGGTTGGGTTGGGTTGGGTGAAGAAAAATGGACCCACGTCCATCTCTGGTAGCGATTGCCCGCATCGCCGCGGCGTGACTCCCGTGCTCCGACAGTTGCGTGCGGCGGACGCGAAGACTGGATGCGTCCATTGTTTAAGGGGCATCGGATACATATTCCCCTAAAATACCCCTGTTTGTTAGGGGTCCGGTTCTATCTAATACGAGGTTCCAGTCGAGGTCTGCCTGCCAAAGGGTATCTCGATCGGTTCAGCCATTCTTGCACGCTTATGGTCGTGACCAACACAGACACACAGACAGACCACACGCTACGCGAGCTAAAAAGTTGATCATTTGTCTCTGTCTGATAAGTAAACACCTTGTTCTGTTTGCCAAAGTATTTGACAGCAGTTCCGGGCGCTGTCGGGCATTACCAGGCGTTAACTACTAACTATGGTTGAAGGGCGTTATCGGGCGTTATCGAGACAGTATATCGGGTTTTAATTAGTACGACTCATTGCGCTGTCCATGTTTCGCGATCTTCAGCGTGTAACAGTGGTGGTGGCATTACATAGTATTTTGCTGGACGGAATTTTTTACTAACTATAAAATACGCACTGTCAGTAATACAACAGAAACTGTCTTCAGATGCTTAATTACGCTATCATGTTGTTAGCTGTTTCAGCTACTGCAAGACTGCGAGACCGTCTTATTTTGCGCTTGTTTTTATTTATTTCGTTTTTTTCAAAGCACTGTTTCTGACGTCTGTGAACCGACATTTATAGAACTTCTCCAAATGGTGTGATTTTTCCCCAGTAGAAACGCTGATGATATTTGATTTCCCCTTAAAGTTTTCACTTTCCACAGAGAGCCGCAGTGTTGTTGTCATATAGGGAAATTTGAGGAATCCTTCCATCAGGTTCCACAAGATGTTTCGGTTCTGTAGGGCAATTTTGACAGTGGCCAAAATTGCGCTACGGAACCGGAACATCTGAGAGATGTAGTCGTAGTTGGGGTTTTGTTTGAATGCCACGATGGCTGTTGATTACTGCTGATACCTGATAGATTAGGGCAACAATGCCTCGCTCTATTGCATTTATACGTACGCCTACATTCCGCCGTTACTATATCATTCTTACTCCCGCAGCGCTTTGCTAGCGAGGTATACGCTGTGGCTCTATGTCTGTCACTCTATCTGTCTATGTGTCTGACGCAAGCCACTATTGTATCGAAACGGCTTAACGGATCGAGCTCCTTTTTGGCAAAGATGCTACTCTCGGCTTGTCCTATTTTGTGTTAGAAGGAAATTCAGATATATACCAAAATATACTTGGAACTTTGTTCCGATTTTTGAACGTAGAGAATTTTGCTACGGTGCGTCGACCGTCGCCAGTGTTGTCAACTTCGTTTTACCGACGACCGTCGTCAGTTTATCACTCTGAGCGTCCTCCTTCCTGTACACAACGCAGCGCGTCGCGCGGGTCCGTCTGCAGCAGCTGAGACTTGTACTGCGGTGCATTCGACGTGTACATACGACTTACCGTACGTTCACGTCGCATTTCGTTGTTATCTGCGCGCACTTCCTATACTAGTTGAAATTGATTTTGTTGTTGAAAGATCACTGGCGGTCGAGCCGGCGGCAGAGGAACGCGAACTGGAAGAAATGATATACGGTGAAGTGTGATATGCAGTTATTCTTGTCAAATAAAAACGTTATCTGTGCGTTTTACCGCGCGACGCTTTTGTGCAAGTGCGACATTGCTGTTGTAACTCTGTCTTTATTTCATGACCTACTTTTACACTCCTCACTCCAGCATTGTGGTGCCGGTGGGATAACGGGTCATACATCACTGTAGACAGTCGCCATCTATATAGCTACTGAGCGATATAGCCTTATCATCTCCTGTCGGTTATTGACACTGCTCCTGTAGTATGCAACTTCCGAGCGTCCGTCTTTATGTCCGTCTCTCTGTCTGTCCGTCCGTCCGTCCCATCCATCATTCGACCGCCGCACGGCGCTGCGGCTGGTTTGCTGCTGTGGGCCCGGCGGCGAGGAGGCATGGATCGATTGCTGCACGGCCGGCGTTAAGCAGCAAATGCGAGCAGTGTCACGTTGTCAGCTAACACAGGAAGCTGAACACGGACTTGTTAAAGATTTTCTGTCGTCGTCTGGTTATATCACGGAAACAATACAAGATGTAGGGATATAATTGCCATAGAACACTAACAGGAAGTCACGTGACCCATCAGACCGTTATTTCTCGTGGCTTTAAGTGACTTCAGATAATTCGCCTACTGAAAGGCTCTGTAGAACTATCAGTAGAACTGTCACATCACATAAATATCATATTATGTCACGTGTGAAGCTGACAGTAGGCCTAACGATCGAAAGTCATGCGTGCGCTACCGCCTTTACTGTCGTATTCGATTGAAAAGCTTGGTAACGTCATCTGCGATTAAAGGGAGAACATACTCCACGTAGGAGCGTGGGCGGCGTGGGTAGGGTACTGACCTCACTTCCCTATGGAGCATTAATTGAGTCTGTGAAGCGTGGCCAGTGCGACGCCAGACCTACGGTTACATTCCTGACCAAAGAGTACTGCTATTGCCTGTCGGAAGGCATTCATTTCCCATTCCGCTGAGGGTAGGAGAATGAAAAAATCTGGGCACGATTGAATTATCGTTCGATTGATGCACTTGATAGCATGCTGATGAGAAATCACTGAAACAGGTTTGCTATCCGAAGATGTGCGTTGATCACATAAGACCATTCAGAAAGTGGGCACTCATAATAACTACACTGTAGGCGACATTGTAAATCCCTATTTTAAGTTGTTTGATAGTTGACTAAATAGTATTAAAATGCTGCCGCGATTATCTGCTTAGAATATGTACAGGCCTAATTAAATAACCTGCTGGTATTTAAATGGCATTTAAGCAGCCAACTATTTAATAAACACTTTACACCACCTCATGCACTAACAACAAGAATCCGCTTAACAACGAAGCGCAAATCTATAAACATTAATACATATTGTGCCGTCGTTTAGAAAGCCACAAACAGTCGATCAGATAGTAGGCCTAGTAACATATCACAACAATAACAGTATCAGTTCAATTATGGCATTTATGGTACGATAATGACGAAAGTTACAACAGTCGACCATGGCAAGGGTTCGGCTCATCGTACGGGTTGTGTGTGTTTGTCTGTGTGTGCAAGATGTTAGTGCACAGAGGCTAAACTCCTAAACGGATCGAGTTGTTTGGTTTGAGAGTTACAACAGAGGACGGACAGCTACTTGTACTAGACGCAGGTCCAGATCCACCCACTGAAAGGGAGACCTTCCCCTAAAGGTGAAATGTTGGATTTAGAAAATTTCGTCTGTAGCCACAAAACGGTCGGCCGTCTCAGCCGTTGATGAGCTCTTGTGTAATAAAGATATTCATAATACGCGGAAATAGAACAAATAACAACAATACGTCGCGTAGTAACAAGTTTCAACAAACCCTGTCCGCGTTGGCATATCAATAGGCTACATCGACAAACGCGATAACGGAAGATAACTCAAGGAAACGGATAACAAAAACAACAAGGCATAAGACGCCGCCCCCGGTCCGTTGCTGCCCCCTGGTGAGTTAGTTTAAGTATACGCCACAGTGTCAGAATCGTGCTGCCACCGTGGCTAGTCACGCCTTTTCGCGTCGCCTACATACGTCTGGCCGTTATGTGCAGACATGACGTCACCCATAAACCGGAAGTACATAACATGTCGCAACTTTGCCCAAGCAGAACCGAGCCACCATCATCTGTAACATGTACAGAAAATTTGTTAAAGTTTTGATGTGCGATACCAGAGATACGTCTGCAGACAGACGGACAAACGGACACACAAGCTCATCGCAATGCTCTCCTCTCCTCTCCTCTCGGGGGCGGAGTAACAAGGTATGTATCTTCACCCGACCACCCTCTCAAGTGTTCAGCGCGAATCTGCTCCGTGTTACAGTTAAGGCTCGTTTACAGCACATGAACTGAATTCAGCTGGACTGACCTATAACAAGTCGACCCAGTTACACCGAGCGTTATTGGACATGCGCACAGTCCAGCGCGTTAGCGTCACGATCTTTCGGACTTGTTGGTTACAGACACTGCAGCGCACTAGATCGCCTAGTTGAAAACACGTGTATTCCAATGTTACTGTCCACGTAGCAGTTCAGTTGTTCAGTTCGTGCGATGTGAACGAGAAAAAGTGGTGTTGAAATCGCGACTTGGAACGAACGGCGGTGCCGCAGAATATGCTCTGAGCCACAGTAGCGTAACAGCGTATACGCTATAGCTTACTGCACGGCGATGAGACTAATACATCGGCTCATCGGCCGTTATCGGCGTTCAAAACATTGGAAATCATCGACACTCTTAAACATGACACGTCATTTTGTTGTGTTTTATTCGCCGTTGCGAATGACGCATTGTTTGTGCTAAAGTGGTGAGAATTAGGCAGTGCGTGTCGGCCACTAGTTCTTAGACATTATAACAATATAAAATTAATTTTCTATATTTTGAACGCCGCTTTCGATGCATTGATTAATTAATGATTATCCACGCCTGTGCACGGTAGGCTAATCCAGGAAGCAATGCAGGTAAAGGCGCGAAGAGTGGTGACTTGTAGTCCTGTAAGGCTCGGTCGGCAGAGATAGGCTACTGTTGGAGATGCGGACAACGAGGAAAACCTGTCAAATCATCACACTGGATTGGCTTGGCAATGATGCCAGCCGCCCGTCCGTCCGTCTCTATGCGTCGTCGTGCTCGTGGATGTGGCCCAGCTGCCTGCCCTTGGCCGCCACCTTGGCGAACAGACTGCGCCGCGACCCCGGCTGCCTCAGCGCGCCGGCCCCCGGCTCGGCGGCGGGGACCGGGGCCGGCTTGGGCTTGAACTGCGGCTGGTCGCGGCCGACCCGGTCGCCGACCACGACGCTCGGCGAGAACTTGTCGAAGTGCGCCTGCAGCTGCTCCTCGAGGCTGCACCACAGCATCTAACGTTCACGCCAACTCAGCCTCCTGTCCTCTGCGGGACGGAAAATGAGTGCTGGCCAGAGAGAGGTAATGTTCTGCGGCTGGGGAATAGAGGCAGGATGGCTCATCGCACATGTGGATGTGTTGCGGGAGCAGATAAAACTGTCAGATCCCGTGATCACGCGCCATACTGAGCGCATAGTGCTCAGTCCGACTCAGTAGCTAGCTTTCAAGGCGCTATACAAATGTCCTGGTTGCTTTACTTATCCACATACACGTTCACTCGCCGCTGCTCTGCCACGCACTACTGCGCATCTGTATCACTGTCAGGAACAACAGTGTCCAAAGTAAGGTGGCAAAGGCCGCACCGCCGCCCCTTCCCGTCACGAGGACCGGTACCTCCGTCTAATACATGACTGCTTGGGCCCACTCGAGTCTGCCACCGCAAAGGGTATCTCGAACGGTTCATCAGTTTTTGCACAGTTTATGATACGATACGAGATGCTATTTTAACGTGCGCTCGAAAGCCGACATGAGTCAGCTTAATCTACCGCACGGAACCATTGAACCAACAACAAAAAGTGTAAAACAGAAAAGCTAAGAAGTAAAAAACGGATAGGCTATGCTCAGAAGTAACAGTAAACAGTCTGGGGAATCCACGTAGTCAGTCCTGAAGAAGAAAAGGAAGGCTACGGTGGGAAGTATTTGCAGACAAGGTTTTAAGCCTGGAATCAGAGTGAGGGGGTGATGGAATACTAATAATAATAAGTATGAATGTTAGCAGTATAACGCCCGTATAAGATTGTACAGTTAAATGCTTTGCACAACTGCCATCAACACTTCTAACACGATAAGAACACAGACCGGTTCCACCGACCGCTACTCCAGCGGTCTGGATACTAATTCGTGTTATTATGTGATTACTACAGCATTCAACTACAGAAGCCTTTTATGATATCCAACCCCAAAATCTTACCGGCATGCTTTGCAATGCTTTTCAGTGCGCTGGCCACCCCTCAAAATTGCCGCTTCCCGTGGGAAGGGTGATATGGATCCCCATCTATTACACAGTTCTTCTGAGCCAACACAACTCCGTCACCAAACTGGCGCACGATCGGTTCATCCGTTTTTGCACGGCTCAACTGTGTGAACAACACACATAGACGTGTACCAAGAAGCCAAAACTACGCGATTCGGCCGAAAATGAATTTGAAGATCTCTAAGCTGACTTAATGAAATCTTGGCTACACGCTAGCCTACTTCGCCTTATAACAATTCGCTTCCATGCCGGCCTGCTCGTACTAAGCGATAATCCGAAAGCAGTTTCTTCAAATCCCATACATGAATTTATAACGAGTTTGGTCAGCATTCCTCGTCTACTTAGTGTTCATCTAAAACGTGAAATAAATCGATATCGCTATCAAAGTTTCTGTTACAGTGGCTAAATGTACCTTTAAGCGTCGGCTTAAAAATTCAATCAAACCTCATTATTTCTGAAAAAAAACATGCAGGTGGCAAACGGCAATAGACTTAATGTAGATTTGACAGAAAATAATTAAGCGATTAGCAGTCGAACGACAATTAAGACATGCAGAAACTTTTGCAGACTGCACAATAAAATAAGACAACAGGCCAACAAAGCAGTCAACAACAGCATAAGGTAAGACTGTATATTCATATTCACTCGCCAAAGAAACAACCGTCATTAAAATGTGGAAGGAACACACAGGTACCACAACACAGGGAAAAAACAAAATCATGAAAATAAAAAATCAATACTTGACAAAACAATAATGATCATACAGCCATTTTGCCAAGCACTTTGAACTAAAAAGTAAGGCATACAATAACCTTAAACAGTGTACATGTACACAACATCACATTTAGTGTTAAAATGCACATTGAACATCTTTTGGTCACTCAAGAGATTCCACATAGCATAGAAAACTGTTTTTTTAAAATAAAAATGAACAATTAAGTAGGTACAATATCGCAAAATTTGTATGACAAAAAATGAACAATCAACCATATTCTAAAAAACAACAGTTAAGCTTTTGGACCCATTCATGGTGTTGGAATGGATATGCTAACCGCCATGTGCCCGTTTATATACACCAAAAATACTGAAAAAAACTGTACCAATAAGCAAGAAACAGTGTTAGAAAGCAATTCTGAACATAACCTACCAAGTTGCTGACGTGTCAACTTGCCGACTGGTCAAGTCACCGACAACAACGGTCAGCTCACCGACAACGAAGTGAAATCGACGAATTCTTAAGAGTGGAAGTTTGTGTCATTCACTCGGCCAGTTGACCACCGTTGTTGGCAAGATGACTTTTTGTGACGGCGACTTGGCATGTCGGCAAGAATGTCATTAAAGCCACATACCACTATAGGTGAGGGATCTCTTTTCCACTTCCATTTGTTTTCTATTAGCAGGATAAATGGATCTGGGAAACAGCTGATTAAATGTTGGAAGAGATCTAATTTAACAGTTGCTATTCATTTCTGCCCGATTCACCAAAAGACCAAAAATACTGGCAACTAATTCTACACAGTGATGCATCACATGCTCATAGATGATACAGAAAGTCAGACAGACAAGCTGAAAACTGCTGCTCCATCCACCACAGAAACCGTTCAGACTTTCATAAGCCTTAGTGTTTTTTTTCTGCTGGTTTAGACGAATGGCAAAGACAAACTGGGTGAAAGTTCACTTTGATAAATACACTACAGGAGAGCATGTCCTGGAGGACTTACAAATAACTGTCAGACTTGTAAGTCACAGGCATTAGACAAGTAACAAAAAGTTGAGAACAGCATGTTTTATTGCATGCTTACTCTGAAAAACAGCATAACTCTCAGAAATGACATTCCTCGCTATGGCACTCTTACCACTACTAGTCACAGAACTTGCAAGATAACACTTATATGTGTGGCAAAGCTACAGACTCTCCAATAAATAAAATGCTATATTTGCCAAGTGACAATACAGACTGAAAGAACTAAGCAGCTAGTCAGACTCATGACCAGCAGTGAGTCAGACAAGTGCAACGCTACGGCATGAGTCGAGACCTCTACCTTCACCCAGTTGACAACAGTCATGCGCAACTACCAGTACACTTCAACCTCATTACAAACACTCCGGCATTTGGACTCTAACTGACAAATGGACCAATATAATCTACTCCATTTCAATGACTGTTTACGTACTCTGGGATGTCTCTCTCTGTGCTGCAGGTCTGGGCAGTGGGTGCCAGGATTTGGCGGCTGATGGTTTCACACAGTTGGTTGTGCATTTTATTATGTTTTTTTTTTGTAGAAATGAGTGCCTTTGTGGTGAACAAACATCTACATCTAAATTATTATGCTATGTTTAGGAGCCAATGACCAATATGCATTATGCTGATGACAGGGTTGTACTAAAATGTATTACGTTTTTTTGTAGAAATGAGTGCCTTTGTGGTGAACAAACATCTACATTATTATGCTATGTTTAGGAGCCACCGACCAATCTGCATTATGCTGATGAGTGTTGTACTAAAATGTGCAATTTTACCCATATGCGCAAGCCACAACAGTAGTTGCATGCGAGTCACAAAAACGTTCATAACACTTTTTTTACCGAAAACTGTCTAAAATTAACAATCCAATTAACAGTGGTTCTTACAACCAGCAAGTTTTCAACTCTGTACAGCATAATACACAACATTTCTGCTGCAGGCATTTCTGATGCCTAGAGGACTAGTTGGTTGGCTGACGTTTAGCAAATCTTTCAACATAATTTACAACTGTATATTTACATGACACTCCTAACCACCTGACTGTAACAGCATCATATATACACATGGAAACAAAGTTGCTGCAGACCCTAGCTGCCTGTTTTCCACGACTTTTCAGAACCTTTTACGCTGTATTATTTTCGAACTACAGCAATAATCAGATGGCAACCATCAACAAAGAACCTGCTCAGTGCTGCCATCACTTTGTTTATAGTACAACAATGCACAATATTAAATAATTTGACACCTAACATACCTTTTGTGTAAATCACACATGTTACAAATGTCAGTCACAAGCTGTGACTGAAATGGTTCACGAGGCAGCCCTTGCGTTGTAGTAGAGAACACTGAAAAATGCTCAAAAGAGGTTGGTCATTTTCAAGGACTTTTGAGGACTATTAAGGACCTAGACCAGATTCCAGGGCTTTCCAGGCCTGGAAAATGTGATTTCAAAATTCAATGACTTTCCTGGATCTGAAATAACTCTACGTAAATGGCAGGCATAACAGAAGACCACTGCAAATTGGCAAGAAGTAAGTGAACAATGCAACAGATTATCACAGTATTTCCTTGTATTATAACATAAAATGGCAAACTGGAAACAGGCTGATTAAATAGCAGTCCATAATTAAGAAAGACCTTGCAGAATCTGAAAAATGTTGCCAATGACAATAAAAAAAGATAACCAAGCAGGTATAAATAAACCCAACCGACTTTGCAGAGCCTACTAAAATAATACCTAATACCAACTTTCTACAGCCTAATAAAATTTACACACAAATAATACTGTCAAAATTATGTACATCTTATAAAACACAGTTTAGTAACGCAAACTGCGGAAAACAGAACATCAGGATCAAAAACAACTCTATACATGCGCGCGCTGCACGCCCGATTTCAACAGCAGATCACTGCAATAAAATACTAATAAAACTGTCACATAAATGCCTGGCATACACCAGGAAAACATGCCACAGAAAATGCAGGAAAACGACAACATTGCTTAGCAGTACTGTTCGACCCAGTTCCTTTGCAAAAATACAAAATTTTCTATTTCTGTTGATATCTAACTAATCTGGACAAAAGTTTGGCATAAAAATGTAACCAATTCTGTAATAACGATTAATTTCTTTGTTCGCAAAAACGGTTAATAAATTGGCTTGAACAGCACTCTTAACTGCAACTAACATCAATACAATATGTAAGGAAAGATCCGTAACTGTGGCACCAACAGCCAAATGTAAGTTAACAGGTTACTGGCAAATTTTTAATACGATGCAAAGTTTAGTAACAGGAACATGATTAGTTGAGCAGGAAATTGGTAGTGAGCGAAGGACATCGAGTCAGACTGGTAGAGGGAAGGATCCACACGGAACATCACCTGGATGTCGACAGCTTTATGTCGCGTTTAATGTCAATCTCGAACAGAGCGGCACGGTTTTGGTTCTCGCTCCGTTTGACCCAGTGTCCGTAGATCTTGAAAGCACCGCCGTCGATCGCCTTGCGCAGCAGCTTCACCACGTACGGGTTGTTCGACATCTGCGTGACACTGATTGGTGCTGGCTGAGCATGCATCTGACGAATACGGTTCATCGCCATGAGCACATAGGCACCAGCCTGAAGAGAAAACACAATTAAAAACTGACTGCATCAAACTTTTTGTACCTTTTGTTTTATTTTTGGTTGTGTGTGGTAGTTTAAGCTGGCTTCTGCCACCCTTTGAGTGATCTTTAAAAAAGCCCGTCATATTGTATCATACACCTAAAACCACTTCAACAAAAGCTTCAAAGGCATACAACAAGTATAAAAGTGTCGCCCAGTAGTAGTCTGTCTCCAAAAAAAACCTTTGCCACTCTGGCAGCATTTGCTGGATACCTTGTTGATACTGGCACACTAATGGCTTCACTACAGAATAATTTGTATGAAAGAGCTTCAAATATTCAGTTTAAAATGTGTTGTAATAATTAACATACAATAATCAGGATCAACTAGGGTAAAACCATCAGCCTTCACTGTAATGCGAGTGGCAAATTACAGCTGCTGACAATATGTAGGTTTCATCGCCTACAATGATACCATTAAACGACACTTAGAAAAAGTTTTCCTTTTACAACATCCAGTCACAAAACAGGTTTGTTACAGCCCACGACCATTTTGCCAGAACACACAAATATATTTGTTTTACTTGATATTATTAGAACATCTGTGTGCTACAAGAACACAATGAATGGTACCTTAAATTTCCTTCGTGGCATGAACTTGTATACAACTTTCTGCAAAACAGATATTTAAAAACTCTTAACCACACTGCAAAATGCGTACAGTTCACTGTTCAAAACTGACTTCCCCCAAGTAATGCAAAGTGTGTACCATACTCTATGTATTTTTAAATGTAGCCTACCAACTACAGAAG
>Ga0126326_1000503_pt1 | contig 11271 bp, 7 predicted proteins | sample InaspJWI67metaG_FD_94485 | JGI IMG/M metagenome (GOLD analysis project Ga0126326, IMG submission 94485) | Marine gutless worms symbiont microbial communities from Oahu, Hawaii - Inanidrilus sp. 1 OAHU.JWI-67 metaG | ecosystem: Host-associated > Annelida > Digestive system > Unclassified | place... | reverse complement strand
GAGTATTTGTCCTCGTCGATGCTGAGCCAAAACCTGATTAGATCGTTTTTCTCATACAGATACTTGGCGTCCATATCCTCCCTGAGGTCAGCTAGCTCCAAAGCCATACAGCCCCCTGGAAACTTGCTTCTCTCAATGGCGAAAGGACACTGCACATATTCATACAACCCCAAGTCCAAGTCCGGGTACCTCTCCTGCATGTTTTCTTGCAGACTGCGTATGTAAGTTTTAGTATACTTCTTTTCATTTTCGAATTCGGTCTCAATGTCCACATCTAAATCTGAAAAATCGTCTTCCACAGTGAGGAGGAACTCTGAAAATCTTGGAAAGATTTGAGGAACGTTGTCATTCAGGACTGCTCGTGACCCCATGTGACTCCAAGACACGTTCGCAGCCATGTCAAAAGAGCCAGCGACCCCAAATGGGGTCGCGACCCCACGTTTGAGAAAGCTGGCACTAAACCTAACCCTGCTAACCCCAACCCTAATTTTCCCTACTTCTGCACAAACAATATGCCAATATTTTGTAAACGTGTAGCAAATGACATCTCATTTTCAGGATGCAAGTGCACTGCATTGCAGACTGACAACAGTTAATATGCCAATGCACCAGTCATAAAGACAAGACTGCAACAACACTACATGCAACACATGAATTCCTACACGTACAAGAGCACAGCATCTGCAAGGAGAACTGGCCATGGCACAGCAAAAGGGGGAAAAGATACAAGTTCAACACCCTACCTCCAAGGAGGCCTCCCTTCAAGTGGGCTGATCCAGAACTATCAGTCAATACCTCTGAAATCTAGCATTGTTTTATGCTACAATATTAATAAAGTTACTTACTTACTTACCTGCGGCAACCAAAATTAACCAAAAGCAGCCTCTCTGCACAATGACTGAGTAAGGTTTTACGTCCGACTAGATACAAAATAGTCATTTCGGAGACATTCTTCCCAGCCAATCTCTTGTTTTGGTACTGGAAAAACTAAACCAAACAAAATTAACTTAGATGTGTGCACAACTGTCCTACACAACACAGCATGGAGCAGTTTTGATTCCCCCTTTACCTCCAGACAACCATAGGGTAGCTCAGATGCTATCTATCAGAGGAGAGGGGGGCCTCTCTGCACATGTTAACACCCAAGGCAACTTAGCAGCCATCAATAACAGTCAGAAAGCATACAGTACTCAGTACATGGACGAAAGACACTGACATCATCATTAAATGCCAAAATGCAGACCACTCACAGACTGACTGCTTAGCCTTTAATGTAGATAAAAGTACAACTAAAATAATATTGCCACTGCAAACCCTTCATTGCTAGTATTGCTAGTACTTTCAAAGTATTATAGGCTACTATGCTATATACTCTAACAACACAATCACACTAGAAATTTAGAAAGCCATACTCAAAGGTCCAACTCACATTTGTAGAAAATACATGCTGCTGTTACTTATTTATGGTTTCAAACACGGGTCTCCTTTCAGCGGAACAGCACTGAACAGACTTCCCAGCTTTGGGTGCCTCTACCTGGTTTTCCCTATATCACTTTCACTTTAGCCTAAATACTTTTGTTTTTCATCTTCTTATCATCCTGAACTTTCACCAATGTCAACAAACTTTAGCTAGTCAGCTAAACCACTATGCCAAACAACTACGTCAAAAGTAAGTAAGTAAAGTAAACAGTGTATAGCAGTTTGCAACTAACATCACTGCAATGGCAACTCAAATGCCACAAGGGATCACAGTGTTACCTGCCAGCCAGCAGAGGTGACATTCCCACCTTTATGCCAGCAAAGCTGCTACTCGATTTAGTGAACCTGGAAGGACGCAAGGCTGAGTTGACCAAGCTGGCTGGTTACATACTGAGATGGTATGGCTGGCCGAAGATGGTCCCCCATAACTGGGCCCAATGTAGGGATGCCAAACGCCTTCAGCAAAGGCATTTGTTTTAATGTGTTGGCCACACACAAGTGCACAACAACCAACCTACTGCTCTAAACAGCCACTAAAGTACGATCATAATAACTGCAAAGAAAGCAACGCATGTACAACTCACCAGACTAGTATCCAAGGCAAAGATGTTGCTGTCTTTCTCTGGCGTAGGAAGCTGGCGAGAACCAGGTGGCCTGGAGGATACAGAAGTGACTTCGGGCAATGTCATGTTTAACCTCTGGCAGTTCAATGTCGACACTGGCAACGACGAAGGACCAGAGACTGAACCACTGCTCTTCGGCACAGCATCAGTATCTGTCAGCGGCTTATGCCCTAATGATGACGACAAAGGAACGTATGAACCATTAAGCAGTTGTGTGGATACAACTGACGCTACTGGTGCTGGAGAAGAAACGGAGACGGCAATGCGACTGCAAACCACTGGACCACTGTTTGTTGTGCTGCTAACAGGAAACGTTCCCGAAGAAATAAAATTGTTCGGAATGGACATGGCAAGCCCAGGAGAAAATGTCTGGCCTGCTTCTGATGGAACTGCCATACCCGTGAATACATTTGCTGCCGGAGCACCATGTCCAGGGTTGTTACTTTGACCGTATCCTGACATTCCAAACTGCCCTTGTCCGGGAGGAAAGGTTGTGACTGGTGAGGGACCAAGAGGGTATGCACCACCTTGTGGCCTTTGGAACGGAGGAGCACCATTCATCATTGCACTACGCATATCAGGACCATTAATAAAATAGGGCGATCCAGGATTAACAAACCGGCGTCCGGCACCATCAAATGCCCCACCGCCAGCTCTCATGACATCGGCAGGATGGCGAGATGGATAACCGACCACTTGGCCTCTTGCCGGATGCATCGGAGTACCTGGTATTTGCATATACATCGGCATCGGTGCACCGCCTGGCTGAACCATGCCCACTCGCAGTCCAGAGTTGGATACAAACTGCCTCTGCATCATCTGCGGGCGCATGTTCGGGTACCGCCCGCCACCGACTGCCATCGGCGCGACGCGCGGCACACTGTCTGAGTTCAGCAGATTTGACAGATTACGGTTCTTGAGAATGGTTTCGGCTGCACGGAGATCGCTGCCATTCTGCGAGGCTGGCGCTGGCGGGTGAGTTAGCTGCGATGATGAGGTGATGCTAGCAAGTTCATCCGGAAGTGCTTGATTGACCTTTGTCAGCAACATGCTCAGCTCTACAACGTACACAGCAGCAACACATTATCACACCAATTCTCTACACAGTAAGTAAGTAACAAGAGTACAGCAGTTCACAAAGTTGCCAAACTGCTACATGAACTCACTTGCCATATGGGATCAGTGTTACCTGGCACCTGGCAGAGGTGACATTCCCGCCTTTACCCCAGCAAAGCTGCTACTCAATGTAGCAACCCCGAACGGATGCAAGGCTAAGTTGACCTAGTTGGCTTGTTACATACCAAGATGGTATACCTGCCTGAAGACAGTCACCCATCCAAGTACTAAACTCGTGGGACACTATGCCACACTGTAAGCCAACAGCACATGCATGACAGGAAAGGTGATGGTGCAGACAATGTCCACGACACAGAGCAAACTTCACATACATACATTAGTAATACATCATACACATGTATTGTTGCAAAAGGCCTTTAACATCCTCAGCAGTACTTAAGGTAATATTGGTCTGGGTGGTTAATCAGCTGTAGCCATGCTCAGAATTACAGACCATTCTCTATACAACACTTTCAATCAATTACTGCAAATATTAATGCACAAATGTCACATTATCACAATACTGGTAAGCAACTGATTTCTTCATCAGGTCAAGCTGACATGTAAATTTCAAAAATTTCAGGTAATGTTCAGCATACTGGTATTTCCCAAAATTAAGCATCATCCAAATCTCAACAAGTGCAAAATACAAAAAAAACATCCTCAGTAACTGATGAAGAAATAAATAACACTTCGCATAGCGATGGCGTTCCAAATACCATAAAAGTGCCATCACGAGACTGACATCATTGTTGCTGAACATCCATCTGCTCTGCATATACAGAAAATCTGGTTTTCCACAAAGCCACAAATACGGATCTTCCATATTTAGGAAATTAACAAAATGGCATCACTTTCTAATTTATTCACTATATTCAGATGGACCTCATATTGGCTTTAGCAAACAAAAAAGTACCTGAACTATCCAATCCCGGTGCAGTTGCTGGGGAAGCAGTTTTAGGCTTCTTTGCTGGTGGTCCATCCGCCATGGTGACACGACCATCAGCCATGGTGATCACTGGAAGCTGGAGAGTAGGGCACCAGACGAGGCTGACTAACCACCAGTGAAGGATGTGACCAGAAAACGTGACAACCGGATGATCATGGTTAGATCCACTATGTGACGTACAGTCTCTATAGTTCACTGCTATGAAAGCAAAGCAGCACAGCCAAATGAGCCACACATCGTCGGGATATATTCCAATAGCAGCATTCTGCAAATAAAACATTGACAAAATATTACAAGTCACGTATACCATACACCCACAAATGTCACCCATAAGCATTCTGATACATAGATTCAGGAACATTTGCGCGGTATTACACTTTACAATTACAAAGATGCCATTAGACGGTTAGACCAGTGCTAACAGTTCAGATGATTTGGCTTAACCTACTGACACAAGTAGGGTGGCTCGGTAGCCGAGTGGTTAGCGTGCTGGACTCAGGCGCTGAAGGGCCTGGGTTCAAATCGCAGCCATGATGCTGTCGGGTAGCAGTCTTAGGCAAACTCTTCACACCCACTGTGCCTCTGTTCACCAAGCAGCAAAACTGGTAGCAGCCCTCTCAAGGGTTGCGGAGGTAACTGTGGGCCTGGCGAAAGTAATGGCAGCCTACTGCCCGGTTTATGACTCACATCACCTGCAGGCTGACTACCAAGAACTGGGATCAGCTCCGGAACACTACGTTCAGTAATCGAGTATGGGCTACCTTTACCTTTAATGACAGTACAGTACAGTCACTTTGTATTAGATGGGGTCGGGATTCAACCATGGAAAAGAACACATCCAAAAGAGGTGCAGTGTTGGAGCTGGAAAGTATTTACCTCTCCCAATACCATAGTCAGCATCTCCACAGTTGCTCAGTGCTGGCAAGTACAACAAATAGTTAACAATAAACAAAAAAGCTCAGCTACCAGTACCACAGACTGACAAGTTCGGGGTTATCTCAGCCAGAGGCTAACATTTCATATGGCCTACCAATGTACAAAATTTTTTAAGTCTCCGGCTTTAGACATTCCAAAGATATTTTAAGGGGTGTAAAATTCTAAAAGTGTGCATGTGACCCTGATCATGCCCCTTTCGGGGATGGTTTGCCATCGGCAGGCTGTTATGATCAACCTATGTACCAAATTTGACATCTCTAACTTCACCCATTATGAAGACATGAATGACAATGTATTGAATGCAGATTTATGTGTCTAGCATGTCTACGCTCGTACCTTATACCATTTACAAGATACAGCAAGTTATTTGTTGAAAGTCACCAAGATGCTAATTTTCACCTGACCCACCTGCAATTGGCACCCCATTGGGGGTGACCCCGTTGGAGTTCCAACAGACGTTTCGCATTAGAAACCTAGCTGTTTCAGTAAAACACGACTTGTGACATATGCAGACATGTATGCTATGACAGCATTTAGCACTAATTTGCCTAATTTAGCAAATCTGTCAGGCACAGACAGTACTAAAACGGCGACCATCCCAACTGGCAAACCCCTTTAGTACATAAGGCCTCTGCAGCCAGGTGGCACCAATGTGCACCGTATAATACGCGATTCCTTGGACCCATGTCCATGTGAGTTTGCCCTAAATTGCATCTCGGTCAATTCAGCCATTTTGCAGGGCTCATCGATGAGTGCCCCAAGTTCCCAGGCAGCTCACAACTTGTAAGGTGAAGTCAGTTCATTCAGCAATTCTGTATTGTCATGTGGTAGTTCTTCTGTGTGCTGTGGTGTCCTACAGTATCCTGCTGTTTTTAAACAGACCCCAAATTATCTGCATTATCTTTAGCACAGATACATTTACATTATCATGAAGTGTGGCTGGTGGGAACTGACTTATGGCCTTTTTGCTCCTAAGACGACCCGGGATAAAACATCCCTGGAATTTTTCTTCTCTGGAACTTTCGCTCACTGGAGCAAAACTGGTGGGAGCCCTGCAAATAATCATTTTCCTGGTAACAAAAGTTCAGGGGTTCAACAAAGTTCCATGGAACGAAAGTTCCCGAGAGTGAAAGTACCCAGCAGCAGCAGTTCCGAGCGACAATTCTAAGGAGTGAAAGGAATGTGCACTGCATGGAACCTTCACCCAAGGGAGTGAAACAAGTCTGCGAACAGTCAACTCACAAACAAGTTAACCTGTAAACCTGTAAATACCATGGGAGTTTACAGGCATAACTTGTTTGCGAGTAGACTGTTCGCCAGTTTGTTCGTCTGCAAGATGTCCAGTTAACACGGCTCAGTTAACAATGTATATCAGTTTTGTACGAACTGATAATAATGTCAACTTTTTAAAAAGTGGTTCCGACCAAGGTGAGGCAGAACCGACACAGGCTGGGTGTTGCAGGGCAAAAATATGTTAAAAAGAACTAAAGAAAATCCCATATATAAACAGCAAAAGAACATCTGCTAGTGTTAACACTTCTTTATAATTCTGGTAAGACCCAACGTTTATCGCTGTCTCCTGGGTCATCGGTCACGGTTGGTTCATTCATAACAGTTCGAGATTGATTCCAGGAATTCGGCTCTAACGAAAAAAATTAAAACGCGTGACTGGCTGCCAGTGAGCGCCAAGTAGGACTTCTGTGTATCAGCGGCACCGATTCACTCGCAGGTAGGAAAAACAAGCAATGGCAGAGTTCAGCAGCAATCAACTTACGATCAATGAAGCTTAATCGGACACCGATCGGTCGATCACTTCGGCCCGATCGCCGTCTAGGTCGACCGAAAAGATTCGGCTCGCCAGATGAGTCAATCGCAGACCGATCCGGCGCCGACAACCCTACCGCTACCGTCTAAACCCACTTTTGTCAACATATTAATGTACAAAAACGCACTGTTCAAGACAAAATGGCGACACGTTGACGAGCGATCCGATGATTGCCGAAATTCGCCGGACATCTCCGGAAATAAATTATTCGTAATCAGGCGTCACGTGACGCACGCCGGGCGCGGAGATTGGCGGACGGTGGCGGGCACCGACTGGGCGACGTCGCCCACACGGCGCTTGTGCGTAGACTATATGCCGGTATTGCCCGAACCGACCCCGGCCCGGCCCGGCCGCTGCACAACGGGCTCGCAGGAATTGTGCGTCAGCGAGCCGGCGACCGACCGGTGGCGGAGAGGATGCGGCGGAGCACCGGGCTCGCTCGCTCTGCATCGGCCCAGGCGCCGCCGGACGCCTGTCCGTTAGCTATCGGTTCATGCGGCTGGTGCGTCGCTCTTTTGACACGGCGGCGTGGCGGCCGTGAGTGAGCGGCAGCATGTCGGATGGACGGTGGGTCGGGTCGGTAGCTCGCTGCTGCTGCCTGTTGAGACGCCTGTGCACCGTGCAATGCATTATATGCGCCGCCGTTATGTACACTTGTATACTATGCTGCGTAATCACCGCCGATGCGCACAGATATGCATTATGGTCGGTGCACGCGATCCAGTTCTAATCACCGTTGACCGATAATTCTTACTCGCTTTCCATCTATGCAACACGAAAACAGACACAAGTGTAACAGTAATGCGCTGTGCACGCGTGGAGTCAACTTTTTCTCCCTTCTACCCTCAGCATAAAAATTTGCGTCTGCCTACTGCCTTATTCCATTCGCACAATTTTTTAGCACACAAAGGTAGTCTAGCTTGATATATGCATTTGTCGTGTGTCTTATCGTCTGTCTGTTCGTCTGACACAAGCCGGTATTATCTGCTACTATTGAGATCGTAAGTGACATCTACTATGTCGGTCATGCTGACATCATAGCAGCCGTGACGTCAGCGACGTAGCAACGCTGTGACGACGGCGTCGGTGGCGACATTAGAGTATAGAGCAGCGAGAGCCGAAGGCGCAAGAGCTGCAGAAGTCGCTAGTTGTGCCAAAACGGCTAATGTGTGCATAGGATGATGCGCTAAGAACGCTACACGATAACTGAGGGAGTTTTCTGATGGCAAAAATCTTCCACGCAATTCGAACGGGTCACCCACAACAGAGGCGCCAAGTGAAGGAGGGTATAGTTTAAAATCATGGACTTTCGACAAATAGCTCGCTTGGCCTGGCTATGTATGTGATATCTCGACAACCGTCAGCTGTCACAGGTGAATTCGCGCTGTCACGCAACGGGCTGTCTCCCATATTGTGCTGTAGATATACGTGGATGATCAGTGTGATAAACTGGCCAAGGTCGTCGGTCGAACGTCGACAGTCGCAAAAATTATCAACTTACTTTGGCCGACGATGATCGCCATCACTGAGCCTTTGTCGAACAAAGTTGACAAATGATTGCGACGATCGGCGAGCCCTGGCGAAGTCCAAAGTTCAAAGTCCGAAGTCCAAAGCTTAAATTGGGACAATGTTCCAGTGAGAAACACAATCATTTTGGGGAGATATCCAAATTTCTTTATAACATGTCGGATAGATCGAAGGAAGCCTCCATGCCACGTTCGATCCGTTCAGCCGTCTCGATAGGCCTAAGCCAGTTCTTGCCAGAAACTAGCCGACACGTGACCTTATAGCAAATGCCGCGCGAATAACAAGTAGGCTTATCGGCTGTCCATGGACCCGCGCGACGAGCTGCATGGCTCACACGCATCGTGCGTATACAGAAATAGACGCTCACTGTGATAAATTGCATGTGCAAGCTCGCCGTCGAAACGTTTACCGTTGCAAGTATTGTCAACTTAGTGATGCTGGTTTAATGGTCGGCTTAGTTCGACCGACGACGGATGAGTTTATCAATAAGCGTCCACCTACGTTGACAACACTATAGGTTATGCCTAACGTTTTTGCACGTGTCCACGTGTGACGACATACAAGCACGGCTGCTGCACTGTGTCTGTGTCTGTGTTCGTCAAAGGCGGTGTTTTATTGAAACGACTGGTAGAACCTATGAATCGAGCTGATTTTTGGCCTTGAGCCGTGCCTTGAGGCTTCCTTCGACCACCATGTTTCGACCTACAGTGTACGTGTGTTGTCAATTCGGGCAACTCCAAAATTTGAGTACTTTTCATGGATATTCTGCCGCGTAAAAGTTCTAATACAGAAGTTTCAATGACGTATGTCACTGATAGAGTATCTGCTATGCCGGCGCGTCTTCGCAACTTTATCGGAGGATATACGTGTTTGAAGTTTGAACTCGCAGCTGGTCTATTATTACATCACCACAGCCACAACATGTATAGCAGTAGTCAATCAGTTAAAACAATCTCTATTTCTGATTGTGAGGAGGACGTTTTGTCCAAATGGTGTTTTGATTTGAGAATTTCCTGTCTGTGTGAACCGATACCTACTTCCAGACATGCGCATTGTTTTTGTTCGCCGATTTTCGGTTAGTTCCGAAAGTTAAGCATTTCGTTTTGTTTGTTTATGTAGTGCTTGATGTAAATAAATGATACCGTTTGCGTTATAATCGATGATATTGTGATTAGGCGAACTTAAATATGAGTGATTTAAAGGCCAAGTGAGTACTACTGTCATATTCTTTGGTACTACGCACAGCTGCTGTTTCTAAAATACTGTTTAAGTCTTCCAAAGCGATGCATGTGTCTCGTGAGCGATATTACAGGTTTTGTAGACTGGCCGTGCAAGCGGTTTATACTTTGGAGACTGTTCGTATCCTTAACTACAGTATTCGTACTGTAGACCATTCATACCTAGATACCTAGAAGATATAATGTCACTAATGAACACTACCATGCAATGCGATAATGTTGTTTTTATTGGATACACAGTATAATAACTTTCAGACTGGTCGCAGAAGTAAACAACCGCTGAAGTTCTCACAGCATATTCTTATCTTACCCCTTTCTCGTCTTTACATCTGAGTGTAGTGGTTCTTTTTTAATGTTATTAAAAACGTTTCATATTCTGTTCAACATCTTTTGCACGTCTATGTTATGATATCTAGCATCATTTGCTATGTTAATGTCGCCAAAGTGTTTAGGCGTACAAGTTACTCTAAAGAAACTGGGATAATTGGTTTGTTGCAAAATCCATATGACTTTCTCTCTGACAGTTTCAGGGAACAGAAGTTCCTGGAGCGAACATTCCTGGGAGCGAAAGTTCCAGAGAACGAAAGTTCCAGGGAGTGAAAGTTCAGAGTGAAAGTTACATGGAACTTCCAACTTTCGCTCCGGAACTTTTGCTCCCAGGAACGATTTCAGAGTCAGATTTCAATTAACCGCGGCAGTTGGTAATCGACAGGGTTTCAAATCCTCAGAATTCAAGAAATTCATTTCTTGAGATTTAAAAAATGTTTTTTTAAACTCACATCCATACAACAGCATACCTGCACTGGCATTTTATTATCATAGAGCTCTGTTCCCCCAAGAAGTGATTGTATTTATAAGCAGTTGTTATGTTTGTGTTAAATGTCAAATTCAATTTTCATTGCTTAATCAAAATAGGATTTTTCCAAACATACTCGGATCCTCAGCGGTTCCATAGCCCACTGGCTAATGATAACATTAACTATTATAAATGCTTTCAGTACAGGTAAGATGTCATACATGGCTATGGTTTAATAATGCTGTTCTGTTTGATTGTTGTTGTTGATAGCTATGCTGTGGTCAACAAATACTCAGCGTTTTACTCTGGTGGATGTGTCCAGGTATATTCCTGTTATTTATTTCAGTGCTTTTTTCAGTGCTTTTTGCCTTCAGTGCTTTGACGCTGTTGGTTGGGTGGCAGGAAGGGCATCCAGCCTGTAAAAACTGAGTGGTGGGGTGCTGGCGTGGTTATCTGTCTGGAGTGCGGTGCAGACTTGCATATGGCCCAGCTGATGCCATTGCCACCCACTGTCTCTTGCTTCAGTAAAATCCAGATTGGTTTTACCTTTCTGGTACCGGCTCACCCGGGTAGTCCTGGACAAAGGGCCGTTAAACGGGTGTATGTATTTCAGTGCTTTGATGCTGTTGGTTGGGCGGCAGGAAGGGCATCTGCCATCTGGCCTGTAAAAAACAGAGTGGTGGGGTACTGGCATGGTTATCTGTCTGGAGCGAGGTGCAGACTTGCATATGGCCCAGCTGATGCCACTGCCACTCACTGTCTCTTGCTTCAGTAAAATCCAG
>Ga0126326_1000502_pt1 | contig 11273 bp, 7 predicted proteins | sample InaspJWI67metaG_FD_94485 | JGI IMG/M metagenome (GOLD analysis project Ga0126326, IMG submission 94485) | Marine gutless worms symbiont microbial communities from Oahu, Hawaii - Inanidrilus sp. 1 OAHU.JWI-67 metaG | ecosystem: Host-associated > Annelida > Digestive system > Unclassified | place... | reverse complement strand
AGTCAATGCTGCTAAACAGAATATTCTACACACTTAAACCAGCAATCCCGAGGCGATTGCAGATTTTCCTCCGCCGCCAGGTTGCTCTTTACAAGCGTAAAAAATACGCCCACATTTGGCCCATTGATCCCAAGGCCGGCAATCCTCCGGATGGCTGGAAAGGCTGGCCGGATGGAAAGCAGTTTTCGCTTGTTCTGTCCCATGATGTTGACACTCAGAAAGGGAATGACAGTGTATCAAAACTGATAAAAATAGAGGAAGAATTGGGATTTCGCTCTTCTTTTAACTTTGTGCCGGAAAGGTATCAAAATTCAAATTCGTTGCAAAAAGACCTTTGCAACAAAGGTTTTGGAATCGGCGTACACGGCCTCAAGCACGATGGCAAACTCTTTCACTCCCGAAAGATTTTCAAACAGAGGGCCGCTAAAATTAATGCCTATTTAATCAAATGGAAAACCAATGGATTTAGCTCACCTTCCATGCTCCACAATTTAGACTGGCTAAAAGCATTAAATATAACACACAGTACGTCGACTTTTGATACAGACCCTTTCGAACCCCAACCCGATGCTTCACGAACCATTTTTCCGTTTTGGGTAGGCGATGACCATTATTCAGCAGGTTATCTTGAACTTCCCTATACGCTTCCACAGGATCATCTTTTGTTTGTCATTCTGCAAGAAAAAACCATCGATATCTGGAAAAAGAAGCTCGATTGGATTACAGGAAATGGAGGCATGGCACTGCTAAATACGCATACGGATTACATGAATTTCACCGGCGGTGTATTAAGCGACGAGGAATATCCGGTCACCTTCTATTCCGATTTCTTAAACTACATAAAACAAAAATATTCCGATCAATATTGGAATGCACTTCCGTCAGACGTGGTTCGCTTTTGGAAGAAAAGTAGTCCCCGATAGTCAAGGAAAAGTTTCGGAACGGAAATTTCAATTATCTTTAATCCCGCTATATTGGGATACGACTACTGGCAATACTGTTGAATTAAACAGAATTCCTAGTGGGAGTGGCTTTAAGCCACGAATAAGGGTGCTGGCTTGCATTTCTCAATCTCCCGCCGAAGAAAACCTTTCAATTTCTCATTAATTCTCGTGTAAGATACAGGTAATAATATAAGTTTGGCAGTGTACAAGGGCTGTAAATGACCGCAAAAGAAAAAAATAGGAATCAGACCGTCGGGGCATTTCACAGTAAAAGAGAAGTCGTTGAAGACCCGGCGTTTGAGATCGGGTTGAGCGGCTATCTGAGAACGGCCTACGATGCAGAGGCACTGGTGGAGCTGTATGGACGTTTTGTTAATGGAGACGGCGCGGTGGATACATTAATGCGGCGGGCGATATGGCGCGCGGGAGCACGACGCTTCGGACACGGTATCCATATCGGAAGCGGTGTGGGATTCAAGCATCTCGAGACCTTCGAAATCGGAGACGGTGTCTTCATTGGCTCCCAGTCATTCATCCAGGGCCGCATCCACGGTCGGTGTGTCATCGGAAGGAAATCCTGGATCGGACCGCAAAGCTACTTCGATGCCCGCGACCTGATCATCGGGGATTATGTCGGATGGGGCCCCGGGGCAAAAGTATTGGGATCCACTCATACCGGGGAGCCGTTGGATGTGCCGATCATTCAAACAGACCTGGAGATCAAACGGGTCACGATCGAGTCCTGGGCGGACATCGGCGTTAATGCGGTAATACTGCCCGGTGTGACAATCGGGAAAGGCAGCCAGGTGGGAGCCGGGGCTGTGGTGACGGCGGATGTCCCGCCGTTTGCCGTGGTAGCCGGCATTCCGGCTGTATTCATAAAATGGCGCCAGGGATATGAGGAGAAAGATTATGGAACTGAGAAATAATCGAGCGTTAATAACAGGGGGTGCAGGCCTGGTAGGTTCACATATTGCCGACCTTCTGGTTGAAGAGGATGTTGCAGAAATCGTTATACTGGATAATTTTGATCGGGGTAGGAGGGAAAACCTGACCTGGGCGATCGAAAATGGACCGGTGACCATTGTCGAGGGGGATATCCGCGACAGGGACCTGTTAGCTCGTTCAATGGAAGGAATTGATGTGCTTTTCCACCAGGCCGCTTTCCGCATCACTCAGTGCGCGGAAGAACCCCGTCTGGCCCTCGAAGTTCTGGTGGACGGTTCATACAATGTGATAGAGGCGGCCGTAAATGCAAAAGTCGGAAGGGTTGTCGCAGCTTCTTCGGCATCCGTTTACGGGGCAGCCGAGAGGTTCCCAACGCGAGAAGACCACCATCCCTACAATAACCGGACAATCTACGGCGCGGCCAAAGTTTTCAACGAATCATTACTGCGAAGTTTTAATGAAATGTACGGTCTCGATTATATTGCTTTGCGATATTTTAATATATACGGACCCCGCATGGACGCGTTCGGTGCATATACCGAGGTTTTCATTCGCTGGATGGAGCGCATCGAGGCGGGAAAAGCGGCCCTCATTTTCGGCGACGGAACGCAGACCATGGATTTTATTCATGTCAGGGACATCGCAAGATCAAACATTCTCGCGGCGAAGGCGGCGGTGGCTGATGATTTCATCAATATCGCCAGTGGTGAGGAAACCAGTTTGACCCAACTCGCCGAAACATTGCTGAAAGTGATGAAAAGTGATCTGCGGCCGGAATATGGCCCGGAGCGTAAGGTTAACAACGTTCCCCGCAGACTTGCCTATACAGAAAAGGCCAGGAAACTTTTAGGTTTTGAGACCCGTATATCTCTGGAAGAGGGGCTGCGGGACATGGTAGATTGGTGGCGTGAGGAAATTTCACGTCAGAATATGGCGGATCAATCGATCCGGCAGAAACTTGGGCGATCTGCGAACTAACAAGGCACTTTATTTCGATGAACAAACGAACCGTTTAAAGCATGACTGGTTTTTGCTTTCAGGCCTCCCTGCCAAGTAGGCAGATTAACCCGCGAACCCGTCAACCAATCAACTCCTTCACTAAGATCTGCCAGTTCATCCGCAACGGGAAACATTGGACGAAAAAAATTAGCCTGTGCTCCAAAAATTGACCAAAGCTGTCATCCCGGCTGGCGGCCTCAGCACCCGCTCAAGACCCATTTCTCATGTTGTACCGAAAGAAATGTTTCCGATCGGCAACCATCCGGCGATCGAGTGGGTTATTGCCGAAGCCGTAGCCAGCGGCTTTAAAGATATTGCTGTGGTTATCAATCCCCGGAAGCAAATGATCGAAGAATACCTTACGATGCACTGTCCCGCCCTTTCTGAGACTTGTCGAATGAGTTTTCTGACTCAATCCGAGCCCTTAGGAATTGGCCACGCCCTGATACTGGCAAAAGATTTTGCTGCCGGGCAGCCCGTTGCGGTTCTTTTACCGGATGATTTGTGCGTTTACAAAATGCCCCCACTTCTTCAGCTGAAAGATATTTTCGCGCGGTATGGCAGTGCAGTATTTGCTATGGTTGAGGACAAAAACTGCGGTCGGTGGTGCCGAAATGGCTGGCATCTTCGCAGAGTGAACAGAAAGGAATACCTCCTTGAAACCCGTAGACCGGAATTCATTGCAAATTCCGAAAAACCTTCTTTGGCAGGCATCGGTCGATACATTCTATCATCGCTGTTCATCTCTTACGGGGAAAAGTTGTTAAACGCACCCCACGAGGGTGAACTCGATGACGGCACAATTTTCAGCGAAATGATTACAAACGGTGAGCCGGTTGTAGGGTGCAGGATTGATGCCAAGCGATATGATATTTCAACTTTTGACGGCTATCCGGCCGCGTGGAGACGTTTCGGAAAAAACAACCCTTCTTTTTGACAATCTTATCGGAGATTCTAGGCTTCTCTTCGGATTTATGTTATTTTCGGCGAACGAATATAAAATATAAAAAATAAGGCGCAAACCCTTTTTACAGTCATCAACAATGGATTCGTTTTGGGGGAACTACGAAATGTGGTATTTATTGCTCAATTAGTATTACATATTTACCACAATAATATAACATTTTTTTCATATTAGAAGTAAAAGAGCTATGAGTGGCACCCGGATAGACAATTTGGGCATACTTCACTGCTTCATTGATAAAAAAACAAAACGGTTTCTTGAAGATCTGTGTCACCGCCTGCCCCTTACGGCTTTTACGGATGTTGCCAAACTCAGATTCCAAATGCGGCAGCAGTCCACTGTTGCGCAAGTATCTCACAAAAAGGCTCAGACCACCGCGGCCGGTCAAGGTGTCGTTTGTAACTTCAACACAATCAAAAAAATTGTTGCTTTTTATATTTTGTGTGTTTATATTTCGTGTGCTATCATCTCTTCCCATCCTTTGGGTTTGTAGCCTGGTATGGCAGTACTTGGGCGTACAACCGTTATATACCGCGATTTGCTGCCCTAGAGAGGATTTTCTTTTAAAAAGATAGCTCTACTTAGTATTAGATTAATCGATGTATCAAGTTCATCTTCTTATTGTAGCCCACTAATCCTTCCAGGTGTCTGATTTAGATGTGTTTGGCACAAAACACAATAAAAAACAAGCTAGAACAGATAGATAAAAGATTATCGGAACTGTCTTTCGGAGAAAATTCAGAGCTGAAGGCCTTGCTTCAAGGCATTCGGCTCGCAGTTCTGCAAGGATCACGCCCTGGTTGGTCTGACTGGTAATGTGCTAACTCATATAACTCAAGAAGTTAGTAAAATCTTTTGTAAAAAGGTATTGGTATGGCCAATCGATTTAAAATAGCGTTAAAAATGATCAAAAAGTTGCTGCGGTTAGCTATTCGATCCAATCAAAAGGCTGTTATTTGCCTGCTTGTTCTCGGCGGCATGCTCATAAGCGCCGATTATGCATCCGGAAGCACACTTTGGGATGATAGTTATGTACCGGCTACTATCGAAGATCCCGATGCTACCGCCCAGGCGCAGGGAATAGAGCTGGGAGTCAAGTTCCAGAGCAATGTCGACGGGTTCATCACGGGGCTGCGTTTTTATAAGGGCCCCGGGAATACCGGCACGCACCTGGGCAAGCTGTGGACGGTGGGCGGCACGTTGCTGGCCGGGGTAACTTTTACCAATGAGACGGCCTCGGGGTGGCAGGAGATGGCGCTGCCCGCGCCGGTGGCGATCACGGGCGGCACGACCTATGTGGCCTCCTATCACACCGATGTGGGGCGGTATTCGTCCAGTCCGGCCTATTTTGCCGGATCGGGTTTTGACAATCCGCCGTTGCGGGCGCTGGCCGATGGTGAAAACGGGGGTAACGGAGTTTATCGCTACGGAGCGAGCGCGTTTCCCAATCAGACCTATAATTCTGAAAACTACTGGGTGGATGTGGTGTTTGCAACGAGCGTAGGGCCGGATACGACGCCACCCACGGTGGACACGACCTCACCGGTCAATGGTGCCGTCAACGTGAGTACCGCTACGCTGGTTGCGGTGACCTTCAGCGAGGCCATGGATGCGGCCACCGTTGATGAGAGCAGTTTTGAATTGCAGGATTCGGCGAGTGCGGTAGTTGCCGCCGCGGTGACTTACAATGTTTCAACCCGGACGGCGACCCTGGCGCCGGGTGCACCGCTTGCGGCCGATGCCGCCTACACGGCGGTGGTGCGGGGCGGCAGTGGTGGTGTGGCCGATGTTGCGGGCAATCCCTTGGATGTCGATTATACCTGGTCATTTACAACGGCGGCCGAAGGTTCACTGGTTTACTCCAGCATATGGGACGATAGTCATATACCGGCTACTATCGAAGATCCCGATGCTACCGCCCAGGCGCAGGGCATAGAGCTGGGGGTGAAGTTCCAGAGCAATGTCGACGGGTTCATCACGGGGCTGCGATTTTACAAGGGACCAGGGAATACCGGTGCGCACGTGGGCAGTTTGTGGACGGTGACCGGCACGTTGCTGGCCGCAGTAGTCTTTACCAATGAGACGGCCTCGGGGTGGCAGGAGATGGCGCTGCCTGCGCCGGTGGCGATCACGGGCGGCACGACCTATGTGGCCTCATATCACACCGATGTGGGGCGGTATTCGGCCAGTTCGGTCTATTTTGCCGGGTCGGGTTATGATAACCCGCCGTTGCGGGCGCTGGCCGATGGTGAAAACGGGGGTAACGGAGTCTATCGCTACGGAGCGAGCGCGTTTCCCAATCAGACCTATAATTCGGAAAACTACTGGGTGGATGTGGTGTTTACCACGAGCCTAGGGCCGGATACGACGCCACCCACGGTGGACACGACCTCACCGGCCGATGGTGCCGTCAATGTGAGCACCGCAACGGCCGTGTCGGTGACCTTCAGTGAGGCGATGGATATAGCTACCATCGATTCGGGTTCATTTGAGCTGCGGGATGCATCCAATGTACTGATGACCGCTGCGGTCAGTTACAACAGCGGCACCAATACGGCGACCCTGACGCCCAGCGTCGCGCTAAGTGCATCCACGACTTACTCTGCAACGGTGATCGGTGGCGCCGGTGGCGTATCTGATATAGCCGGCAATCCGCTGCAAAGCGATTACAGCTGGTCATTCACCACCGCGGCCTCGGGCGGCGATACAACTCCGCCCACGGTGACTGCTTTCATCATTCCATCGACCGCTACAACATTGACGGTGACGATTGCAAGCTTCACCGCAACGGACAACGTCGCGGTGACCGGCTACATGGTAACCGAGTCTCCCACCGCTCCTTCGTCAACAGCCGGTGGATGGCTTGCGACTGCACCGACATCATACACCTTTGCGACAGAAGGCAGCAAAACCCTGTATGCCTGGGCTAAAGACGCTGCCGGGAATGTGTCGTCCAGCAGGAGTGCATCCGTTGTCATTACCCTCCAGCCAGGGGGCCCGGAACCGGCCGGTTGGTATGCGGGCGATTTGCATGTGCACAGAAGCTGCGGAGGGCCTGCGATAGATATGTCGACCATGTACGATCATATGGCCGCTGAGAATCTGGCTGTCATGGTCTTATTGGCGGATTTGGGCAATGGCGAGGTTCAGGACCCCGTTCAGGATTTGCCGCGCGTGACCGGACAAGACGACCCCGTATCGACGCCTGGGCGAATTGTGCACTGGGATGCCGAGTGGCATTGGGATCCGATATACTTCCAGTTTCCACACCAGGCCTTGGGCGGCCACGTGGTGGCTTTGGGACTTTCGGAGGCGTATCAGATCTGGGAAGAGTATACCTTTCCGATCTTTGAATGGGCGCATCAGCAGAACGCCATCGCCGGCTTTGCCCATATGCAATACCTGGATAACCAGATTCCGCAGAGCCTGAGTTGCTGTATACCCATTGAATACCCGGTCGAGGTGGCATTGGGATCGGTTGATTTTATATCGGAAGATGTAGACGGCAGTGACGCATTCATCGAGGCTTATTATCGTTTGCTCAACACCGGCTTTCGTCCCGGATTTGCAGCCGGTTCGGACTTTCCCTGCAATGCGGAAGTGGGGAACCTTTTGACCTATGTTCAGGTTGCCGGGGGCGTATTGACATACCGTAACTGGATCGAAGGCATCGCCCAGGGCAGAACAGTGGTATCACGCAACGGACATAACGAATTTTTGAATCTTACGGTAAACAATAGCGCTACACCGGGGGATGAAATCCAGTTGACTGGTGGTGGAAGTGTTCAGATAACGATTGAGTGGACGGCGAATCAGAATCTGACCGGGACGATTGAGCTGGTGTACAACGGTGCAGTTGTGGCAAGCGACCAGACCTCAGCTGCACCGGGCGCCCCTGCAAGTTTGAGCACGACGGCTGTTTTTACAAACAGCGGATGGCTAGCTGCGCGGAGGATGGGCAGCAGCGGGCATCAGCTACATACTGCCGCAGTGTTTGTCACGGTAGACAATGCGCCCGTGCGTGCGAGTGAGACGGATGCACTGTTTTATGTTCAATGGATGGACAACTTGCTGGAGAAGACGTCGCCGGGAGGGGACTGGAACTCGTATTTTGTAAACAATCTGGATGAAGCGCAGGCGCGGTACCAACAGGCGAGGGCAATCTTTCAACAAATTGCCCTGGAAGCCGGAACTGATCAATCGCCGCCAACGGTTGATGTGGTTTCTCCGCCCGGCGGCGCCACCGGCGTCGGCACCGGTGTCACGCTGACAGCTACCTTCAGTGAACCGATGGATTCATCAACCATCAATACCGGCACGCTAGCGCTGCTTGATTCGTCGAGCAGCGCGGTTGCCGGGACGGTTGTGTACGACAGCTCGACAAATAAGGCCTTTTTTACACCGGATGCACCGTTGGAATATTTGGCGACCTACACGGCCTTGATCACAGGGGGATTGGGCGGTGTGACCGATGTTGCAGGTAATCCCATGGCCGTCGACTATTCCTGGTCATTTACGACGGCCGCCGAAGGTTCAACAATTTACTCCAGCATCTGGAATGACAGCTATGTACCGGCTACCATCGAAGATCCCGATGCTACCGCCCAGGCGCAGGGTATAGAGTTGGGGGTGAAGTTCCAGAGCAATGTCGACGGTTTCATCACGGGGCTGCGTTTTTACAAGGGCCCCGGGAATACCGGTACGCATGTGGGCAAGCTGTGGACGATGACCGGCACATTGCTGGCCGCGGTGACCTTTACCAATGAGACGGCCTCGGGGTGGCAGGAGATGGCGCTGCCCGCGCCTCTGGCGATTACGGCCGGCACGACTTATGTGGCATCCTACCATACCGACGTGGGGCGGTATTCGGCCAATTCGGTCTATTTTGCCGGATCGGGTTTTGACAATCCGCCGTTGCGGGCGCTGGCCGATGGTGAAAGCGGCGGTAACGGTGTTTATCGCTACGGAGCGAGCGGGTTTCCCAATCAGACCTATAATTCGGAGAACTACTGGGTGGATGTGGTCTTTACCACGAGCGTAGGGCCGGATACGACGCCACCCACGGTGTACACGACCTCGCCGGCCGATGGTGCTGTCAATGTGAGCACCGATGCATTGGTTGCGGTGACCTTCAGCGAGGCCATGGATGCGGCCACCATTAACGAGAGCAGTTTCGAATTGCGGGATTCGGCCAGTGCAGCAGTTCCCGCCGCGGTGACTTACAACGTTTCAAGCCGGACGGCGACCTTGGCGCCGGGTGCACCGCTTGCAACCGATGCCGCCTACACGGCGGTGGTGCGGGGCGGCAGTGGCGGTGTTAGCGATGTTGCCGGCAATTCCCTTATCGTTGACTATACCTGGTCATTCACCACTAGTGCGGGTGGGACACCTATTTCCTACAGCATATGGGATGATAGTTATGTACCGGCTACTATCGAAGATCCCGATGCTACCGCCCAGGTTCAGGGGATAGAGCTGGGGGTGAAGTTCCAGAGCAATGTCGACGGTTTCATCACGGGTCTGCGTTTTTACAAGGGATCCGGGAATACCGGTACGCATGTGGGCAAGCTGTGGACGATGACCGGCACATTGCTGGCCGCGGTGACCTTTACCAATGAGACGGCCTCGGGGTGGCAGGAGATGGCGCTGCCTGTGCCGGTGGCGATCACGGGCGGCACGACCTATGTGGCCTCATATCACACCGATGTGGGGCGGTATTCAGCCAGTTCGGTCTATTTTGCCGGGTCGGGTTTTGACAACCCGCCGTTGCGGGCGCTGGCCGATGGTGAAAACGGCGGCAACGGAGTCTATCGCTACGGTGCGAGCGCGTTTCCCAATCAGACCTATAATTCGGAAAACTACTGGGTGGATGTTGTGTTTGCGGCGAACCCTTGACCGGATGGCAAGCCGCCGACAGTGACCGCTTTCACCATACCGTCTACCGCTGCTACAAAAACCGTAGCGATTGGCAGCTTCACGGCGACGGATGACGTCGGGGTTATCGGCTTCATGTGAACGAATCTCCCATCGCTCCTTTGTCAACAGCCGGTGAATGGTTTGCGACAGCACGGACATCTTAAACATTTTCCAAAAGGGCATCTTTATAACTATCCGATTTAGAAAGGTTCAATAATGGTTGAAAAATTGGTGCGGTTAGCTCGACGATCCAATCAATATGCTGTTATGTGCCTGCTTATTCTCTGCGGCACACTCATAAATGCCGATTATACATCCGGAAGCACACTTTGGGATAATACAGTGGTACCGGCTACTATCGAAGATCCCGATGGTACAGCCCAGACGCAGGGAATAGAGCTGGGGGTGAAGTTCCAGAGCAATGTCGACGGATTCATCACGGGGCTGCGCTTTTACAAGGGACCAGGGAATACCGGTACGCACGTGGGCAGCCTGTGGACGGCGTCCGGCACGTTGCTGTCCGCGGTAACCTTTACCAATGAGACGGCCTCGGGGTGGCAGGAGATGGCGCTGCCCGCGCCGGTGGCGATCACGGGCGGCACGACCTATGTGGCCTCATATCACACCGATGTGGGGCGGTATTCGGCCAATTCGGCCTATTTTGCCGGATCGGGTTTTGACAATCCGCCGTTGCGGGCGCTGTCCGATGGTGAAAGCGGGGGCAACGGAGTTTATCGATACGGTGCGAGCGCGTTTCCCAACCAGACCTATAATTCGGCAAACTACTGGGTGGACGTGGTGTTTGAGACGAGCGTGGGGCCGGACACGACGCCACCCACGGTGGACACGACCTCACCGGCCGATGGTGCCGTCAATGTGAGCACCGCTGCATTGGTTGCGGTGACCTTCAGCGAAGCCATGGATGCAGCCACATTGACGAGACCAGTTTTGAATTGCGGGATTCGGCCAGTGCGGCAGTTCCTGCCGCGGTGACTTACAACTTTTCAAGCCGGACGGCGACCCTGGCGCCGGGTGCACCACTTGCGGCCGATGCCGCCTTCACGGCGGTGGTGCGGGGCGGCAGTGGTGGTGTGGCCGATGTTGCGGGCAATCCTTTGGCCGTCGATTACACGTGGTCGTTTACAACTGGGGCGGATGGGACACCTGATTCTTCAAGCATATGGGATGATAGTTATGTACCGGCTACTATCGAAGATCCCGATACTACCGCCCAGACGCAGGGAATAGAGCTGGGAGTCAAGTTCCAGAGCAATGTCGACGGGTTCATCACGGGGCTGCGCTTTTACAAGGGAATAGGGAATACCGGTACGCACGTGGGCAGTCTGTGGACGGTGACCGGCACGTTGCTGTCCGCGGTGACCTTTGCCAATGAGACGGCCTCGGGGTGGCAGGAGATGGCGCTGCCCGCGCCGGTGGCGATCACGGGCGGCACGACCTATGTGGCCTCATATCACACCGATGTGGGGCGGTATTCGGTCAGT
>Ga0126326_1000501_pt1 | contig 11293 bp, 14 predicted proteins | sample InaspJWI67metaG_FD_94485 | JGI IMG/M metagenome (GOLD analysis project Ga0126326, IMG submission 94485) | Marine gutless worms symbiont microbial communities from Oahu, Hawaii - Inanidrilus sp. 1 OAHU.JWI-67 metaG | ecosystem: Host-associated > Annelida > Digestive system > Unclassified | place... | reverse complement strand
TGCTCGTCGTGGTCTTCCGGGTCCGTGAGTTTGAGCAGGTGACCGCGTAGCCAGGTCACCTTCTCGCCGTTGGCGAGATAGGCGGGATAGTCGGTTTTCGCGTCCTGGTCCAGGGTGAACGCCTGCCCCGCGCTCCTGACCAAAGGCGAGCAGCCCTTTTACCGAATATTGAAGCGTGCCGCTCCTGGCTACGATATATGCCCGAAAGTCCGCGTGGCTGATATCATCAATTGCGATCCTGTGACCTGGAAAGCGGGCGGTTGGCGCGTTGCCACATGGCATATTGATTTTGTTCTGATCGATCCGCGCAGCGCCGATATTAAAATCTGCATCGAACTGGACGATAAAACCCACGCACTGCCTAAGCACCGCGCTCGTGATGCCTTCCTGAATAACGCCATGCGCAGAGCGGGCGTGCGCCTCCTTCGCATTCCGCAGCGCCGGTACACGCCGGACCAGTTAAAAGCGATCCTTGCACAAGCGGACTCAAACGCCGCGTAAACTTTTTCTTTTCCTACCGCCCGTTTTCCCTTTGCCGGTTTCAAACAGACTTGATCGTTGCCGGGTCCGCCTGGCGGTCAATGCCCGGCCCGCACCAAGGGTGCCGTGTAGGGCATGACCGCTGCGGCTTATGCCCCCGGCTTTCTCCCGCGCCATGTTCGAAACCAACAGCAAAGGAGAAAAGGAACATGGACAATACGAAAAAAATCCGCGAACTAAACGACTTGTGCCGCACGGCCATGGGGGTTGCGGGAAGACTGGTACAGACGCAAGGCATTTGCGCCCTGCCCCCAGAAGATCAAAGCGCTATCCGGGAGAAGGTCGAACGCTTCGACGACTTCACCGAGGACAACGATCCTTACGGTGAACACGATTTCGGAGCCTTCACCCACAACGGGCAAAAGATTTTCTGGAAGATCGACTACTACGATCCTCAACTGAAATACGGCAGCGAGGACCCTGCCGATACATCCCAGACGGTGCGCGTGTTGATCATCATGCTTGCCGAGGAATACTGAACTCTTGGCGCAGGGCCGGTTTTATCCGGCCCTGTTTTTCTTGCCGCCTTGGTCTGGTTTGTGTAATCTCGATCTTGCGGTACAGCCGGGGACGGCGATGACCGCCAACGGTGATAAAACACCAACCCCGCCCGTCTTCGGATCGGCGGGGTTTTTATTTGTCAAAGCCCCTGCAATAGGCTAATGGTAAATCGTGGCTTGGTTGAGCTATTCCCATCTCCGGCCCGTTCAGTCTCACGCGCTCAAATGAACCGTGGAGACTGCAATCGGAAAGGAGGTGAGGCAATTGCCAAAAAGAAAAGGGCCAATAATGGCCCTGTTTCTAAGGATCGGAAGGTTTGAAATAAACCTTTTGATCTCAACGTAAAGTCCGGGACCGTCCTTTGCTCGCCGCAGGGGGCGGTCCTTTATTCATTGTATCGCCTATTTCTTAATGGGATGTCAGCAAAAAACGGAAAGCGCGCGCCATGGAAAGGCTATCACCAGACGAGGAAGGCGGGGTTGTGATACGAACCCTGTTCGGGGAAGTGTCCGAGCACTATTTCCCGTTAATGACCTGCGCCGCCATGATCGAGGATGAGGACTGGCGGGTCGCCGCCGGTGTCGAGGGCGGTCCCTTCTGCTACACCCCGGCAGAGCACCTTATGCCGTTCTGACCCCGTTTTTTCCCATAAACTCGCGTCTGACGCTTCGCGCAGCGTCCGTTCCCCCGGAAAACTTTTCTCAAATCCACGAGAGAGCGCGTTCTTCCGCCGATTTGCCCCGGAATCAGCCTCCGGCTCCCGCCTTGGTCTAACGACTAGGGCGCGGCCTTCTCGATCCCAGACCCCTAAAATCACCGTTGTAGAAATATCCTAGCGGGGTGAATGGACCGGAGCGAAGCGGAGGGCCAGAGGGGCCGGTAATGAGGCCCCTTTAAATGGTTGTGCGCTACTGCGCTTGCCTTTTAGGGCCGACGTAGGAGGCCATGGGAAGAGGGGCCGTAGCCGAAGGCTAGGACACCTTTTGAGCGCCTAGGAAGGGCGCGCATAGGCCGCGAAGCGGGGCGACTACAGGATGTAGGAGGGTAGGTGCGCGCGTTGGCGCGCTTAGTGTGTGAAGTGACGAGCGATGCGGTTGTCCACAGCGGATAAAGAAGGACAAAAAGGATAAAGAAAGGAAAGGATAAGGGCGCAGAAAGCCAAAAAAAGAAAGGAAAAACAAACGGATAACAGAAGCCTATTGCGGCGTCTACCTACCACCTGACACCCTATTGCGGCGTCTACCTACCACTTTTTTGGCCTATTGCGGCGTCTACCTACCACATCTGCGGCGTCTACCTACCACTTTTTTGGCCTATTGCGGCGTCTGCCTACCACTTTTCGAGCGTTCCAGAGCCCAATAATTTGACGTAAGAAGGGGGCGAATCCCTATTGCGGCGTCTACCTACCACCTATTGCGGCGTCTGCCTACCAAGTATTGCAGCGTCCGCCTACCACCTATTGCGGCGTCTACCTACCACTTGGTAGAGACTTATGCACAGGAGCGCCCGAGAGGGTCGTGCGGGAGTCTTTCAAGCGCGCGTTGGCGGCCTTCACGTCCTTGATAAAGTCGGAGTGGGCTTGGAGACGATACTTTATATCGACGATCTTGCGCCCTGCCCTACGCTCTTCCACGCGCTCCCAGAAAAATAGAACGCAGCATGCTTGCAGCTCATCGAGGGCCGTTTCTAGGGCCTTGAGATTGTCATTGGTGCGCTTGTAGGTCAGGAGGCCACTATCGCGTTGTATGGAGGAAAGCAGGACCTCGTAGGGGTCCAGGAGGCTGGCGTTGGTATAGTTGTGAGAAAGCCGCTTGTGGAGCCACCGGGCGAGCTGAGACGAAAGGGACATGAGGACGCCATAGTTGAACTGACGGTATGTCAGCTCGTTGACGCTCTTGGAAATCAGGGCGGGCAAGCGGGCAACCCAGGTTATAGACGTGTCTTTCAGGTACTTCTGGCGTGTAACACGGGTAACGTCGGAAAGGATCGGAGCGGAGTAGACAGGATCGTCCGTATCGTCGAGAAACAAAGAAACGTGTGTCCTGGAGAGGATGTCTATGGAGCGCTTGATCTCGTCGAGACTTCGAGTTTTGCCGCGCGCCTTAAGCTCCTTGCGGACCATCTGAACGGAGAAGCGGACCCAGCTCTCAGCATTGTCTGTATCGTGAAGGCCGCACTGCTGATCAGCAAAGATTTTGCGGATAACCTCGTCCACAAGCTCTTCGTCGGTGCTGGGATAGAAATCGACATAGCCACCTTTGGTCTTGATCGAGGCGGGCTGAATGGCGACGCGGCACGCGCTCTCGATGCGTTGGCCGCCTCGGCGCGTGGCATAGACAAAACGGTACTCATGGACCGGAAGGCGCTTATCAGGACTGCGAAGAGCGTTCTGCGCACGGGGCGAAACGGCGTATTTTGGGATCGCGTCCCAAAGCTCGATGGTATTGGAAAGCTCTGCCGCCTCGCCGAAGAACGTCGTAAAGAGGTCGTACTGTAGGCTTTGCGGAAGACTCGAAGGCGGCTTCTTCACAATCTTTGTCGGAATCCCCTACCCTTTCCCTGGATGGAAACGAATTCGTTATTCAACGAATTCGTTATTTCCTTCTTAATGACCACCACGATGCTCCTTAACCAATTCGAAGCCTTCGCGCAGAAGATCAACCATGCTGACCCCGTGCGATGCGGCGTAAGACTTAAATTCGCGGTGAAACTCGGGATCAACCTTGAAGTTAAGAGGCTTCAAGTCGCCGCTCTGTGGTTTCTTGAGGTTGTGAACAACGGCAATCGGGGACGGCACATCACCCTTACCGTTGGCGACTGAAGCGGTCTTTGCGGGAGGCGGTGGAGGTTTAGCCATAAGCAGCACTCCTTTCGTCGGATGTAGATGCAGCCAGTCGGTCGATGATGCCCTGGGCTACATCATCAGCCTTTTTCTTGAGTGTCGGGAAAGGACATTCGGTCAACGCCTTGCCCTCGTCGGTGGCACGGCGGTAAGCGACGCGCTCGGGCAATGATGCGGGCAACGCGGCATATCCGGCCTTGGAAACGTAAGACTGGCTTTCGGAGAGTTCTGTATCACTCTCCCCGACCCGGCAAAAGGCAAACACGATCTTGTCTTTGGAAACCCCCTGCCCTATCAACTCATGAGCCAACAAAACCGCAGGTTCCATGTCATCAACAGAAAGTCCGGTCGGCAATACAACAAGATCAGATGCCTTGGCGATGCCGAGCGTTCCGACATTGGAATGCGCAGGGCCATCGAAGATAAACAGGTCGTAATGGTCCGCAAAAGGCAATGCTTTCTCCACGGTGCGGAAACGTTCAACGGCGATATCGGGCTCGATCTTCGAGTGCAAGCGTCTGTTGTGCCATTTGAAGGACGTACCCTGCCCAGGATCAAGATCGGCGATCTTCACGTTCCAGCCGTTGAAGGCGTACTCGCGCGCGACCAGACGGGCGAGAGTGCTTTTGCCGACCCCCCCTTTCTGAGAAACAAAACCAAGAATGGCTGCCATGCGAATCCCCTCACGCGTTATTTCGTGATTTAACGATAGCACGAAAGCACGATTTCTTTAAGTAAAGTTTTCGTTTTTTATTTCTTTCGTTATTTCGTTATTTCTTGAATGCGCCCAGCGTCATAGGTTCCGGTGGAGGAACTCTTGCAGTAGGGGAGGGCAGGGGCCTTCTTTGGCTTGTTGAGGCGTCGTTTTTCGCCGCCGTCCTCGGGGAGGGGGTCGCCGTGATCCACATTCCACAGGATGCCGGGCCGGGTCACTCGGTAGTAATTGGACGGGTCCTCGGGGTTGGTGACGGGGTTGTCTGTCTCCTGCGGGTCGCGGACAAAGCGGCCAAGGTCGGCTTTGCAATAGTCCTGCAAAAGCTCGATGCAGGCCCAGCGGCGCTTGAAGTGTCAAACGGATCGTGCTCGTGGCGCTGCTGGCGGTAGTTTCCCTCGTGTTGGCCAAGAAGCCCTCAGAGAGGCTCCTAAGAGCTGCTAGAGGGATCCACGGCTAAGCACCTAAACACCGGAGCCGCTTGTTCGGCTCTGGGAAATCGGTCTTCAGGGTACGAGCGTTCCAAGGCGCTCGGAAGGCAGGGCGAGGAGCCACAGAGAGCCCCCACAAGGCCCTTGCAAGGCCACGGTAGAAGAAAGGGAGTGGGTAGGAGGAAAGCCCGAAATGGCGCCTCCCAGGCCCTCCTAGGGCATGCTCAGCCCAAAGCGAAGCTGCGCAAGCCAGTTTTGCAAGCGCAGGGATGCGCGCGCAGGCAGGAGGCCGAAGTGTGGAGGGACGGGGTATGTGCAGGATACGTGGGCGGATGCCCTTGTGATAACTTTTTACGCGTATCCTGCACATACCCCTATAACTTGTTTTCGTCCTTCAGGGTCATGAGATCGGCCTCAAACTGGCCGCTCATGCTTATTGGACCCACTCAGCGGGGGTCGGGAGCTTGGATGGGTTCCAGCAGTAGAAATCCTGCGCCAGGTGGAAGCCAAATTCCTCGCACAGCATAATCAGCAGCTTGCAGCAGCTTGAAGTGATAGAGGTTCCGGGTGGGATGGCCCTTGTTCCACGCGCCGCCAATTTCGATGACCAAGCTTCCGTTGTCCTTGAGGACGCGGTGAAACTCAGCGGCAAAGGGCTCGAACCAATCGACATACTCGTTGGCCTCGACGTTTCCGTAGTCCTTCCTGCAGACCAAGCCGAAGGGCGGGCTGGTCATGATGAGGTTCAATCAAATTTCAGTTCTTACAATCAGCCCTGCCTGTCTCTGACAATTACTATAAATTCTTCCAAACCCATCAGCCATTTCCGCTGGGATTCGCGGTAGGTTCCGTGTATGCCCCGAGGCAAAACAAGCTGCAAGCGGTTCACATGCATCTGGTCAGTCTGGTTTTCGCTAATACCCGGTTCAAGCGTAAAAAGATGTTTGTCCGGAATGCGGTTTGCTTCGGCCAAGACCTGTCTCCAGCGGTCCTTGCAGGTGGATTTTACCCCCAACATGGACAACCTTGCAGCCGGAAAGCGCTTGTCATTATATTCATTGACGCCCGGAAACAGAAAGTCGGGCTTTGAATTGTTATCTATAACCGCTTGCCTATTATATAAAATATCATGAACCCTGAACACCTCCTCAAGGTGGTGCTCCAGCGCATATCCTGTTCGTGACTTGCGCCGGTTCTGGACGCTCAGAGAAAAGCCTATAAACCCGTCCACATCGGCACCATCCGGGCCAGCAAAACCGGCCTCCAAACGCTCTGATACAATATGTCGTTCCATCCTGCGAAAAAGCTTTTCCTCCCACTCCATCCAAGCCAAGAGCGCAGCATCTGCATCGTCCCGTGGATCAACACCGGGGAGTGTCTCTCGTGCAAACCCAGAGAAAACAGCTGTTGGCGGGAACGTCCTGTTAAATCCTGCCAGCAGCTCATCAAGCCGATCGGAATCAGGCTCTTCGATCTCTATTCCCAGCTCGTCGAGAATAAATCGGACAGCAAAACCAACCTCAGTGTCGGCCTCATTTTCGATGTCACGGTATTCAAAGCTTGTCTTGATCCGCACCGGAACCCCAAAAAGCCACAAGAGCTGATTTTCGACCGTGCTCCCCTCGGAAACAATGATTATCATAAGGCTGGCGTCAGGTCTTTTCGCAACAACCAGCAAATCGTCAGCGCTGGCCAGATCCATTACCGGATTTCTTTTGAAATAGAGTCTGTATTCTGTCCGCGTTGGGTGTTGTTCTCTGGCATCGTACCACGTTACACCGGAATCGTCGGTAAGTGCCTCGTTTTCCTCCCCAAGCCAGATAAAACGGGTCGGACAATCCGTCAGCCTCTCATCACCCAGCAAGCGCCTTAGATTTGTGGACCCGTTAAATTCGTGCTGGTTCGAGGCGTCGGGGTTGGTTTCGACTGAGCTCAAGCGCTTCGCAGCGACACCTTCAAAATATTCCGAAAGAAAGCCTTTCCTCATAAGTTCATCCTGCTCGCTTCTTCATAGCCTCGTATCTCGTGGTAAAGCTCTCCATCGACAAGCCACATTTGAATTTCATCCAACACCTCGTCAAGTGGCATTCTGGTTCTCCCTTTTATAGCACACTCCCAGACCACCAAGACACGCCAACCGTTACCTTTAAGTCTTTTCAGGTTTTCCATATCCCGGTTCTGGTTGTGCGTGATTTTTTTCTTCCAGAAGTCCTGTCTGGATGAGGGCCACTTGAAAAGGTGGCAGTTGTGTCCGTGCCAAAAGCAGCCGTTTATTAGAATAACGGCCCTATGTTTTTTAAAAACCAAATCCGGCTTTCCTAGAAGCCGGGTATCATGAATCCTGTACCTGAAGCCGCGACGGAAAAGTGCCTTCCGTATAACAAGCTCGGGCTTTGTGTTTTTTCCACGAATTCGGGACATCATCTGGCTGCGTTTTGCCGGTGAAACAATATCAGCCATGCTGCGCGACGCGCTCCCGCTCCTCGGGCATTTCAAACAGTTCCAGCTGTCTATTATAATTCCCGTGCATAGCGAGTTGAATAAAAGGACGCATCAGCCTGGCAACCTCATTCACGACGGGCACAGCAACCGAATTCCCGAACTGTCTATAAGACTGTGTATCTGAAACCGGAATTTCAAACCGCGATTCCTCGGAAATATCAAAGCCCATCAATCGTGCGCATTCTCTCGGCGTCAGGCGGCGAGGGCGCTTGTGCGGTTGTTTTACAAGAATTTCGGAACCGTCCTTGTAGTATCTCGCAGACAGGGTTCGTGCAACATCGTCCGGACCGACGAGGCCATAACCAAACCCGTTTCCCTTGGCCCGCTGCTTTGCAGCGTACCCCTTCAAATAATTCCAGAGCTTTTCCGAAAGAGTGTATTTCGGGTTTACCTTTGCGTCAGGTCCGGTTGTATATGGTGGTTCCTCAGGTTCCGATCCGTCTTCGGGGTGCAGGATCGTTTTCATTTTCGGCCCGTCTTTAACATCCGGAACGTTCAGCTCTTTAAAGTCAAACCCGACATCCCTGCCAAATCCGGCAATGAATATGCGTTCCCGGTTTTGCGGTAAAAACGCCTTTGCGTTAATAACGCGAAAATCAATGTTATATCCAAGTTCATTTTCAAGAGTATCCCGTATGACACGAAAGGTATTTCCCTTGTCGTGGCCTACAAGATTTTTTACGTTTTCAAGAAGAAACGCTGCTGGTCTGTGAAACTCGATAATTCTGGCCATATCAAAAAACAGGTTTCCCTGTGCTTCGCACTGGAAACCGTGGGGCTTGCCCAGGGCATTTTTTTTTGAAACGCCCGCAATGGAGAAAGGTTGGCAGGGGAAGCCCGCAAGAAGCACATCATGTGAAGGAATGTCTTCTTCCGGTATTTTTGTTATGTCGTCGCCTACAGGATGATCGCAGGCAAAGTTTGCCTGGTATGTTTTTCTGCTGGCCTTGTCCCACTCGCTGGTAAAAACACATTTTCCGCCAACAGCATCAAACCCAAGCCGTAACCCGCCGATACCTGCAAACAGATCAATAAACCTGAACCGCGGTATTTCCTCCGGTTGAAATTTCAACATGTTCCAAAATCCTTCTCTAAGGTATCTGATGGCTAACGCCATCTGATGGCTGGCGCCATCAGCGGCTAGGCGCCATGGATTTCGTTGGCGAGCTCGTCAGCCGTTACTTGACAAGCCGGAACCTTGCGGCGGTGTAGCTCTTCCAAGAATTCCGCTCTGGTCAGCTCGGCGAGCTCGGCGGCCTTTCCCTGCGAGACAATTCCTTGTGCGTACCACTGGACCGCCGCGGCGATGCGCATCTCCTGCGCGAACTCCCCCGGCGACAGGCGAAACGCGCCGAAGGCCGATGCATCGAAGTCGAAGGTGATCGTGGTCGTCATGGCTTCGCTCACGAGGGCGTCAGCAGGCACTTCAGGGAGATAAAAGACACTCAACGGACGACGATAGACGCGCGCCATGTGGCGAAGCTGGGCAATAGTGGGTTGGTCTTCTCCACTTTCCCACTGCTCCAGGCGCTCGGGCGCCAGCTTTGAAAGCTTGCGGGCCGCCTCAGTCACCGAATAACCCGCTGATTCCCGCGCCCAACGCAAGAGTTCTGGCTTTACTTTTGCCTTAACAGAAGACACGACCCCCTCCTTCTCTCTATCCTCAGGCCCACCCCACATCACCGGACTGAGTTCGTGCATCGGAAAAGCCTGGCGGCATTTCCTCAAGGTCGGGAAACCGCTTCGCTCTTCCCTCCCTCACTCAGCTTGCGATGGCTGGCGCCATCTTCTTTTTTCATGAAGCCACTCCAGATCCACCCTTCGTCCTTCATTCAGTCGGAAAACCGCCTGCGCTAAGTTTCCCTCCTCTCTCTCTCCTCAGGCCCACCACGGATCCATCCCGGACCCATACCAGAGGCTATCAGGGTGGCGATGTTGGGATCAGGGCAGATCTGGCATATAATCCTCAAGCCTACCAGTCACTACATACCTCGGTTGTTTCCAGGTATTCGTGCGTCCATACACTCTTCGGCTTCCTTGCCTCCGCGCGCTTCCCTGCGCTTGACATCTAATCCGCATAATGGCCACGAAATATTCTTCCTGTGTATTTCATCCATTTTATTATTCGCTGCTCGCGGCGAAATTTCTTTATTTCGCGTTTCGCGGCGCAATTGGTCTCGTGTTGGGCAATCAGTCCAGCTTGCCGGAGAGTCAGGACCATTTCCTCTTCTGTTGGAAGGGAAAGGCTGCTCTCAATGAGGGGACGAACCCTCTCATAGAGTCTCCACCAGAGAACGGAAAAAACAAACCCGATCCCGAAGAGGGTAGTTCCAATGAGGAGAACATCGAGGCCAAGAAACCGTGTACTGAACGTGAGCAGAAGACCTGCTGCACACAGGACAGTGCTCAGCATGAAGAGCGCCCGGTACCGGTTTTTGAGTTCCATGTTTCTATTCGGTTTCATCTGCACGGTCTACAAGCAGCATCCCGTCTCTGGAATCTGTTACCCGAACTTGTGTTCCCGCTTTGCAGGATGGGCCGAAAACATCCCAGGGTTTGTTCTCCACCAATATCCTCCCCTTCTTGAGTCCATTTATGATTGGTTTCTCTAGTACGAAGATCCGGTCGATGTACTGTTTCCCTTGCTTTTGGCGTTCCATTCTATCAGCGTTGTTAGCCTCTACATGGAAGGTTGCTCCGCTATAGATGGAGATCACCGAGAGGACCATGAGGACAAAGATGATAATTCCATCGACCCTGCTGACTGATGTAGTTGAAAGATAAGGAATAGTCGCAACCATCCCGATCAGGATGGTCCCAGGTATTACGAACATCCAGCCACGTTTTTTGAGGGTTTTGATCTGTTCTGGCATTTTTTTCTCCGGATGCACTTCGTCTATGGGATTCACGAGTTCTACGAACAAACTCCGGGAATCGACATGGTGTACCCGAACTCGTGTTCCCGCTTTGCAGGATGGGCCGAAACGATCCACGTTTTGTTCTCCACATGAAGTTTCCCTTTCCCGGTGTTGATAGGTGGAGGGGGGTACTGAAGTCCCATGTAGAATGGCAGTTTCCCCCTCACGATGGGCTCTTCCATCGTGAAGATCTTCCCGATGATTGTTTGTGGTTTGACCATTTCCCCTTCCTGATCTGGGGTTTATCTGCACCAGGGTTTTCGGCGGCCACCATTGTAGATACGAGCGTGGCCAGCACTGAGAAGCGCCTTCTCCAAACTTTCCCCGTTCGCATGGATGCTTCCAAGCATCCGTCCGGCGTACTTTCCAAAGCGGACGTTGGAAACCGTTATAAGCTTCCTTCCTTCAAAAAAATTCCGTGTGAATGCGCTGGCAGCGCGCCCGGCTTGCTTCTCGCATTCAGAGATATTCCGTCCTCTCTTTTCCGGCGTGTTCACGCCACTGAGCCGGAGCTTTGTTCTCTGGCTCAGACCGGGCCAGATGTCGATTTCAACCTGAACGGTATCGCCATCGATTACTCGTATAACCTTCGCTTTGTAGGGGCCATACTCTTCCGCAGACTGCGCGCCTGGGGCCAGTGCAAACAAGGCCAAGAATATATGGAATGCTTTTCGGATTGAGATGATTACCATGGTATATCGTCCTGCCTTGGCATTCCCCCCGCGTCGAAGGCTCGAAAGTCGCACTCCGGAAATCCGCTGCACCCCCACCAGTAGATTTCTCCTTTCCGTTTTGCTTTCCGGCGGATTAATCCTTTCTGGCATTTTGGGCAAAGGTGTTCCGTGGA
>Ga0126326_1000500_pt1 | contig 11299 bp, 11 predicted proteins | sample InaspJWI67metaG_FD_94485 | JGI IMG/M metagenome (GOLD analysis project Ga0126326, IMG submission 94485) | Marine gutless worms symbiont microbial communities from Oahu, Hawaii - Inanidrilus sp. 1 OAHU.JWI-67 metaG | ecosystem: Host-associated > Annelida > Digestive system > Unclassified | place... | reverse complement strand
TCGCAAGGCCGGCACCATTAACCAGGCAACCGATGGTGCCGTCGAGCGAGATATAGTTGAGACCAAACTCGGAGGCTGAAATCTCGTCGGCATCCTCTTCGTCGAGATCGCGCAAGTCCTGCAGTTCGGGGTGGCGATACATCGCGCTTTCATCGAAATTGATCTTGGCGTCGAGCGCAATCACGCGGCCATCGTCGGTGACGATGAGCGGGTTGATTTCGGCCAGCGAGGCGTCCTTGTCCCAGAAGGCCTGGTATAATGCCTGAATCAGTTTGCCCCCTTCGGCGACGAGTCCCGTCGGAATACCTATCTTGCCGGCGAGCCCCTGTGCTTCGTCATCGGTCAGCCCGGTTTTCGGATCGACCGAGACCTTGTGTATCAGTTCGGGGGTCACCTCGGCGACGGTTTCGATTTCGGTGCCGCCCTCGGAGCTGGCCATTACCGTGACGCGTTGTGTGGCGCGATCGACCACCAGGCCTATGTAGAGCTCGTCTTTGATCGGGGCGCCCTCTTCGACCAGCAGACGCTTGACTTCCTTGCCGTCGGGCCCGGTCTGGTGGGTAATCAGGGTCATACCGAGGATATCCTGGGCATGGCTTCGGACTTCGTCCAGGCTAGCGGCAAGTTTGACGCCACCGCCCTTGCCCCGACCACCGGCATGGATTTGTGCCTTGACGACCCATTTTTCTCCACCGATCGCCTCGGCGGCCGCGACCGCTTCATCCACCGAAAAACATGCCCTACCCTGAGGAACGGCCACGCCGTATTCCCGCAGAATTTCCTTGCCCTGATACTCGTGAATTTTCATCGTCTCGCTGCTCCGCCTCGCTAAATACCCGGCATATCGTATACCGGGCCAGAGTAATTGCAAAAAAAAAACGCGCTAACTTAAGCGCGTTTTTAATCATGTCATGTTGACGCCGCTGATCATAGCGCCGATTTAAGCGAACCCTGATTTATTCAGAGTTTTCTTCAATATTTTTAGCCGACCGCTTGACCCGCGACCTTGATGCCTGCTTCCTGCACCGTCTTGTTCAACAAACTGACCAGCGCGAATACGGTGTTCATCGCCGGAGTTGGCGTTTGAGTTTGTTCGCCCAGTTCGATCACGACACCGAGCATGCCGTCGATTTCGAGCGGCTTACCGACTTCGAGATCCTGCAGCATCGAAGTCTTGTGTTTGCCAACCCCCTCGGCGCCTTCGATACGGCGTTCCAGCGAGACCCGAAAACCGGCGCCGAGCTTTTCGGCAATCTGCTGCGCCTCGGTCATCATTTGCGCGGCCAACGCGCGGGTTTGCGGAAACTGGCAGATATCGACCAGGGTCGAATGCGTCAAAGCGCTGATCGGGTTGAACGATAGGTTCCCCCACAGCTTGAGCCAGATTTCGGAGCGGATGTCCGGCAATACGAAGGACTTGAAACCGGCATCGACGAAAGCGTCGCAAATGGCCTGCACGCGCTCGGATTCGGAACCGTCGAGTTCGCCTACCGGGTAGCGGTTGCCTTCGATATGGCGAATCACGCCGGGGGCTTCGATGGTGGCCGCAGGGAACGCGATGCAGCCGATGATGCGATCCGGATCGATCGCGGCGGCGATAGCGCCGTTTGGATCGACGGTGCGCACGATGCTGTTTTCGTAGTCGCCGGGAAGCTTCTGGAAGTACCACCAAGGAATCCCGTTTTGCAGGGTCACGATGACGCCGGTGGCGGACAGCATGCCCATCAATTGATCGGCGATCGGCTCGATTTGATGGGCCTTGACGCCGAGCAGCACTACATCCTGATCGGTTATTTCAGCCATATCGGCGGTGGCGACAATATCGGTAATGACGAGCTCTTCACCGTTTTCGATGTACTTCAGGCCATTGGCCTTGATCGCTTCGAGATGCGCGCCGCGCACGATAACCGACATCTGATGACCCGACCGGGCCAGTTTTGCCGCCATCATGCCACCAATCGCGCCCGCTCCAACTACGCAAATTTTCATCGTTAACCTCAGGACTCCGGGGGTGAAAAACCGGCGCATTCTACGCCAAACTCCAATCGGGCGTCCACGCAACCGGTTAAATAGTCATGCTTAATTTTCATATACGTGCATTTCTACGTGCATTTCGATTTTTTATCGTCGCGCCAGCATAATCGCCGCCTTGTCTCAATCCAAATTTATATTTACCCTGTCATGTGATAGATTCCGCGCCCTCTACAACAATTTGCCAGAACCAAAGACTATGACAAGTTGCCAGAACCAAAGACTATGACAAGCTGGGTACGCTTCAATTGGAACGACAGGACTCATCTGGGCAGGCTCGACGGCGACGATATTGCGATTTGCAGCAACGATTTGTTCGATCAGCCGGAGTTTACCGGCAAGCAGACCCACTTGTCCGAAGTTCAGCTGCTGGCGCCATTCAAACCCAACTCAATTCTTGCACTGTGGAACAACTTCCACGAGCGCGCCGCGGCGGAAGGCCAGACGATACCGGCCACCCCGCTATATTTCATGAAACCGGTCAGCAGCGTGATCGGCCCGAACGCAACCATCTACCGGCCACGCGGACACCAGGGCCGGGTCATATTCGAGGCCGAGCTGGGCATCGTCATTGGCAAGCAGTGCCATGCAATCTCAAGTGCGCATGCGGACGAGTATATTTTCGGCTATACCTGCGTCAACGACGTCACCGCGATCGAATTCCTGTTCGAGGACAAGGCCTTCCAGCAATGGACTCGCAGCAAGGGCTTCGACAGCTTCACCCCGATCGGTCCCTGCATCAATACCGATATCGATCCCGCGGGCTTGCGCATTCTCGCCATCCAGGACGGCGAGAGCCGCCAGGACTACCCGGTCAGCGATATGATTTATAGCCCGCAGCAAATCGTCGCGATGATTTCCGAATACCAGACCCTGTTGCCGGGCGACCTGATCTGCTGCGGCACTTCGGTCGGCGCGCGCACCATGAAACCGGGTTGCGAAATTCATATTTCGATCCCCGGCATCGGTACGCTGGTCAACCATTTCAACGATTTTCCCGAGTAAACGCCGCTGCGGCTAGCGCTCATGGCTGTGGCAATCGGCATCGATCAGGAGCAGTTCACCTTCCGCATGGTGGGTGCCGCCAGCCGCGATAACCGGGTGCGCATCACCGCCGAGTGGGTCTTGGCGCAGTTCGAACAGTTTTATAGCGAGTTCCTCGAAGTCCCCTACCGCGCCAAGGTCGCCTTCGAGCGGCGGCATCACGCCACTTCGATCTGGCTGAGCCGTCATCGGCTCTCACTCTATAGCTCCTATATCCATCCTATAGCTCCTATATCCATCGCATGGGCGCCTACCTGCAGGCGATCCAGCCCAATATCTCGGTCGATGCCGGCTTCCTCAACCAATTAGAAGATCATTTCTGGCGCATGATCGAACAACGCTACGAATCAGACGTCGCCTATGCCTTCATGCATTCGATTCGACGCATGGTGTATCGCGACGAATGGAAGCCGGTTGAATATTCCAGCTTCGGTTTCGCCGAAAGTAGCGACGACTACCCGGTCGAACTGTTGCGAGTTTTCCCCGTGCGCGGCCAGGTAAACGCCACACTGGTGGAGAGTATCTTGCGTGAGATACCCGAATTCTCGGTCGGATACGGCGATATAACCGGTGATAGCGAGGCCGTCGCCTGGCGTATCAACCGGCTCGCCGGACGGCGCGCTTGCGATACCGCGACCATCGAAATGATCGACGCCGGTTTTTATCGCAATCGCGGTGCCTACCTGGTCGGTAAAATCGAATTCGGCAACGGCAGTCACGCACCGCTGATCCTGGCACTGCTCAACAGCGCCGGCGGCATCTACTGCGACGCGGTCATCCTCGATCAGCATCTGGCGCACAACCTGTTCAGTTCGACGCTGGCGAACTTCCACGTCACCACGCTTTATTACCACGAATTGAGCGCCTATCTGCACGCGCTAATGCCGCAACGCGCGCTTGGGCTGAATTATTCGACCATCGGTTACAACCATGTCGGTAAGGTCGCGGTTATTAACGAACTCAAGCAGGAAGTCGCGAGCACGGGTGAAGTCCTCGATACCGCGATCGGCGAACCGGGTACGGTAGCAATCGGATTTGCCGGACGGCATTCGGCCTACAACCTGAAGGTGATCCGCAATCATCCGACCGCGGGTTATAAATGGGGCGAATTCGAAGGCATCGATTCGGTTAAGCAAAAGTATAGCCGCGTACATGAAATTAATCGCACCGGCAGCATGCTCGACAATATCATCTACTTCAACATCGCACTCGAACGCGAACTGTTCGCTCAAAGCCTGATCGATGAGCTGCTGATCGAAGCCAGCGAAACCGTTACCCGGCAGCGCGATATGATCGTATTCAAGTACTTGATTGTGCAACCCCGCATGACGCCACTGCCGGTATTTCTGCAAAATGCGGGCGCGCGGGAAGTCCGCATAGTCATCGAAAGCCTCGGCGACTGCATCAAGAACAACGCCGCCGCCAATATATTTAACAAAGACCTGGACGCGCGTAACTACGGCGTCAGCCATTTCCTCAAGGTTTACCTTTTTTACGACTACGATGCGCTCGAAGTCATGGTCGACGTCAAGATACGCAGCAATCTGGATCGTTTCGACGGCGAGGAAGACATCCCCGACTGGTATTTCGAGGATGGGATTGTTTTTTTGCCCGAGGAAATCGAAGCCGGGCTGTGCATCGACGATCGCGAGCAGCGCCAGCTGTTCCGGCAGTTCCATGGCGACCTGCTGACCACCCGCTACTGGGAAACCCTGCAAAACGAGCTGGCGCAGAACGAAGTGCCGGCGGTCAAAGTCTATCCCGACAGCTGCCGGCTGCAACGCATATGAATGACGTTAGCGCGCCGGTTGGCGACCAGCAGATTTTTTACTCGAGCAAATGGCGCCTGATTCACACGGCGATCAATATCGCAATCGCCCCGGTCTTGCTGTACCTGCTGGGTGCTTGGGCCTGGCCGCCGGTACTGCCCCACTACCTCGTGTTCGCGATTACCGGCCTGATGGCGCTGCACTTTGCGCGCCAGCGCTGGGAAGTACCACGGCTGGTGCTCGACGCCAACGGCTTGACCTGCGGCCGGTTCTATCCCGCCGACAACATCTACAAAGCCGAAGCATCGCTGCGCTCGATCACCCTGACCCTGCTCACCGAGGGCCAGGTAAAAACCAAAGTCGTAAGCCTGGGATGGGCCAGTCGTGAAGACTGCCACGCGATTCAGCAGCTGCTGAGCGCGCGTTTTCAGCGCGAGGTGCCGGAAAATTCCTGATTTCGCCGGTCGTCCCCGCCAAGTTGGCGCTGCGATGCATCGGGACCTTGTAATGACGGTATGTTTGGAGGTGCCTTCGATTGGAACCACGACTGGTTGCTTCGAAAAGACAGAGCTGAAGATCTGCCCCCGATCTTCCCAAGGGGGGTGGCATAAGAAATCTCCGACCAGGGGGATAACCTGATCGGGGATAAAGCCCTCCTCGGGGCATGGCGCCTGCGCGCCGGGGGAAAGGGGATCGCAGCTCAGAGGAGCCTTTTCTTTTTATGGTTTTCGCTTTTTTTACAGGGGGTTAAGGCGAGGGCTCCCCTGGCTGCGATCACAACCTGGATAATCAGGAAAAACAGCAACAGCGACGACATGCTAGCGGCACCGACGGAAACGCTAAGCTCGCCATGCGCACCGATGTCGGCCTCGTCCCAGGCGAGGTCTTCGAGCATCACGTCGCGGCCGAGATAGTGATAATCGAGCACTTCGCTGGTTACCATAAAGGCATGGTCAAGGCTGTATATTTCGACCAGCACCGCGTAATAACCCGGCTCATAGCCGTCGACCAGTTCGGTTTCGACCTCATAGGCATCGGCGACATCATCACCCTGTAGCTGGAACAAATCGGTGGTAAAGTACTGACTCCAGGGCCCGCCCTCCCGGCTTAGATACAGCTTGGCATAAACCGTAGCGTTCCCGAGATTGACATCGACGTCGAAGTAAACGTTAAGCGCATGGTAAAAACCATCGCCGTCGAAGTCGCCTGTCAAGCGCACATCGGCGGCATAGATCTCGAACAGCTGATCGTGGCGGTTGGAGACGCCTGCCAGCCGCTGCGCCGCCTCCGATGCCGCGAAATTTTCCGTCGTGATCGGAGCGGATTTGACTAGCAGTTCGCGTCGCTTCAGCTCGGCCGCCAGGTTGGTGCTCTGATCCTGTTTCAGCTTACCGACCGAGCGGCTCGACTGCTGCAGCTCGGCGGCAAAGGCCGGCGAATCCAGGCTCAGCAACAGGGTGGACAATAAGATGATTCCGAATGTCTTCATCGTCGTTTACCAGTTTTTGTAATGCTTCCGCCGTGGATTGTGGTAACCACCGTGACTATGGCTATGTCGGCGGTGGTGCTTGTGCCCGTGATGCCCGCCATGGCGATGATGACGACGATAACTGTGGTGACTGTGGTGGAATAGCGCATTGAAGGCGATGAAGGCAGCTAACGGTGCCACGTAATTGTGGCCGCGGTGGGCGTTCGCCGGTGCACTAGCCAATGCCAGTACCACCAGGCTGGTGGCTGCCATAACTCGAACTTTGTTGACCCCTTGCTTAGTCATTTCTGTCTCCAGTCTGCTTTGATTAGGCGCCCACTCTAGCCTGCAGAGACTGAATCGAAGCTGAACCAGAAATTTATTCGTGTGAAATAGTTACTGCTTTATACTGCCGGCCATGAACAGCCTAAAAATGGATTCGGAGCGCTTCACGCCTTCCAAAATTGTCTGCGTCGGTCGCAACTACCTCGAACATATTCGCGAATTGGGCAATGAAACACCCGATGAAATGGTCATTTTCAACAAACCCAATTCGTCGATTTCGAGCAGGCTCCACGCACTGCGCGACGGCGAAGCCCTGCATTACGAAGGTGAAATCTGTTTCATGCTACGCAGTGGGGCCTTGCACGGCGTGGGATTCGGTCTCGACCTGACCCGACGCGAGCTGCAATCGAAACTTAAAACCGGCGGCCTGCCCTGGGAGCGCGCCAAGGCGTTCGACGGCGCCGCCTGTTTCAGCGATTTCGTCAGCCTGAATGACATCGAGATTGAAAGCCTGTCGCTGCAACTCGAGGTCGATGGGAAATTGCGACAGGAAGGCGGTTACGACCTGATGATCCACAAACCCAGGCAAATCCTGGAGGGAATTCTGGCATTCATGAGTCTCGAAGACAGCGACGTCATCATGACCGGCACGCCTGCGGGCGTGGGGCGGGTAATCGCCGGGGAACGGTTTGTCGGCAGGATTCTGGCTAAAGGCCGGGAACTGGTCAGCCGGGAATGGCGGGCCGAATAAATTTATTGGGAGTCATTCCATTTCCCTCGTTAACCCCGCTTGCGCGGGGATAACGGCGTAGTCCGGAGATGGCGGTATAACACTCGCAACGACCGTGTATTCGACAAAAAAAGCCGGATCTTATCCGGCTTTTTCGATTTGTGCGACCTACTGCTTACAGTGCCTTGATTTGTGCATTCAGGCGACTCTTGTGGCGCGCAGCCTTGTTATGGCTGATCAATCCGTGAGTGGCCGAGCTGTCGAGCACCGGCACGACCTTTTTATAAGCTTCTTCAGCAGCCTTTTTATCGGCGGCCTTGATCGCGGCAACGGTGGCCTTGATTTGAGTCCGCATCATGGAACGTCGACTGGCGTTACGCTGACGACGTTGTTCGGCTTGATTTGCACGCTTGCGCGCGGATGCTGAGTTTGCCAAGGTTTACTCCTGGAACGGGCTTGCAAAAATGAGGCGCGCATTATCTTCACTGCGACCGGTGCTGTCAACCTAAAATGACTGCCATACAAGGACTTAAGTGCTAAAATCCCGCGCTTTTACGGCGAGACAAAATTCGCATGCCACCTGGGTCCTTTTGTCATTCCCGCGCAAGCGGCGGTCCGACGTATCGGGATCTTGTGCCGCTTCGTCCTCCCCGCGCAAGCGGAGATCATTTGCCGACTGATAAATTTCGTTACCGGATGCCCGCTTGCGCGGCGGTCCGCCGTTGCGCAATGACGACTGATTTGTGAGCGCACTGATCAAATCAACCCTGTCGGTCGGGTCGATGACCTTCTTATCGCGCCTGCTGGGGCTCGCGCGCGATGTCATTATCGCCCGCTTTATCCCCACCGGCGACGCAGATGCGTTCTTCGTCGCCTTCAAGATCCCCAACTTTCTGCGCCGGTTGTTCGCCGAAGGCGCCTTTTCGCTGGCTTTCGTGCCGGTGCTGACCGAATACCGCAACAACTACACGGCGGCACAAACCCGCGATCTGGTCGATCGCGTCGCCGGCACGCTGGGGATTATCCTGCTGCTGTTAAGTCTTCTGGGAGTGGTTGCCTCGCCGGTTTTGATCGGTGTGTTTGCCGCCGGTTTCATCGATCAACCCGAAAAATTCAAACTCACCGCGGACATGTTACGGCTCACCTTCCCTTACATTCTGCTGATTTCGATGACGGCAATGGCCGGCGGTATTCTCAACACCTGGAAGCGATTCGCGGTACCGGCCTTCACCCCGGTGTTGCTCAACCTGAGTCTGATCGGTTGCGCGCTGTGGTTGAGTCCGCGCCTCGACGTTCCGGTGACCGCGCTTGCCTGGGGCGTTTTGATCGCCGGTATTGTGCAATTGCTGTTCCAGCTACCCTTTCTTTACCGCGAGGATTTGTTGCCGCGGCCCAAATGGGGCTGGCGCCACGAGGGCGTGCAAAAAATAATCAAGTTGATGATCCCGGCGCTATTCGGCTCCTCGGTGGCGCAAATCAACCTGCTGTTCGACACCTTCATCGCTTCTTTCCTGGTGTCCGGCAGCGTGGCCTGGCTGTACTATTCCGATCGCCTGCTCGAGTTTCCGCTGGGCGTGTTCGGCATCGCGCTCGCCACGGTCGTGCTGCCCAACTTGTCGGAGGCGCACTATAAAAAAGGCGCCACCCATTTCAACGATACTCTGCGCTGGGCGATCCAGCTGTCGCTATTGATCGCGCTACCCGCCACTTTTGGGCTATTCCTGCTGGCGCAGCCGATACTGGCCACCCTATTCGAGTACGGGGCATTCGGCGCCAACGACACCTTAATGGCGGCCTACAGCCTGATGGCTTACTGCCTTGGCCTACCCGCCTTCATTTTGATCAAAATCCTGGCCAACGGCTTCTATGCGCGCCAGGACACCAAAACCCCGGTTCGCATCGGTATCCAGGCAATGATATTCAACATGCTGCTAAATGTCGTCTTCGTCGTGACGATGCTGCAGATCGATTTTATCGCGCCGCATGTCGGACTCGCGTTGGCCACTTCCGCTGCGGCCTATTTCAACGCCTACCGCCTGGCGCGTGAACTGCGACGCGATAAAATCCTCGGAACTGCCGAAATCTTCGGCCTGCCGCTGCTAAAAATCCTGGGCGCCTGTATCGCGATGGGCTTGTTAATCCAGTTTATGCTGCCCGGCGTGGACTTATGGGATGAGCTACGCTGGTACGGTCGCCTGCGCGAACTCGCCTGGCTGATCCTGCCTGCGATCTTGTGTTACGGCAGCCTGCTTTGGATAATGGGTTTTCGACGCCAGCACATCGTCTTTTGAACTGACTTAAGCGCCTGATTTTAAATGAAGTTGATCCGCGGACTCTACAATCTGAGACAACCACTGCCCGCAAGCGCGGTGACGATCGGCAATTTCGATGGCGTCCATCGCGGGCATCAACTCGTCATCGGCCAGCTGCAGCGGGTCGCGGCCGCAGCCGCGCTGCCCACCGTTGTGATCATTTTCGAACCCCAGCCGATCGAGTATTTCGCACCCGACAAGGCGCCCAAGCGTCTGGCACGGTTTCGGGAAAAAATCGCCCACCTGAAAGCCCAGCGGATCGACTTCCTGCTGTGCCTGCATTTCGATCAGGATCTGGCCGCGCAAAGTGCCGAGCAATTCGTGCAGGCAATTCTGCTCGACAGCCTCAATACCCGGCACCTCGTTATCGGCGACGATTTTCATTTCGGCCGGAATCGCCAGGGCAACTTCGCCTTTCTACAGCAAAACAGCGCCCGCTTCGGATTTACCGTGGACGCGACCGAAACGCTAATGCTCGACGGCGAACGCGTCAGCAGCACGCGGATTCGCCACTGCATCGAAAGAGGCGATTTTAAAAAGGCCCGCGAGCTGTTGGGGCGACCCTATTCGCTGTCGGGCCGGGTCGCACACGGACAAAAATTGGGGCGCAAGCTCGGATACCCGACTATAAATATCAAAATGGGCGATAAAACCCTGATCGTTAAAGGAATATTTGCGGTTCTCGTGAAAGGATTGGATAATCGCTTGCTTGAAGGCGTTGCCAGCATCGGCACGCGCCCGACGGTGGCAGGCGTCGACACTATTCTCGAAGTATATATTCTGGATTTCGATCGGGACGTATATGGTTGTAGCGTCGAGGTCGAGTTTTTACACAAGATACGAGATGAACAGAAATTTGATTCGCTGCAAGAGTTGTCCGCCAATATCGGGCGCGACACCGAGAATGCGATCGCTTATTTTAGACGAGACGAATAGCAGTTGGCCGACTACAAATCCACTTTAAATTTACCCGACACCGAATTTCCAATGCGCGGCAACCTCGCCAATCGCGAGCCCGAGCGCCTGCAAAATTGGCAGGATCAGGATCTTTACCGGAAAATCCGCGAAGCACGCGTCGGCCGCAAGCGTTACGTACTGCATGACGGACCGCCCTACGCTAATGGCGATATTCACATCGGTCACGCGGTCAACAAGATACTCAAGGACATAATCGTCAAGTCGCGCACCCTCAAAGGCGAGGATGCGCCCTACGTGCCCGGCTGGGATTGTCACGGCCTGCCGATTGAGCACCAGGTCGAGAAGACCATCGGCAAGGTCGGGGTCAAGGTCGAGGCCGACGAATTCCGTCAGGCTTGCCGCGATTACGCGCTCAAGCAAATCGATCAGCAACGCCAGGATTTCATCCGCCTCGGCGTACTCGGCGACTGGTACGATCCCTACCTGACGATGAAGTTCGACACCGAAGCCAATATCGTGCGTGCGGTCGGCAAGATTATTGAAAACGGTCACGTAACGCGCGGCGACAAACCGGTGCACTGGTGCACCGATTGCGGCTCGGCGCTGGCCGAGGCCGAGGTCGATTACAAGGACAAGACTTCGCCCGCGATCGACGTACGTTTTAAGGCCGTCGATGAAGCCGCGATTCTGGCGGCCCTGCAGGTAGAAAAAGACGGCCCCGGCGTGGGCCCGATCTCGGTGC
>Ga0126326_1000499_pt1 | contig 11305 bp, 7 predicted proteins | sample InaspJWI67metaG_FD_94485 | JGI IMG/M metagenome (GOLD analysis project Ga0126326, IMG submission 94485) | Marine gutless worms symbiont microbial communities from Oahu, Hawaii - Inanidrilus sp. 1 OAHU.JWI-67 metaG | ecosystem: Host-associated > Annelida > Digestive system > Unclassified | place... | reverse complement strand
ATCCTGGTTCATGGGTGGTGTATCCTTTCCTTTTTAGTGTGGCCGGTTGACTGCTGCTAACAATCTACCGGTGGATACACCGCCTTTTCCTTTAAACACAACTTTTAAATATAACTCCACCAGAAATTTCTGTATCTTAAATTTTTCAAAACACCTTTTATATTCTGCCAATTTCACATTATGTGTAAAGCAGTGCCAAGTGATCCTCCGGTGACTTATCTCAATTTCAGGGGGATTACCTTTCTCACTCCCCTCACAATCACTATATCTTGAGAACCACTGTAAAAGTCAAGATCCGGGCCCAAAGGATCCGTCTTCGCAAGGCTTCAGGCATCGCTCTGCGAGCTACGATCCGAAAAGATTCCGGGGCAAACCCTGGCTTTGGTTCAATTCCTGGATAGGGGCGCTTTGTGACCGAGTTGCTCCAACCTTCAACTGGAGCGTTGGAGTGTTGGAGAACCCAACAAATGATAAATATTCACCGGAAATCAAACCCGAGTTTGACAGGATTCTCTTCAGTTGGAGCCCAATAGTTTTAGACCATTACTCCATTACTCCAACACTCCACCATTCCTTGGATTTTTCAAGGAAGAGCAGTCTGTCTGCGACCTGGCCCAGAGGACCAGAGTTTCCACGTTAGACCAAATATCCAACCTTTTAAAACCGGCATTCGGTACGCGACGAAGAGATCAGGTCCAGCAGGGCCGGAGACAACAGCAGCACGCCGAGATAGAAAAATACCAGGGTGAAATTTTCGTGGGTGATGTCCAGCAAAAAGCCGCTCAACCAGGGGCCTAGAGCGCCTGACACGAAACCAAAGGCCGTAAAAACCATTCCGAAAACCGAGCCGAATTTCTCTATTCCAAACAGTCGCTGACCATGGGTGGTGCCACGGAATGCAGCGTCTCGAATGAAAAGCCGATAACGGCGGCAAGCACCGCCCATATCAGGTGTCCGGTTAGATAAGGGAAGAGAAAATAGGCCAGACCGGCCAACAGCAACGTGGTCCCCAGGACCTGTTTGCGGCCCATCATGTCGGAAAAATATCCGCTCAGAAAACGGCTGAGTCCGTTGGTAAGGTTGAAGGCCGTGAGAATCAGCACCGCCTGGGTGATCGCCAGTCACCGGTGGACACCGAAGTAGACCGACAGCGGCACCATGGCCATCCCGGCAGCCCCGGCCAGCGCATAGGTAAATCACAGGAGCCAGAAAGACCGCGTCCGCAGGCTCTGTCCGAGGGTCAGGGTCAAAACGCCCGGAATATCCGCCGCGATTGAACCGGATGCCGATTCTACCGGCTTTACGGGCAGGCGGACCAGCAAAGCGGTCACGGTACCGATAGCTAAAATTGCTGCGCCGGCGGCAAGCGCCAGCGGACCGTATCCCAGCATTTGCAGTCCATGGCTGAAAACCGGTGCCAGGACCGCTCCGGAAATTCCGAGACACATGCTGACCAGCCCGGCGGCCGGTCCGCGGCGACGTGAAAAACCGGGACATCCCTAAGTAACTAAATAAGTTACCCAAGCAAGAAAAGGTAATTACGAAGGGTAATATCTTCCCCATTCTTTGATCGACATAGCCATGCCGGAAATGGTCATTTCATTTTTTTGGGCAAAATCAGTCAGCCTGTTTTCAATTCACGAGCTGCCCAGTAGCAAAGCAACGCTTTTGCATCAACACGCGGTTTTAAACGACTCTTGTGAAACAATTCAGTAGGATCAATGCCATTCAGGCACAAGTCGAGATAATCAATCGATAAAATTATTCTGATAACGGTTTTATCTTTACATATCTTTTTGCTTACTATCGGCAGTATGATGACGTGATGCAGCACACCCGGGAGCGTCTATACGAGCTAATCTATGCATGTTTGGTTGAATACTTTTAATGAAGGGTGAATGCAAGATATTTAGTTAATAATGGATGTCCCGCTTTTCTTACAATACTAGCAGGATTACATACAGCACCAAAATGTTGACATTCAATTGTCCTTGGCGCTATTCTTTATGAGTTTAAAAAAGCGAATTTTTATCATTTGATCTAACAGCTCCCAACGCAATCGCGTCAATTAGGATCAAAAAACAGTAACTTTCGGAACGGTCACTCATGAAATGCCCAGAATATTGGCACACATTTTGGCTGAAAATTCCGGGTTGATGGTTAATTTTGAAGCTGTATCCAGATAGGAAATTCATAAACTGTTGAAAATTCCTAAAAATGGATGCGATTGCCCCTGGAAACAGGCCTCGCGCGTTCGGGGAGGAGGGAATTATGGGCGGCAAACACTGCAGGTTATTGGCAACAATTCTCTTGCTGGCGTTGGCGGTTGGCGCCGAAGCGATGCCACCATCGTCGGCGGCCAGCGGAACTTCGGCGGCGGTGGTCAGCGATTCTGCGGCCCCAGCTCTTGCATTGCTGGGAAGATGGCATCGTGGTCCAGTGTACACCTGTGCCGTCTCTGGCGATCATGTGTTTTTCGGTTCCGGCGGTGCCATCCGCGTCCTCAGAATCAAGGACGACACCTCATGGCAAGAAGTGGCATCGATCGCTAACTCCGGCGTGGTTCGTGACCTCCATGCTGTGGGAAGCTACCTCTATGTTGCCGACCACGGTGGTGCTCTGAGAATCGTCGACGTATCGGTGCCCGAAAAACTCAAGGAGATCGGGCATGTCAAGCTGCCGAGTCAGGTCAGGGCGGTATTTGTCCAAGGCCGGTACGCCTACCTGGCAGCCGGATGGTCAGGACTCGTGGTCATCGATGTTTCAAATCCGACGCAACCTTGGGTCGCGCACACTCACAGAACACCGGGTCTTGCTACCGACGTCCATTTGACCGGCTCCCTGGCCCTGGTGGCGAACAGCCAGCGCGGCCTCAGACTCATCGATGTGTCCAACCCGCTTCAGCCTAGAGAAGTTGGGCACCACGACATGCCGGGCTACACCTATGGCGTATCCGCCACGAAGGAGTATGCCTATGTCGTGGGCATCGAAGAGCAGCCAGGTGACGATGTCGGCCTCACGATACTCAAGATATCGGATCCGACGGCCCCTATGCGCACGGGATTCCACAAGATGGTTTACGGAGCCGAGCGCATCTGGGTCGAAAACGCGCAGGCCTATCTGGCCGGGGTCGCCAACGACGCGGGCCTGATTATTATCGACGTATCGGACCCGAGCGCACCGCATTGGCTTGGTCGGTATCACGATTCAACCTGTTCGGAGTCCATTGCCGTTTCCGGCTCCTATGCCTATCTGGCCCACGGGGACCAGGGGCTCGAGATCATCGACATCTCCCGTCCCACGGCGCCTCCGGTGGTCAACCACTGGGACGCGGCGGGCAAGACACGCGGGGTCCACGTGGTGGGTCCCTCTGCCTATCTGGCCAATGGGTATAAGGGCCTGCGAATCCTTGAGGTCTCTGATCCTTCCGCCGTAAAGGAGATCGGGCATCACCAATCCTACCGTGCACTGGAAGTGCATATTTCCGGGTCGTATGCCTACGTCGCGGATGACTGGGCGGGGATACGCGTCATTGACATCTCGACCCCCGCGTCGCCCCGTGAGGTCGGACACCGCGATACGCCCGGCCTGGCCGTTGGGATCACCGTCTCCGGTACGCTGGCTTACGTTGCCGACGGCACCTCCGGATTGAGAGTGATGGATGTATCCCATCCGGGTGCCCCGAAGGAAATTGCGGCTTACGATACGCCCGGTTACGCCTATGGTGTGCGCACTGCCGGTCCGCATGCCTACGTGGCGGATGGAGAGGCGGGACTGAGGATCATCGATGTTTCCGACCCCTCGGCACCGCAAGAGATCGGACATTACGTGCCTCCAAAGGGGGACGTCAGGGGCGTCGATGTTGTCGGCTCCTATGCCTATTTGGCGGCAGGATACGCGGGGGGCTTGCGTGTGGTCGATATTTCAGACCCCAAGAAACCGCGAGAAGTGGGCAACTACGATACGCCGCGCGGTGCTCGGAAGGTTCGTGTGTCCGGACCATATGCCTATGTCGGGGATCTCGAGTGGTTGAGAGTGGTCGACGTGTCGACCCCCTCGGCCCCCCGGGAAATCGCCTCCTACAAAACGCCGAGTTATGCGGACGACGTCTGGGTGTCGCACGGGACGGCGTATGTCGCGGCTCACAATGCGGGTTTGATGATTCTGGAATTGCAGCGCAAGCGAACGATGAAGAAGTAGACAGTGCCTAGGGATTTCAAAAGGGATTTTTTCGCCGAATCGCAGCGATCGAACACGATCTGCAAATCCAGCACGACATCGGCCTCCCCCCGGGCGAGCGGCACCCGAATGCGTGGCATCCGCTGTCGCTGTGTTGGGAGCGAGACGGAAAGGAATGCCGGTTATCGCGTTGGTGTCACTGTCCGGAGACGATGGACTTCACTGTCACCCTCGGGTTGGGGCTCGGATATCGTTCTGGCCGTATCCGGATGATCCGGGATCATGACAGCGCCAGGCCCGCAGCCGATACGTGCCGCCTCCTCGGGTGTCAGGATGGACTCGACTTCGGCACAGAACCACCATCTCAGTGCACCTGTGTCGGGATCGGAGGATTTCGAAAGCGCAACGTACTCGGGCCAGACGGAATCAAGCAGTTCCTCAAGCCCGGTCCCAAGCTCCGCGCGGCGCTCGGGGGTAAGCTCCAGGGAACCGTACAAGGACTGGAGCGCACGTTTGAACAACTGGTCCTCTTCCCGCTTCTGAACGTCGCCGCTCGCGGCGCTGGACTCGACAAACTGCTCCGGAGAAACAAGCGACTCCGGCGCTGCGTCGAGATCCTCCCCAGGTCTCGGCCCCCCTTGGGGGGGGGCCGCAGATACAGGGACCGTCATCAGCGCCTGCACACGCGCCTCGAGGTCCGCCAGGAGGCGCCGCCTATCCCGGCTCAGGCGATCGCTTGCCCGCGCCTCCAGATCTTTTGCCACACGCTCCAGCTCGGCCCGCCAGTTTGGCTCGGACAAGCGCTGATCAAGGGTTTCGGTGAGCTCGTCAAGCCGCGCTTCGAGTGCGGTGACACGCGTAGACGTCGCGCGCCACGACATCACCGCAATAAACGCAAGGGCAACCACCGCGACCGCAAAGAATGCCGGCAGCCCGCGCATCCGTTGCCCGAGAGTATGCGTATGCTGCTGTTCGGACTGTGTCATGCTTGGCATCCCTTCAGGAACTCTCCTTCTCCCCATTGCCGGGTCAGCGCGCTGTCTAGAGAGCAGACCTTCAGCGAAACGATGGAGCGGCCGCCGCAAGCGGCCGCTCCCTGTTCCGCTTCTCCATTCCAGCCATCAGCGCTTGTCCACAATCGAACGGCGATGCTTGGACGCGTCATGATCGATATCCAAGCACCTGAAATCCGTCCCCCACGGAGGCTAGGGCCGATTTGTGAACGCATACGCGTCGTACGGAGTGATTGTGATTCCCGCAAAAGGTTCCGCACTGCCGAACTCCTCTGTCCAAGACGTGGTACTGAATGGGTAGCTTCGTATGCTTTCCTCTCAGGGCACCGACAGGCATTGGATTCTGGCGTCGGCTTCATATACGCCGCATCCGAAGAGCAGGTTGCAGACGAGAGAAATCGTGTGATAGCTTACGCGGTTGGGGTCCTGAAAGGTCCAGTCGTGGGCTCTCAGCGGATCTGCTCCATAGCCATTGTTTGTAACGTTGAGGCGTCTTCCGCTCACGGCGATATCGTTCTCGTCGTCACAATATACTTCCCCGTGATATTGGATAAGAAAAATACCCGATGGCTGTTTAAATCGTTTTGTTATCTCATAGCTGTCCAGGACCCCGGCCGGTCCCTGGTAGCCCCTGGGTCCCCGGTCCCCCTGCTTACCCTGCGGGCCCTGGGGTCCGATCTTTCCCTGAACGCCTTGTGGGCCTGCCTTGCCCTGCGGGCCTTGAGGACCAAGTTTTCCCTGCGGGCCTGTGCCACCGGTCTCACCCTGCTTGCCCTGCGGACCCTGGTCACCTTGCTTTCCCTGCGGGCCTTGGGGGCCGATTTTGCCCTGGGGACCCTGGTCACCTTGCTTGCCCTGTGGGCCTTGGGGACCGATCTTGCCCTGGGGACCCTGGTCACCGATCTTTCCCTGTACGCCTTGGGGGCCGATCTTGCCCTGGGGACCTTGGTCACCGATCTTGCCCTGGGGACCCTGGTCACCCTGCTTTCCCTGTGGGCCTTGCTCGCCCTGCTCACCCTGCGGGTCGACCGCACCGAGGGTCAGATCGTAGGCGTCGGAGGCCCTGGCGCCATCGTCATCATCATCATCATCGTCATCGTCACTCCACCGGGAACGGCCGCGCTTGACGATCACCCGATAGTCACCAGGCACATTCGTTGGCAAGTCGACGACAATCTCTGTGTTTGTGGCACTGACGACGTTAAGGGGGTCGAACTCGCCGAATTCCACCGTCGGCGCGGTTCTTCCGAAGCCTTCACCTATGATGGTCGCTTGACCCACCGACGGTGCATCCACGAGCACCTCGGTGATCAAAAGACTCCCGCGCGAATCATCGTCATCATCATCATCGGCCAAAGCCGTTTGCCCGACCAGCAACATTGATAAAAGAAAAATTCCACCAAGCAACAACGTTTTTATTAGGACTTTTGCAACCATGGCTCTTAACCTCCTTCCTCTTTAAAAAAAATGCCAAGCTACCGCACGCAAGCAGCTTGGCTGTTGATTTGGGACACCTGGCATAATACTCCCCTATATCATCCAGATATATATGATTTTTACATTACGTGCAAAGAGCTGATTAGTTACATTGCTAAATACCGTTATAACTAGATGGTGTCAGTGGGTATGAGGTTAAGATTGAGGAAGGAGATATTTTCCTTCACGATGCTCGGCTTCGGATCGAAATGAGAATCTATAATATAATAAGTATAAAAAACAAATACGCATGTCAAACATTTTTTTGATAAGAAGGTACTTTTAGCGAAAGAACTCATTGCGACGACCCGAGTGTGTTTACAATATGGATAAGCCACAGGATATGCGCAGGCCGAAAAGCATTGTCGTATAAGGGAGAGAGAGAAATAAGGGACAGAAATAAGAAAACATAAAGTACATATCCCTATATCTCTCCCCTCACAATCACTAAATTTTGAGAACCACTATAAAACTAAATAACCGACATTTTAAAACCGGTATTCGGTGCGCGAGGAGGCGATCAGGACCAGCAGGGCCGAGGGCACCAGCAGCACGCCGAGATAGAAAAACACCAGGCTGAAATTTTCGCGGGTGATGTCCAGCAAAAAGCCGCTCAACCAAGGGCCTAGAGCGCCGGATACGAAACCAAAGGCCGTAAAAACCATTCCGAAAACCGAGCCGAAATTCTCGATGCCAAAACAGTCGCTGACCATGGGTGGTGAGACGGAATGCAGCGTCTCGAATGAAAAGCCGATAACGGCGGCAAGCACCGCCCATATCAGGTGTCCGGTTAGATAAGGGAAGAGAAAATAGGCCAGACCGGCCAACAGCAACGTGGCCCCCAGGACCTGTTTGCGGCCCATCATGTTGGAAAAATATCCGCTCAGAAAACGGCTGAGCCCGTTGGTAAGGTTAAAAGCCGTGAGAATCAGCACCGCCTGGGTGATCGCCAGTCACCGGTGGACACCGAAGTAGACCGACAGCGGCACCATGGCCATCCCGGCAGCCCCGGCCAGCGCATAGGTAAACCACAGGAGCCAGAAAGACCGCGTCCGCAGGCTCTGTCCGAGGGTTAAGGTCAAAACGCCCGGAATATCCGCCGCGATTGGAATATTGGAATCATGGTTTCTGGGATAATGGAATTGTAGAAATTCCGATACATTTAATCAATCAACCCGGATGACGGTGCCAACCACCTGGATCAAGCCGCCAAATAGGTCTTATTGACAGGTGATCCGGATCTTTCATTTAATAATGGATGTCTGTCTGAAGGTCGATCGCATAAGGTCCCGCGACCGAGATTCCAACTTTCGCAACCGGTAAAATAGAACGGATCCGAGCCCGGATGCATTGCTTTTTGCTGGGTAAAAACACTTTTCTATTGGTTGCCTATCCCCGGGATTGCACTATTCCACACTCTGGCAATTAGATAGGGCAAGTAGGCTGACGAAAAAAAATTGACATCTAATTGCTTGCCAAATCAACTCGATTATGATGATATCAGCTGTTAATTTATAGACCCGGTGTTACTGTTTACAATTTATAAACCTGCAAGGAGAGATGATGATGAAGTTTATCAGGGGAAGAGTTCTCAGCGGTGAATTCATGGCCGGAGCCTGGTCCAACCTGGGTTCCTCGCTCACGGCCGAAATGGCGGCCCGAATGGGCTTTGATTGGATCCTGTTCGATCAGGAACACGGTCCCGGCGATTCCATGACGCTTTTGCACCAGATCCAGGCCGTGGAAGCATGGCCGGCTGCACCTTTGGTGAGGATCGCCTGGAACGAGATGCCGCGTTTCAAGCGCGCCCTCGATTTGGGCGCATCCGGTATTATCGTGCCCTATGTCCAGACTCGTGAAGAAGCCGAATACGCAGCGGCGTCCATGCGGTACTCTCCAGAAGGGCTGCGGGGTGTGGCCAGCAGCCCTCGTGCTACCGGGTTTGCCAGAGATTTCAAGGAATACTACGCCAGCGCCAACGACAACCTTCTGACCGTCGCGCAGATAGAAACCGGCAAGACGCTGGATAATCTCGATGACATCGCTGCTGTTGACGGTGTCGACGTGCTTTTCGTCGGCCCCCTTGACTTGAGCATAAGCTTGAATACACCCGATCAAATCAAGGACGATCGATTTATCGAAGCACTTAAAGCCGTCGGACGAGCAGCAAAAGAAAATGGCAAGGCTGCCGGAATCCTCCTTCCCAAAGCTGATTGGTTGGATATGGTAGCCGATTTTGGATTTACCTTCGTCGCCATCGGTGCTGACGGCGGTATGGTATCGGCCGGGCTTGCTAATTCGCTGGAAGCCCTTTCAACGAAAAAAAAGATTTGATCATAAAATGTAGTTACCCCTGTCCCGTTGTGGCGGGACAGGGGTGTCGACGTGAAATCGCGTACTGCCAATTCAAAGCCTCTGTATACTCCTTTCATCAACGCGTAAAGGTATTCCGAAAGTTATAGCATTCACTATAGGCCTCTATCCAAGCATATATCGAGCGTACATTCCAAGTATAGTGAAACTCCCCGCAGTCCCGCTCGCGGCCAGACGGGGTATCAAAGCGACATTCGCCATATCCTAATCCGCCTTCACTCTTATGAGCTTCCAACTTCGTCAAGACTTCGTCGGGGCAAGTCGGCACGGTTTGCCTCACCATCTTATTGGGTCGTCTTGTCTCGAGGTAGCTCGAAGAGTGAAGTCGGAAGCCTCCGGAGGCGCCCAATCATCCCTGCAGCAAGCTGTAGGGTATTCAGGCGAAGGCAAATACCAATTTTGTCACATTTATTTATAACTCAACTCATTATATTCCTCTGAAAAGGATTTGTAACATAGGAATGGAATAAATTATGTGGCCAATATCAAAATTATTGAATATTTTAAAATGTTCAATCAAACAATGAATCTATAATATTCTAAAAATACTTGACAATATTTTACACGTGATATAAACATAATGGCAAATTGTATTTTTGGCTCATATTTTATCGAAAATTTTGTAACAATATATGTTCCATAAATTATCTCAGAGTTAAAAATGACAAAAAAAGTGACTTTAAGAGAGCTTGCCAAAGTAGCAAAAGTTTCACACACAACCGTAGCCCGGGTTCTAAACAATGATCCGGCAGTTCGATATGAAACCAAAAAGAGAATCCTTGAGTTAGCCGACAGGCATGGTTACAGGCCCAGAAAAAAAGAACGGGAATTAAACTTTCAAAAGCCAAATTTACTCGCCCTTCTGGTGCCTGACATCAAAAATCCATACCACGCAGAAATGGCACGGGGCATCGAGGATAAAGCCTTTGAAAAAGGGTATAATATTATCTTTTGCAGCACGGACTACAAGTCTGAACGGCTCCGAACCTATGTACACCTTATGAAAAATGCAGGGGTAAGAGGATTTATTTTTAGCTCTGCAAGGCTGCGCGAAGATATAATCGACGAACTGATCGGGGAGCGCTTTCCGCTGGTTCTCGTTAACTCTAGAATGATAGGCGAAAACTACAACTACGTAACCTGCGACAATTTCAAAGGCGCTTACCTTATTACGGAATACCTGATAAAGCTTGGATACCGCAAAATAGCCCTGATAACAGGCCCGCCAAATCTTTCCAACGCCATCGACCGCTTAAAGGGCTATCAGCAGGCATTAAAAGATTACGATATCCCCCATAAAAAGAGGTTTATTCACCGCGGACCTTTTCAAACAGATACGGGCTATGAGTCTACAATAAGACTCCTAGCGCTAAAAGAACGTCCGGAAGCCATATTTGCTGGAAGTGATTATCTCGCCATGGGTGTAATTCGAGCCCTGGGAGAGTCCGAACTGAATTACCCGGAAGATATCGCACTGGTTGGATTCGACGATACGTACTATGCCGCAAATCAAAAAATCAGTTTGACGACAGTCAGTCAAAGAAAATATGAAATGGGAAATTTGAGTGTTGATATCCTCATCAACAATATTGAGCAAAAACATGAGGACTACATCCATAAAATCGTCCTGGAGCCAAGGCTGGTTCTGCGAGAATCATGTGGACGATTGCTACACGATAATGCCCCGAATGAGGCAGAATCCAGTCTCGTTATTTAGTTTCCATCCGGTCCGTCTTGGCGGATTCCAATGAGCGGCGTTCTCCGCGGAACTAAAGCATAGCGCGTATGGCATAGGGCATAGCGTTAATGGAAAAGGCTGTCTTAACCTCTAATTTAGAAAATTGATTTAAAAAGATCCCATCCTTATGAACCCAATATTCCAACATTCCAGTATTCCATCAACCCAAAGACGTTTGTCTACGGCATAGCCAGTTGACTCTGACCTGGACCAGCTTCCGGCCCGTAGGCCTACAGCCCGGAGGGAGGACCAGGATTTCTGTGTTTGACTATAACCCGATTCCCCTCGCCTATTTCGAATCCTTATGATAATAGTACGAAATGTTACATGTAACATATATGACAACTATCTAATTTCCAAGAAAACAATGATTATTGTTACGATATACAATTTGTTAGGCAATTCTGGATTTAGAATATCTATTTTGCCTGGTGAAAAACTGTTATAAAAACTCTTGACTTCAACGATTAGTCCTGCAATTAAAGGAATATCAAAAAATATGGCACTGTTTTATTTAAATTTGCCT
>Ga0126326_1000498_pt1 | contig 11337 bp, 12 predicted proteins | sample InaspJWI67metaG_FD_94485 | JGI IMG/M metagenome (GOLD analysis project Ga0126326, IMG submission 94485) | Marine gutless worms symbiont microbial communities from Oahu, Hawaii - Inanidrilus sp. 1 OAHU.JWI-67 metaG | ecosystem: Host-associated > Annelida > Digestive system > Unclassified | place... | reverse complement strand
CATTAACATTGACAAGGCAGAGCTGTTGCAGCCAGTCACATCCCAGTCCTACCGTCTCAGAACATGATTGTTACGTCACTCATTAGGCCTGTCTGTGCATTTGTTACGTCACACAAAATCATCATGCACCATGCCCCTTTTTGTTTATTTGATTTCAGATGTGCAGACGTCTGCATGTCTAAAATGTTTGACGTGGCGCAGATTAGTGGCCTGGACTTATTTTTGCATGCACAGTTGTGAGAAGAGGCATCACTCCTTTTATGCTAGCTCTCTGATACCGGTAACAGTATCATGCCTTCCTTTTCCTGAACAACAACACAACCACCTTTTTATGGCCATTATACAGGTGAACCTGTGTTAGCCGGCACCTTCAGTTAAGAACTGGACGATTTTGTTGGTGCAAAATTTTACTGCTTGCATGCCCTTGTTGACGGCAACTAGCACGTTCAGATTAGGAAGAAGATGCTGGAGTTCTCCACAACAGTGTTATCTACACTGTCTTCATACCTTCATTTTTCTGAAATTTCCTGAAAATCTCTTTGGTGTTCTGAGTAATCTGTCCAGTGAAGGAACTCAGTTACGGACAGAGAAACACTAGCAGTAGCATTCTATGCCGTCCAAGGTTAATAGCGGAACTGCTTGACAGAATGCTGGTTTGATTGTGTTAGTGATCAGACATCGTCGTCTACAGCAGCAACAGCGGGCACTGACACGGTTGCCGGAGAGTCGGACCCTTCCAGGTCGTGGGCATGGCACCAGCCAGCCGGTACCCAGTCTGATGGAACGGCGACAGCCGGCAGTGGGGCGGCAGGCAGCGGAGTGGTGGTGTACCAGCTTCCGGCGGCCACCAGCGATGCCTCGGTGACTGCTTCTAGTGGTGGAGATGGACAACCGACTTGCTACTACAGTGTGGATGCATTCGGGCAGATCGTTCAGCAAGATTCGGCCGCAAACGCCACTACGGGGACCTCGAGCCAGCCAGCCGCTGCTACGGGGTCGCTCCGCGAAAGCCAGCTGGAGCTCGAAGTGCTGCGTCTTCAGACGGCGCTGTCAGAGAAATCGCGAGAAGTTGAGAGCCTTCGTGTACAGCTGGCCGAGGCATATGCCACCGTCGAACGGTTGAAGTGCAAGACAAACAATGAGACTGCCACGACAGCAGTCGCCACGCCGCCAGTTGTATCCACCCCTGGGTCTGCCGTCCCCAACAGCGAGCAAGCCTCCGCATCTGACTCTGTGCTGGCGGCCGACGTCCCAACCGCACCTTCTCCCCCATCTTGAGCCTAGAGCCGTTGTACGAACTGTCCAGTGGCACACGACACAAATTCAGCGAATGATACTGTTTGAATATTCATAAGGTTGCAGGCCACGGCGGAGGCCAGAAAATAGACCAGCTGGCTGCTGATGGCTTACTTTGCCTACTGAAGCCATGAGCCGTGGCAGCCTAACATTAAGAGAAGACGTGACTGGGTCTTGACTCTGCTGATGAATATTCCTGTTCACCAAACGGCAGTGTGCCACTGAACAGTTCGGTGGACGTATATGTCCCAACTGTAATGATTTGAAGGCAGCTGATAGGTTTGACACATCAACGGCAAGAGCCGCCGATGGCCGTAGGTCAGTCTGCTGGCCATTCTTGTACAGAAAACCATAAGCGTAGTAGTTGACGACGGGACATTTTTAATCGTGAGAACATCTATCTCATGATTTCTGTGTGTGTGTGTTGTCAGAGAAAGCGTGAGCGAGAGAAGGGACAATTGCAGTAGATTGTTGCTTGTTGGAATGCTGGTCAATGCACAGCTTCATGTGTTGGTCAGCAGAGCTGATCTGTGCCGCGTTTGGTATGGGCATGTCCACGGCAGTGGGGGCAATCCGCTCTTTCTGGTGTTTTCATACCTCTGCACTACTGAAACTGTAACTGCATGATGTTGAATTTCATACGTGTAGATTATGATTTTCTGAAAGTCTCGTTTCTCCCCTCTTCTGTCGGTCACGTGTACAGTCTGGTGTCTGGGCTGTGCTATGCCTCATTCAGTCGTGGGTTTGTCATTGGCCAAGTAGATACATCAATATTGTTGTTTTCACTGTTTATTTGTTCAGCGCTTGACAAATGCGACCATGTAATATGTAACTAGTAGCACCGTCGTCATCGTGGAAATGCAGCCGAAGTTGTTGTCGTCGTCGCATGGTACACGTGTAGATAGTATGTTGGTCGACGACGTTTGTATTTATTTGTTGTTGTACTTTGTATTATCAAGTCAGTGACGAGAATTAGAGTGCCAACTAACTGGCAGCCAATATTACTCTCTGTGGAATCGCCTGCAGTGATTAAACAGTCATGATCATGTAATGCTTTTTGGACTCCTGAGAAGAATAATATTAATCGAATTATGCAGTCATGACTTTGAGAAAATCTCCGTTTGATTCAGAATTTATCATTTTGTCTGGCCAGTCATCATTTGAAGTGTGAATGCTGTTTTGATGGCTGCTGTACTTACTATACATTATACACATCCATGCTTGTTTGAGTGAGTTATACTAGATGAGATTAAGTGTTTCAAGTACCATTAGAGTATGTCACATTTGCTGCTGTTGTTCTGTCACTGGTACAGCCAGTTGAGACTTGTCCATATCTGAGCTCTATCAGGCCTGAAAAATATTGCATTTGCTGCAGTTTTTTTTTCATTTTTATGTCTGTTTCTGGACTTATGCTGGTCGAATTTGTATTTTTTGTTCTGCAGTGTTGTTCTCAGTGGCAGCAGAGTATCAATCCTGTTTGATGTTTAGTCATTTGCAGGCAAGTGTTGTAGCTCTGTTGATAATACTTTCCTACAGTCAGTGCAAAAGCATCAGCATTTGTAGCAGGTTGCGTTAGATATTCCAGTGTACGCATTTCAGAGCATTTTGTAGTCGTTAACTCTGAATGTTGTTCATCTGTGTGTGTTCTGTCGATGTTGCCGTGAGTGTTTTGCTAGCTCATTGTGTCAAACTACAGGGTAACACTGAAAATCTGGGCCGATGTGCACTTGCCAGTAACTTGCCAAATGTTGGCCAATTTATCAGATGTTTTTCCTCGAGACTGCAATAATATAGTTATCATTAAAGTGCACCGAAAGTTTTGACACCAGTGTGTTTGTGTAATGTGTACATACTGGCCTTTCCACTTGATTTTTGAACTAAAAAGTTTGATACTCATACAATAAAACTTTTACTTTGAAGTTGACAGAGATGTTACGGCCTTGAGGCCAGAATTGTGGCCCTGTCCTTGTAACCTTCGGCCTTGAGGTGCTGTTGCACACTTACAACGTTTGAACTGTAAACTGCCCTGAATTTCATTAAGTCTGTCACTGAGATTCATCTGGCAGTCACTGACATTTTGATGAACTGATGGCAGTCCTGTTTGTTGTTGAAATATTGCTATCTGAATGGCATATAATATAATTTTATGCATCAATCCTTAGTCTCAACCTCGAGATTTTTGCTTGAGCAGCAGCCTTCTGGCCTCAGCTTCAGGGACTTGGCCTTGGCTTCTGGTTTGGCTGTGCTTAACATCTCTGGAGGTAGTTGAGCATTGTGTCTAAGAAATGTAGGCATTGTCGTAACTTACTTTATGTTGAAATTGTCATCGAATGCTTTGGCATCACTCGTGCTAAACTTTTTGTTATCGGTGTAAAAAGTTACTATAGCCGAGCATTTTTCTAGGACGATGTCGTCATATTGTAGTGTGCATGTGTAGAGCTAGCTAGTGTGTATGCTGTTTTGGCTTCTTGTAACATAACTTTTTAATCTTAGCATATTGCAGCTTGGAACTCTGCTGTGTAAAGACTGACCGTGTTGGCATCCTGAAAGGCAGCAGATTGTAAGACCACCGTACGTCATTTGCTTAACACTGTCAGTTGTTTACTTGTGTGCTGTCGTGGTTGTGTTTGTGTATCAGTTTGTCGGTTTGGTGGCTTGTTGTCAGTGGGATTAATGTGAAAGTTGTGCACAGCTGTTTGTGGGACAATTGGAATACAGTGCAGTTAGATTTTGGTGCTGATGGCATTCCCACAGTGGGCTGTGCATTTATCTAGCATGCATTGTGTTAGTGCATTGCATTGAGAAAAACTGTATGGAAATCCAAAAGTGAAATAACTGATGACATCTCAGAGCTCTGGAAGTACAAGGAATGAACACAGTGTGATTGTCCTTGGTAAATGTTGATGCCATTACAGTGGTTTCCAGTGTTGATCTGTTAGTATGACAGTGAGTATGAGTGAATGAAATTTCACAGCTGCAGTTGTGTTAGTCGTCATATGACCAACTTTGATGTGCTCTGTTATTTGATCAAAGTGCAGTCACGTGACTTTTGTCATAATTGACTGATCCTTGTGGTTGAAGATCAAGGTTGGGTTGTTGAGATGATGAATGATTTCTGTGCATATCACTATGACATTGTAAGTAGGTTATTGAATGCAAAAGTGATTACATTTACATACAAAATTAGAGAAATTAGTTGGTTATTGACGAATTTGTGGTGTGATGTGAAAACTATTTTTAGAACTATAATAGCATTACTTAAATGTAATAGCATGGCCTTTGGCCTTCAGTTCTTTGACGCTGTTGGTTGGGTGGCAGGAAGGGCATCCGGCCTGTAAAAACTTTGTGGTGGGGTGCTGGCGTGGTTATCTGTCTGGAGCACGGTGCAGACTTGCATATGGCCCAGCTGATGGCTTTGCCACTCACTATCTCTTGCTTCAGTAAAAATCCAGATTGGTTTTACCTTTCTAGTACCGGCTCACCCAGGTAGTCCCGGACAAAGGGCCGTTAAACGGGTGTGTGTGAATGTAATAGCATTTGCGAGATGATTTAAGTAGTTGGTCATATGACAAAACAGGTGCAAATTTGATAGCTTAGTTAAACCTTCAGCACTCTGGCTTTGCCCTTATATTGACATTTTAACCTTGGGACATGCAGTTTGCATGTCACATTTGCTATCATGAATCATGTGTACAATGCAGCATCGTGTGAATTGTGTTGGTTTTTTCTCTGTTATCTACTGTTATATCACCTTGTAAGTTGCAGTATTTTTATTATAATAATAATGAAATGATGAAATCACTATTTCTTTAACAAAACTTTTTTATGATAGGTTTGCATAGTTCTGTTGAATAAAGCAAACTAATGACTTGTTCATTAATGTCACAATCAGGCACCATCATCGAATTTCTACATATCTGATTTTTGTTAAGTGGTTTTGTGAAACAAGTAACAACTTTCTTAAGATCCAGCTTGTGCTCATGAACAACAACAACAACAATCCCGTTTAACGGCCCGTGTCCAGGACTAACCGGGTGAGCCGGTACCAGAAAGGTAAAACCAATCTGGATTTTACAGAAGCAAGAGACAGTGAGTGGCAGTGGCATCAGCTGGGCCATATGCAAGTTTGCACCTCGCTACAGACAGATAACCGCACCAGCACCCCACCACTTAGTTTTTTACAGGCCGGATGCCCTTCCTGCCGCCCAACCAACAGCGTCAAAGCACTGAAAGCTCATGAAATGTTGCAAAATATGCAGCTTTCACCTACAGCTGCTATCTGGCAGTTTGGAATGTGTAGTCTCAGTTTATCCATTGGCCAAGTTAAACCGTAGTTTGCGTGTTGTGTTCCGCTATTTATCACTTTGTGCTGTTACTGGCAAGAATGCAATTTAATGAATCAGCAAAAACTGCCTTTTGATCTCAGCAGTGTGTTAGTTGCATTTTGTGGTTTGTATTATTAGTAATATTTCGTGAACTGACTCGTTGCTAACAAATGTGTCGAGATGTTTAACTTTGGATTACGAATACAAATGCTGCAACCATTGCTTTTGTTTTTTCCAGAGTCAAAATTGCTCCTCGTGCCGCTAGATCCTCCAAAATGTGTCATGTTGTGAAATTTTGGAGATGACAGTACCTGAGTCGAAAATTGGTCAGTTTTGAAGCTGTTTTATTGCTCTTCTGTTCGACAGTTTTATTGATGTCCTGTTTTGCATTACAGTAACGATGGTTATGGTCGTAGCAAGGAGTGCATTGAAAGCCATAATACTGTTTGTTGTGTGGATGTTTTGTTTGTGTGCTGCGTTGAATCTACCTGAAATTGATCAGCTGCGTGTGTTAGTTTTAATTACACGTGGTTACGATGTCAGCCCATTGTACAGCAGCGTAAGCGTGTGCATGCGAGTGTGACAGATTTTTATCGGTAGGCCGTTGTAGATCGTTTGTAGTATTTTTAACTTGTTTGCGCCCAGATCCGATGATCATGTTGCACGACTCTCATTATGTCGTACGTTTAACATGTTTTCTGTCGGCGCTTTTAGTACTCGTTGACTTTGTACATACGCTGTAAATGGGTCGTCGTCGGATAGTGTGCATGTTATCATATTGACATAAATATACATAGTTAATAAATGCAGCCCGTTGTCGCAGCCGAGTGTTTTGTTCATTTTTACCGCGCGATGCTAAGCATCCGCGGTACTAGACGTGGCCCTGTGTCTGTCCGTCCCTCCGTCACAAGTCGGAGTTCCGTTGAAACGGATGAACGAATCGAGCTGGTTTTTGGCATGGGAGCTTCATTCGACCTATCCGACACCGTGTTATAAGAAAATTTATGTACTTCAAAAATAAGAGTACAGTGTACTTCGCTCTGGAATTTTGCTCCAAGCTCTGGACTTAGAAAATTTCGCAACGGTCGCCGATCATGGTATCAACTCAGCTCGAGAAAGGCAGACGCTCAGACCGTGATAAACGGCATTGTCGTCGGTCAACTAAGTTTATAATGCCTCTGAGCTCCGACGCTCGACCACTGTAGTTTATCGCACAGATCGTCAAGCTCTGTCCTGCACGATTTTGTCGTGCGAGCCAATTAGCGACAGCTGATACTTGGTTCAGGACTTGTCGTACGAGTAGTTTCTGCACTGTTGCGTGGCAATTGGCAAGATTTCAACTGACACGACGCATCGCGCGGTCCCTTGGCGATAGCTGAGCTTCTTCTTGTACACTGGTGTAACTAAATCAGCTCTGCTTAGTAGTACAAGCTATCAATGTGAAAACTTGTAACTGGCAATAATTCTATGGGAAGACGACAGTCGGTGATTGTTAGTATTTTCGAAGCCGAGTCCAGTAAGTGAATAAACATAGGTAACCGTTTTGTGTCGTGATAAAGCAGCGGTAATTAATCAGGTATGAACTAAATAAATTTTTGCTGCATTAGATCACTTGAACTGAAAGACCACTATTTACTTGGAACATCTAAGCGTCGCCAATTCGCCGCTGCAAAACTGGCAGCATGTCGCATTCACCTTAGTAACCCCACCCCTAAAAGAGGAAAGGGAATCAGAACAGGAAGTGGAAGCAGGGGAGGGTGAGGGAGAAAAGCGAAAGGGAAGAAGAGGCATGAGAGGATGGCACCACATTGATTACAGCTACGTCGAATCTTTTCTTCGGGGTCTTTCAGGCCGACGACACATTCCGGGCGTGCCGTCTCGGATTGGTTGTTGTTCGTGATATTTTCAAAATCGCGGTTAAAATGAGCGGGAACAAACGGACGGTCGTGACCGATTGCAGTACCTCGTTCACTAACGCGGTCGGTAACGAGATGGCGTAATGACAGGTGATACGATGCATGAACAGCACGCGCCGCAGTCAGACTGCGTGCTACACGCGCCGTGAGTGAGTGACTCACTGTAGCTGCAAGCATGCTGCTGCTGCAACAGATGATGATGACGCACGTCGCTGTCATCAGCTGTCGAACCACATCACTTCACCGCATGTGGTACGTCTGACGTGGTGTACCGTTTGTCAAAATCCGGGGTTAACAATGAGACGACTGTATACAGAGAGATGTCTCGCTGACCACCAGTTAACCCATGATTTGCCGAAATATATTTCCTCGAAATAGCCCCCAGTAAGACACTAGCCTGCGTTTTTGAAAATCTCAGTGAAAATACCGTGACTTCTGGTGGTAATTTTGGGAAAAAAGTGCCGAATTGTCCGAAGTTAATGTGACCAAAGAAAGAAGAACCTGCCGATGATGAAATTATGCGTGTGTTGACTGTTGAGTGCGTTCTGTAGGTCTTACGTGTAGGCCTACATCGTTGTTTGTGCTGGGCATTCAGTTCTGTTGACTTGCAGCTTACAACTCGACAACGGTCCCGTCTAAAGCTAAGCTCGCTATAGAACACTAGTAGGAAATCATGCCCTGCCTGTCAAACGCAACCCTCGTTCTGCTACGATGAGCGGAAGTGCCAGAAATCGCTTTCGGCACCTGCCGACTTCGGTACTCGACAGTGCGACGTGGCTATTATCGGCATTCGGGTCTCGTTAACATCCCCGACGCTAGTTAGCAGCCGAATGTCCGGGGGGCTCGTCTGCGCCCAAGTACAAGTCTGGCGTGAGCATTAATCAGTGTCGTGGCGGTACGGACCAGCAGCGGATTGTCTAGCATGCTGTCCCAGTGGCGTAGACAGGAATTTGCTCGACGGGCGCAAAACTGCGTTGCTTTCTGGATCCATTGCGCCGATTTCTTGATCCGTCATCAGCATCTGCCTTCATTCTTCGACTTCTTTTCCTGCTGTTAACCGTTTCTGGGTTTAACCCATTAGTCATTTCTGGTTTATGCCAGCCCGAGTGAGCGTCCGCTGGCTTCTGGTCGCCTCATATTGCTTGACTAAGACTGACAAAAGGTCCGGCAGGTTTGACGTATAAATCACCGAGAAGTGAGAAATCAATCACGTGCCGTAATATCATATTATGTGTGTTCCTCGCCGGATGCGCGTACGTGCCTTGCTACTGTTTACGCCACTGCAGAAGCATCATTGGCACACGCTCATTGGCTGCGCAGTGCACCCGGCTGACTGCTGTTGTTACGTAGTGCTCGCACGCGACGAGAGACCGACCGCGGCTAACATCAGCCGCCGCTCACATTAATCCCACTCTTCGTCCGAAAACGAAAACTGAAAAGTGAAACGTGAACATCTATTTTTCATTCTCCGTTCTCAGCGAGAAGTCAAACTAGAGAATTCGATGCAAGCCGGTCCGAGCACAGAAAACGGAAACGGTGCCGCCGCCGCCACCGCCGCCCGTCCTGTGAGTGGGCCGCCGAAGGCATAACAGTTGTTGCTCGTATTTCGTTTCAGTGTTCACTTTGAACGAAAGTTGAGATTAACGGTATCGCGACGCCTACGACTACTGGGAGAATGCTACGATTGCGAGCGTATACGAGCTTCGCGCGGTAGGCCTACTCGTACTGGAGAGAGCTGGAGCATACCCGCGACCGTCGCCGAGTGGCATCGTCCGAGTCGAACTGCGGAAGACTGGTTCCAACATCGAACTGCGGAACGGAAGAGGTGGGCGGAAGCTTGTTGGCGCGAGAGAATGCTGCGGCGGCGGCGCTGCTGCTTGCGACGCCAGAACCTCTGCTCGTGCAGTCTCGGGTTCGGCATTAGCCGCTGCAGCCGCTATTCAGCCGCGTTCTGTTATTGATAACAGTCGACACCGTTCGCCAATGTCAATCACGGTATGTGCACTTATTGTGAATTTCTCAGCTATTTTTACCCCGTCCCCAGACGGGGAACGAAGTATTGCGATGAGCATGTCTGCCTTTCTCTATGTATTTCCATAATTCCATTCGCATATTCTCGGAAGACTCGACCGTGGACATGGTGGTGCAACGACGCGACGGCCCTCTCTGGCTACGCGAACTTGATGATGATGATGATGATGATGATGATGATATTCTTGGAACCGCATATCCAAACTATGTTACCCATGGCTATGGCTCGGTTTTCCTCTGGCGGCGTTATGAAAAAGTTGTGATGTTAAGTGCTTCCGGTTTTCTTGATGACGTCATGTTTGCCTCATAGTCGACTAGGCAAAGGCGATGCAAGTAGGGACTCACCAGGGGAAGCACGGGCCGGAGGCGTTGTCTGATATCTACAACGGCATTGTTTCGGTAAGGCTGTTACGCCGCTCGAATAAACGATAATGCGCAAGGCGCAATTTTTCATATTCGTTGGGAGTGTTCTTTGCAAGTCAGTGAGCTCTGTCACAGGTGACTGATAACTAGTAACGTCTCGAGTTAGTACGTCTGGCGACTGATCTTGCCGCGTTATTCCGTGTTAATGAAATTAAATTTAAATCTGTCTGAATGCAGCATTATATTGGCGTTATTTATTTACTCACTTACTTACTTGTTGCCACCGACTGCAGCTTGCAAGCTCTCAAATCGTCATCAGTGTTCACCCTAATCCTGCGTAGCTGAAGGTCAACGGTCACGATCATATCAAACTTCACCGTTACATGATAGATAGGTAGATAGATAGATAGATAGATAGATAGATAGATAGATAAACGTATTTATAGAGCGCATATACATTCAAAAGAGTCACTAAACGCTTCGGTCGCCAAATAAATGAGTTTACAGAGATTGTCTGATGAAAACTATTCTGCGATTTTCCGCTATACACGTTACGTTGTGACACGTTTTTGGTTTTTTGTTAACTTCGTTATGCTGAAGTGATCGATGCAACCTCAAGTGGGGCTTTCTTGTTCAGCATTGTGCTTCTCGTTTTGCCTCTTGCTACCGCTGAGCCTATTAGGCCTATAGCCGACAGTTTTACAAGCACGAGTTTGTCTATCGCTATTCACGCCGACGCATATTTTGCATTGCGTGCAGCAGTTGCAGCTGCTTACGCGCGTCTGGTTTCTCTCTCAAACAGTACTTAGTTTGCGTCAGCTTATATAGGCCCAGATTATATTGGCATTGTTCGGGTCTAGTAGCAATCTGTCGGTGTTTGTGTTCCTGTTAGGCACACAGGTGACCAAAAACGACTGAACCGATCGATTTCCTATTTGGACAGATTAACGTGGGCCCGACAAACCATGCACTAGATAAAAGTGCACATTGGCGACACTGGGCGAATACGACGGATCGGTCTGTGCGGCGGCGGCGGCGGCGGCGATGCGGCCTACCGCTACCATTACTGTTGCAACTTGTATTACACTGTATGTTGTATACGAGTAATTGCCACAGGATCGATCATTGCTTATGCGTGCATTTTTAAAACCCGAACACAATTAGCATTGAGCAGGGAACAGCTGACGAAAATATCGCGGACCTTTACTGCCGGTGGTCCAGCTAATCAATCACACTGCGTTTGTCGATGATACCGTTTCTTGGGTTGTATACCCACAGTCGGCAGCAGTTTCCATTAGCTTTCCACCTGGCAGTGGCTTTCTGCATTGGTCTATGACTGTCGGCATGATCATGGGCGTCCGTACATAGGGGCAAATGGGGTCAGCTAACCCCCTGGAAAAATGGAT
>Ga0126326_1000495_pt1 | contig 11362 bp, 7 predicted proteins | sample InaspJWI67metaG_FD_94485 | JGI IMG/M metagenome (GOLD analysis project Ga0126326, IMG submission 94485) | Marine gutless worms symbiont microbial communities from Oahu, Hawaii - Inanidrilus sp. 1 OAHU.JWI-67 metaG | ecosystem: Host-associated > Annelida > Digestive system > Unclassified | place... | reverse complement strand
TCATGATAGGTCTCACTAAACCATAATTGCAATTAAATATCTCTTTTGCTTTATTTTTTCTAAAAATTTTATAAGCCAATGTATCTGGAGAAATGAATACTATTTGTGTTTCTCCGATAAGCGAGCACGAAAGCTGGCTAATTACTAGTCTTGATGAATTAGGGGACACCTCTCCGTGCTCTGCATCCCGCATTCCAAGTGCATTTCGAAAATACTCTAACAGAGTATATTGAAAACCCCCTCACGTCCCAATGAACGGCCAATCTTTTTCACGGGCAAATTGAATAGCCCGTATCGTACCAATTTTGCTTTTGTATAGACCACCCGGAGCACTCCAAAGGGCATCAAAATTCACCAAATTCACTAATTTGGAATCATTTTCGAGCGGTTGCGTTAGCAACCATATAATATCCAAGTTTATAGATAGAGCTTCGGCTGCATGAATTAAGGCTTGGTTTGTCGCTTTGTGAGAGGGGCGATCGGGATGATATTCGCCTATGATGCCAATTTTATGAATTTCCTTCTATGCAATCTCGATGGGGTAGGTTCCATATTTTCGTACTGCTTCTGTCATTGCAAAAATATTTTCGATTTTACAAAAACCCGTGATGCTGTTTGCGGTAGCACAGATATAGCCCCCACCTCCACCTGCATCTTTAATGCGCTGTTTTACTTCGGCCTCCACCTCCTCCTGTTTCCCATATGGAAGGGTGTGGACCAAATCAATATTACCCCACAGGCAAATCCGATCGCCCCATTTTTCTTTGGCAACCTTCAGGTCCATAACCGGCGGTTCAAAGGGATTCACGCAATTCATACCCAGGGTGAGCAAATCTTCCATCACGATGGTCAGATTGCCGTCACTGTGAAACGCCCAGGGAAGCTTGATGGTATCCGCCACAATTTTCATTTTCGGTAAAAAAACCTCCCGAAATATCTGAGGAGATACTAAAGGACCTTCTTTATAGGCCATATCATTGTAGGCGGCAATGAAATCAAGCCCTAAGGTCTGCAACTTTTCGAGGACAACTAGGTTCCACTCGATGAAGATATCCATCAGGGTGTGGATCAACTGTAAATTTTCATAAAGCGCGTCAGCAAAATCCATCATGGGCATGGAATAGATCGTGTTGAACATGCCGAAAGGGCGCAAACCGGCATAGATGGCAAGATCCGAATCATGATATTTTTCCATGAACCGCTTGGCAGGATCATAGAAGTCTTCGTCGTGAGGATTTGGAAGTACGATTTTATCCAGATCCTTTTCGGATCGGATGAGCCCTTCTCCGACAAATTCAGTCTCTCCGGTCATTCCGTAAGCTTTGGTATCTTCTTCTTTTCCGTAAGGATTTTTGCAAAACAGCGGCGTGGCGTATTCCACAAAATAGATGGCATCCATTCCGATCTTTTGGGCCAACATAACTTCATCGATCTTTTCGGTGCCCATAATTTCCTGCTTCACAGCAGTATCCACGAAATCCATAAACGGCACGCGATCTGGTTCTTTCAGATGCAGAGCTGCCAAGACTCGTTCTCGTGAGTTCATTTCGGCTCTCCGGTATAATATTTTGAGTTTAAGATATTAGGTAGAGAACATGGATCTAAATGTCAATAAACTTTGCTTAAATTGAACATAGCGAAAAAATACGAATTTGCTTTGCCAATCACAATCTCAACAAATCCATACCTAATACACCTCACAATCCAATTCGGTTGGGTAAATCATCTCATAATTTAAAGTATATAAAGGTTCAAATTATTATTGCATTATTTTTCCTGATTTCGATATTATGTCGCTTGAAAATCGGAAGATGACAGTTTATAAAACTCAACATAGAAACCGAGCCGACTACATTTATGATAAAAAATACACAAAGACTCTACTATCTAGACTGGCTAAGGGTTTTAGCCATGCTTTCAATTTTTGTCTTTCATGCGGACAGGTTTTTTGACTATTATGACTGGCATGTGAAAAACGCGGAGCACAACATTATTTCTTCCATTCATATCTCTTTTTTCGTTCAATGGATGATGCCACTGTTTTTCATTTTATCCGGTGCTGCTGTTTTCTATTCCTTAAAGTCCAGATCCGGCTATTCTTTTCTATGGGATAGAGTAAAAAGGATTTTAGTCCCCCTGGGTATTGTGGGATATTTTATTACCAGCCCACCCCAAATGTATTTTGACCGCTTAACTCACAACAAGTTTGAAGGCTCCTTTTGGGATTTTATACCGGCCTATTTTCAAGGCGTCGATATGTTTGGCGGCAACTTTCCCTGGCATGCATTTCATCTCTGGTATCTGTTATATCTATTTGTTTTTTCAGTCATTCTCTTACCTTTCTTTAAACCGGGGAAAAATCAAAAGCCCAGTATACTGAGTCGTCTCTCAAAATGGTTTGAAGGTCCCTGGCGTCTATTTTTTCTTGTGATTCCTTTAATTATTATAAATTTCTTAATAGATTATTACGGTCTTGATTTCATGAGGGGCACCGGCGGATGGGATCTATTTTCCTACCTATTTATATTTGTTTACGGCTACCTGTTTTTCTGCAATGAAAAAATAATGGAAACCATTAACAGAATTCGGTCCATTGCTTTAATACTTGCAATCATTCTTTCCTTGAACGGTTTAGTGATTAAATTTGGCATAAGACCCGAAGTCTCTGAAAACACGCCGATACTCTATTTATTTGTTTCATTCATTCGCTGTTTAGGTGTCTTGCTGTGGCTTATCGCTATTATCGGAATCGGAGAGAAATATCTCAATTTCAACAATCGATTTTTAAAATATGCCAACGAGGCCGTTCTGCCATTTTATATTTTGCACCAATTTGTCATACTGATCATCGGTTATTGGGTGGTACAGTGGCCAATGAATGCTTTCATCAAATTCATGGTTATTGCAAGCTTGTCTTTTATAGCAATCATGGGTCTCTACGACCTTTTAATCAAACGGTTTCAAGTCACGCGATTTCTTTTTGGGCTGAAGCTAAAATGAAGGGATAAATCAGCCTGTCTCAATCTCCAACGACGTGTATCACTGGTTTTAACAAGTCCTATTTTCATTTCATAGTCTCAAATTATCTGTATTTCGAGGAAACCTTTTGATTAGAGTTCAGGGTACATTTTCGACTGGCGAAAAGTTACCCGAAACTTTCCTTACTGAAAATAATAAACGACGAATTACCGTAAAAGGAGGTAAATAACGATGAAAAAGACGCTGCTCTCCATGGTTGTTTTCCTGGTTGTAGGTTTGGTAATAGCGGCCTATATAATCGGGTTTTACAATGGACGCACTGGTGAGGGGCCGGCCTTCGCCAATGAGGCTTTAGCGGCCCAAACCAATACGTCGGCATCACCCATAAAAGCGATAAGAGACCGGGACGTATATTATCCCGGCACGGAAGATCTGGCTCCCGATGAAATGCGCGTCGTGGCCCTTGGTACGGGTATGCCATCTATCCGCCCCAAACAGGCTGCTGCGTGCTTTCTCGTAGAACTGGGCAACGGCGACAAATTCCTTTTCGACATCGGGCAAGGATCAGCCTCGCGGCTCGCGGCAATGAAGATCCCCATGGACTATCTGGATAAGGTCTTCATTGGTCACTTGCACATGGATCACATTGGCGACATCGATGCTTTGTGGATCGGTGGCGTGAAGATGAACCGAACCTTTCCACGGAGGGTCTGGGGGCCGAGCGGAACGACACCTGAATTCGGTACAAAGTACGCCATGGAGGGGCTTAAACAATACCTCTACTGGGACGCAACCACTTTAAAGGGACTCCTGGACATGCGTGGTAAGCGCCTTGAGGTTAATGAGTTCGACTACAAAGGTGTAAATCAAATCATATATGAAGATAATGGAGTCACTATCCGTTCTATACCAGCGATTCACGTAATCGACGGTGCCGTCAGCTTCATCCTCGAGTGGAACGGTCTCAAGTTCGCTTATAGCAGCGACACTTTTCCCAATAAGTGGTGGATCGATCATACCAAGGGCGTCGATCTCTCAGTGCACGAGTGCTTTGCATCTCCCCAGATCCTGCTCGACAAGCAGAACTACCGGCCGGACTTTGCGCTGAACCTTTCGGCAATCAAGCACACCTCACCCCAGCAGTTCGGCAAGATCATGGCCATGACAAAACCACGTTTAGCCGTCGGCTATCACTTCTACAACGACCACGACACATTACCCGAGCAACTGGCAGAAGTCCGCAAAACGTATGATGGTCCGCTGGCGATGGCCACGGATTACATGGTGTTCAATGTGACCAAGGGTGAGGTCCGCGTTCGCATGGCTGCGGTTGACCAGGACATCTGGCCTACAGAACCGACGAGGGCAAAAATGACATCCCCCAGCATGGCTGACAATTTCTCAGACTTTATCATAGGTGGTAGTGAGTGGATGCCTGAAATACTTGATAAAATTTGGGCCGATTTCAATGAGCGGAACGGCACAAATTATAAGGTGCCGGTCAAAAAATAGTATAACGATCTACAGAACCAACTTATATCAGACGATCCTAAATATTTTAATCAGGTGCATTTGGGGGCTAACCGGCATGAACCAAGCCGGCTCACTTATATAAACAGGTTTATTCCTTTTCGTGAGCAATATCCAGCATGAGTTTGGTGTAACTCTCCGGTGGAGCTGCAGCCTGCTCCTCAGCCACAGTGTGAAGGCTGTAAAATCCAGAATGGCAAAAGAGCATAAATTTAAAGATTACATAGATGATCTGCATTCACAATTCAAGGTTTGACACATTTCCTGACATAATCGCAATTGAGCCTAAGTTGCGTACTTGCGTACAGTGGCTATTTGGCTGAGTATTGACCCACCCCCTCAAGCTCCATATATTTTAAAAATCACATTCGATAATTCTGTGATCCCGACAAGATAACACACAAATTTCTTTCAACATCTATCCACAAGATACAGGATATCCAAAAATGAAATGCCCGGAATGCCAGTTTGAGAATCGTGAAACGGCTAAATTCTGCAGCGAATGCGGATTTAAATTTGGAACCACCTGCCCAAAATGCAAACATAAAATTAAACCAGGAAGCAAATTTTGCGATGAATGTGGATATGATTTAAGGCGGCGCAAAGAAGCCCCTGCCATAGATTACTCAAAGCCCCAATCCTACACGCCGAAATTTCTGGCCGACAAGATCCTAACCACCCGCAGCTCTATCGAAGGCGAGCGCAAGCTGGTTACGGTGCTGTTTGCGGATGTGGCCAACTACACCACCATTTCAGAGAAGTTGGGCCCCGAAGATGTCCACCAGATCATGGACGGGTGTTTCCAGATCCTGCTGGATGAGATCCACAAATATGAAGGCACCATTAATCAGTTTACCGGCGATGGCGTGATGGCCCTCTTCGGAGCACCCCTGGCCCATGAGGATCATGCCCAGCGGGCCTGTTATGCTGCCCATTCCATTCAAAAAGCCCTCGAAAATTATGAAGAGAACATCAAAAAAGGCTTTGGAACGGATTTCAAAATGCGCCTAGGGCTCAACTCCGGTCCGGTGGTTGTCGGCTCAATCGGGGATGACCTGCGCATGGATTATACCGCTATTGGAGACACCAGCAACCTGGCATCCAGGATCGAAAGTGTGGCCGGTCCCGGTAGCATCCTGGTATCCAAGCACACCCACAGGCTGGGCAAGGATTTTTTCGAGATTAAGTTTTTGGGAATAATTGAGGTAAAAGGTAAAGAAGCACCGCAGGAGGTTTATGAACTCATCAAGGCCGGCGAAGTGGACACTCGCATTGCTGCCTCTGCAGCTAAAGGTCTGACCCGGTTTATCGGCCGGAAAAACACGATGGCTGCCATTAGAAATGCCTGGGATAAGGCACGCGCCGGTTCCGGCCAGGTAGTGGGCATTGTGGGCGAGGCCGGGATCGGAAAATCCAGGCTACTGCTTGAATTCAGAAATACCCTGAATCCAGGCGATTTCACTTTTCTTGAAGGCCGATGTCTTCACTACGGCGGCTATATGGCCTATCTGCCTTTTCTGGATATTCTCAAACTGCACTTTAGAGTAGAGGAAGGCGAGGGGGAGTCTGCTATTACCAGCAAGATAAAGGACAAACTCACAGAGCTCGACGCGGCACTGGTTCCGATTACTCTTTCTGCTTTTCAAGATCTGCTGTCCTTGAAAACTGAAGATGAAAACTGGCTTAACCTTGAGCCCAAGGAAAAGAGGAGCAGAACATTTGAAGCACTAAGGAACCTGTTGATCAGTGTCAGTCGGAAGAGACCACTGGTTGTGGCCATTGAAGATTTGCATTGGATGGATAAGACCTCAGAGGAGTTTTTAAACTATTTTATCGATTGGTTGGCCCAGAGTCCGATCCTGCTTATTTTGCTTTATCGCCCTGAATATATCCATCAGTTGGGCAGCAAGTCCTATTACACCAAAATCGGGTTAAGCCAGCTCACATCCCAATCCAGCGCTGAGTTGATTCGAGCAATCCTTTATGATTGTGAAATTGATCCCGGGCTGGAAAAACTCATTATGGATCGTTCTGCAGGAACTCCTTTTTACATAGAAGAATTGGCCTTTAGTTTGCTGGAGAACGGATCGATTCAAAGAGAAATGAACCAATGTTACCTCGCTAAAGCGCCCAAAGATATTCAAGTACCGGATACCATCCATGGAATCATAGCTGCCCGTATGGATCGGTTGGAAGATAATCAAAAACGAACCATGCAGGTGGCCAGCGTGATCGGACGCGACTTTGCCTTTCGCATCCTGCAGGTCATCACCGGCATGCAAGAAGAGCTAAAATCCTATCTTTTAAATCTTCAAGGTCTGGAGTTCATATATGAAAAAAGACTATTCCCGGAGCTGGAATACATCTTCAAACACGCTTTAACCCAGGAGGTTGCTTATAACAGCTTGCTTCTTGGGAGACGAAAAGAGCTGCACAATAAGATAGGGAAGGCCATAGAAAAGATCTACCCGGAAAGATTAGAAGAATTCTACGAGATGCTGGCCTATCACTACTACACGGCGCAGAACTGGACAAAGGCACTTAACTACCTTGTCAGAGCTGGGGACAAGGTCGCTGCCGCTTATGCCAACCAGGAAGCGCTCGACTACTACGCCCGGGCCCTCGAGGTGTGTGACAAACTGGGTACCCAGGCCCTCTCAAAATATGTGGAGGTGGTCCGCAAAAGGGGATTGGTGAACCAAACCATCGGGGAGTTTCAAAATGCTATTGACGACTTCAACCGTATGCGCGCCGCCGCACACAGCCTGGCGGATCGCCGCCTCGAAGGCCTGGCCTTGGCCTTTCGCGGCTGGGTTGAAAGGGCAAGCCACCTGGAAACGGCCGAAGACACCAATAAAGCCTCCCTAGCCATAGCCGATGAAGGTTTCAAGGATGTTCGCTTTTTCGCGGACATCAATCTTGGGGCGATTTACTTGATTTTTAACCGGCATGCCGAGGCTGTGCCCATCCTCCGGGAAGCCGAAAAACTGGCACAAGAAGTTGAAGATCCCTTCATTCAGGGCCAGGGGAGCGTGATCTGGACTCTGTGGTCCAATTGGAAAGGGCGTTTCGACAACGCCTTAAAGATTCAGGCACGTTGGCGCGACGCTATCAAAAGAGGGGGCGTTCCATTACTGCTGAATGCGTGGGTGAAAGCGCTTTGCCGAGGTGGAAAAGGGGAATACGAGCCAGCCTTGGTGCTTCTCGAGAACATGCTCACCACCGCAAAGCGCATGGGTGATTTTTTTTTCTGGCGCGCATTCTGAACACTATAGGCTGGATTTACGATGAGCTTCAGGACCATCGCCAGGCAATGACTTGGAACAGGCAGGGAGTTGAAACTGCCTTGGATGCGAACTTCTCCATTCCCGAATGCGAGAGCAACGCTCGCCTGAACCTTGGAGACAACCTACTGGCGCTGGGCCAAATCGATGAGGCCGAGGGACAGTTTCAAAAGGTTGAGCAGGTGGTACGCAACCCACGGCCCCAGGACCACTATATGCTCTGGCGGTACTCCCAGCACCTCTTCCACAGTTACGGCGAGCTCTGGCTGACTCGGGGTGACTTGAACAAGGCGATGGCTTACGCCGATGAGTGCCTGGCACTGGCGGAACAAAGCAACAGCCAAAAAAACATAGTAAAGGGCCTACGTTTGAAAGGACAGGTGTTTATAATGCAGGGACTGATAGCAGAGGCCGAGCAGGAACTCTCCAGCGCTCTGAAAGTTGCTTTGCGAGTCGGCAACCCGACCCAGCTATGGAAGACTTACGCCGTCATGGGCGATCTGAAACAGACGCAGGAACGGCCGAATGACGCATGGCGGGCGTATGGCGATGCGCTTGCAGTTATTGAAGAGGTGGCGGCCGGGCTTAAGAAAAGGAAGCTCAGGGATATATTCATGGGATCGCAGCCAGTGCTGGAGATTCGTCAGAAGGCCCAAAGAGAAAGAAGGAAAACGTGAAACTTGGAGATCAAAAGAGGTTAAATCAAATGGAACCACGATAGATTGCAAGTGGGATCATAAGCTATCTCAGGGGGCGGTTTTATGCAAATGAACGCCTCGAACTCATGAAATATCCAGGTTAAGCTGGCGCTGGATTCAGGCAATCCGTGACAAGTAGCGCCTACAATGGTGCGAGTGTTTCCCAATGTTACTGATGATGCAGTGAGCATCAGAGAAGGAATATTAATTTTCAACCATAGAGGATCGAAAGCTATGAAATCGTTACGAACTTGCGGTCCCCCTCTATTGCTTGCGTTTATTCTGGTCATATCTGCCTGTGCCGGAAGCACACCAATTTTGTCTATTGGATCGGGACACAAGGCCAAAGTTCTATGTTCGGATGTCTTTGTGTCCAAGCGCGATCCCGCATCTATCCTGAGAGAAGACCTGGCTGGTGATTATCAAGGCAACCGGTATTTCCAAACCAAAATCGATTACGAGGACCGGTCGGTAACCGCCTCCTCTTTTGGTTTAGCCAAACGAAAGGCTGTTTTCCGACCAGGATTGGGCTGCACAGTTGTGAATGACTATTCTGAGGAGCAGGTCCGATCGCAATTCAATCCCTTGCTGGATCATGATCCATCTCCCGCAAAGCAAGATGAATTCTGGCCCAGGGGTGAACGCGTACAAACTGACAACATTCCCGATGAGATCGATGCCTCAAAGCTCCGGCGAGTTATAAATGCCGCTTTCTCTGAACCCGATCCCAAAAAAAAGCTACGCGGCACGAGGGCGGTTGTGGTCGTTTATAATGGACGAATTATTGCAGAGCGTTATGCCAAAGAGTTTTCTCCTGATATGCCTTTGCGTGGTTGGTCAATGTCGAAAAGTGTTGCTAGTGCTCTGACGGGAATTCTTGTCGGACAGGGAAAGATTTCCATCTATGAACCTGCCGCAGTTCCTGAGTGGCAAGAACCGGGCGATCCTCGTGGTAAGATTACTGTCAATCAGTTGCTGCACATGAGTAGTGGACTGAAGTTTAGTGAGGGAGGCCCCACCACAGACATGAGTATAATGCTTTTTGCAGTCGGGGACACTGCGGCCTACGCTGCAAATAAACCGCTCGAGGCAGATCCGGGCAGCAAATTTCATTATTCGACGGGCACAACCCACATTATCTTTCGCATCCTTCGTCATTCGATTGGCGGCACGGACGCAGATTACTTCGCATTTCCACGCAGAGAATTCTTTGACCGTGTCGGTATGAAGAGTGCCATTTTAGAGCCGGATGCTTCGGGTACTTTTATGAATCATGTCTATGCTTCTCCGAGAGACTGGGCTCGATTCGGTCTTTTATATTTACAGGATGGCGTGTGGGAGGGAGAACGAATTCTTCCTGAAGGTTGGGTCAAGTATACCTCTACACCAGCGCCCGCATCCGGGGGAATGTATGGTGCCCAATTCTGGCTCAAAACTTCTCAAGAATTTAGAAAAGGGGAAAAACCGAATCCTTCGCTTCCCGCAGACATGTTTTTTGCACAGGGATTTGAAGGCAATCATGTTGTGATTATTCCGTCAAGAAATTTGGTTCTAGTTCGACTTGGGCTAACGCTGTCATATGATGGTACATGGGACCTGGAAGAGTTTATTAAGCAAATACTGGATGCCATGCCGTAAAGTGATGGAATATGGGAATGTGAAGATTCCGGCACGCCATATCTCTTGAAAACACAATTTGTGAAAAATAAAAATTGTTCCGAAGGGGAAATCCTGAGGGATGTGATACGTTGACGATTCAAGCAGATAAATTTGCTTTAGAGAAGTGACCACCATTACGACTTAGGCCTTAAAATGATCGATGTCTTATTCAATGCCGTTCTTCCAGTATTCGCGGTTGTTGCCGTCGGATTCGCCTTTGGGCGAGGCAGTTTATTTGACTTGCCGGCCTCTTTACAAGGAACCCACCGATGATCGGTATCAGCGTAGGCGTCATCGCCGGTATCGTCAATCTACCGATAATGGGCGGTTTCGATTTCTTCGCAGGCCCTTAGAATATAAGAAAAATCTGATTCTCATTATTTCTTTTCAGCACCGCTATTTTTATCGAGGATTGGATCCACCTCCTTCCAGTTCTCTTTCTTATTGGCAAAATTTTCTCTTTCCGCCTCTGAGGTAGAAACCAGATCAAATGCACAACAGTCATCTCCTAAGGGTTCACAGGCTGTATGAATGAGCTTGTGGCTTGGATCAGCTGCCATGCTCTTGGCTGAATCCACGTAGCAATACAGACGACCCAGTTCTTCCTCACCAAGTTCTCGGAATACCTTGGCTAGCATGCAGCCAAAAACCCGGTAGCGTGAAAAATCAAAATCCTCGCCATGCGGAGCCGGACATTTTCGGGCATCTATAAATTCATGGTCATCATACATATACTTGTCATGCAGACCGTAGAATGGAAGGTCCTGCCCGCCTTTGCTCACTTGTCTCCCGATCAGTTTGCCGTATTCTATCATGGATTTTATAATAAGCTCTTTGCCCTTCTTTTCTCCCAGTTCCTCGACCAGCGTTTTTGAAAACCCTATGTGGATAAGTGCTATCCGGGTCACAGCCGTCTTTACCTGTTCAATCGCATCCTTCAGAGGCACAACCTCTCCACTGTCCGTCATGATTCGTCTCTCCTTTCCTAACGGTTGTTTTTATTGACTGGTGCACAAAAAGTTCCATGCCACTCAGAACATAGTCTGGACTTCCAGCACCACAGCGGATTCATAAAAATCGAACCGGGTGTTGGGGCAGGGGATGTTCAGCCCCTTTTCAACATGAGTTATATTTAAAAGTTGTGTTTAAAGGAAAAGGCGGTGTATCCACCGGTAGATTGTTAGCAGCAGTCAACCGGCCACACTAAAAAGG
>Ga0126326_1000494_pt1 | contig 11387 bp, 9 predicted proteins | sample InaspJWI67metaG_FD_94485 | JGI IMG/M metagenome (GOLD analysis project Ga0126326, IMG submission 94485) | Marine gutless worms symbiont microbial communities from Oahu, Hawaii - Inanidrilus sp. 1 OAHU.JWI-67 metaG | ecosystem: Host-associated > Annelida > Digestive system > Unclassified | place... | reverse complement strand
GACTTCACCATCCGCAACGCCTGGCAGAAGTAATTAGAGGAGTTAAATTTGTCAATGGTGTCGAAGAAAAACGGATTGCCGCCTAATTTCTTCATACACAACTATTGACTATATCTCAAACCAAATACAATATGAATATCTATTGTCAATCCGGGTTCTTGACAGCCATCATTCTACTTTGACCCCGTCAAGGTAAAAACAGGAATCAACTCTGGAAAGGTGAAGATGTTGTCGCCGCAGCGAAGATCCAACCGAATGTTTCAGCCGCTGTGGTTGCGGAGATTCGCAGTCGGGCTTGATAAGCGCTTCGCTCAGGACACGTCCTTGCATGCCCGGCGGCCGGGGGATATCGAGTAAATGCATCATGGTCGGTGCAATATCGACAATGCCGGCCGGGTGATCGCATGAAACAGACGACCGAAAGCAGCTGCCCTGAACTACCAGCAGGCTGGCTAGCTCCTTTGAATGCAGTCCGCCGTGGACGCTGCCGCCATCTGGATATTTTCCGTTATGATAACTCCCCCCGGACATGCCGTGGGTGTTCTTGCGGTCATCACTGCGCATGGTATAGTAAATTTGCGGGGCTCGTGCATGATCGGTCATCAGCAAAGATCGGTCGAATGTTCCCGGGATCCCGCCTTCAATGCCGTTGCCGTCACTTGTCAGGATTACACCGCACCAGGGCTGCTCGAGCAGCCACTCCACTAAAGCGGCTTTGCGCCGCTGATCATCATCGCGCACCCATAGCGCGCCGGTGTATCCGGTATGTCCGGCAAAGTCGGCATCACCTCCGAAGTGCGTGTCAAAGCGCAGATCGGCCTCTGCCATTGCTTCTCTGACGGCCACCGTCTGCCTGGCGCTGATATGCCCATGATCGGAAATCACTATCAGTTGTAGCTGCTCCCGTAAATCCGATCGCCGCCACCATTGAAGAATGCGTCCGAATTGTGTATCGACCGCGCGGATCGCCTGAAGGCTCTCCGGCGATCCGACGCCGTATGAATGAAAAGTGCTGTCGGGATCCGTATACCAAAGGACCGAGATGTCCGGCTCGATCACGGGGAATACATGATCCAGGAACATGTCGGTTTGCATTTCAGTCCGCGCTGTATTAGGACGGGTGGCCGGCGGAATAGGGCCATAATATTTTAAAAGCTCGTCCGCAAAATCAGCGGGTGTGCAAGATTCCCAGGCCTTGAGACACAGGCTGACATGTCCCAGCTTCTTGGCCCGGGGGTTGATCATTCGCGTGGAACCACCGGACCCGGTGCTCACCACCGCAACTTTCAAGCCTCTCCCGGCGGCTGATTCACCAAAACTTTCAGCCGTGACCAGCCGTCCTTTGTAAGCGATCTGACCGGCATCGATGTGCGAAAAATTGCTGGTATCAAGCAATTGATCAGGAAAAACATGCGGGTCGTAATACCGGTTGGCAACAATTCCATGTGTTGTCGGTGGTGCGCCTGTCGCCAATGCGGCAGCATTCACGCGGGTTTGGGTCGGATAAACCGCTCTGCCGGCGGTATATTCGCAGCCGCCGGTTTTAAAGCCTGATAAATTAGGCGTGAGTTCGGGTGTCACCATGTCCGGCCGTAATCCGTCGATGACAACGATTAAGAATTTTAAAGAATCAGGCATTCTGAGTATTTGATATTTTCTGTATGGTATCTAAGCGGAGCCGCGTGACGAGAGTTGGATCATTCAGAATAATACCGTCGATGCCTCGGGCAATAAGAGCGGCCACCCGCTGCCGGTTAATTTCCCCGGCTTTTTCACCTCTGCTGCGAAGCCCGGCGGTAATCCAGATCTGTCGACCCCATTCCTTGACCGCGTGCTGCAGTTCCGATGTTAAATCTTCTTCCCACACGCGGATCGCGAAAGCCCCCCGTTCAAGGAAGGCGTGAACGTCATCATAATTAGCAACAAGACCAAGAACGCGAACCGGGTGCATTTGACTCCCATAAGCATCCATATGCTTCAAATAACGGATCCCTAACGTTACGTCCGCATCGACACCCGCATGCCGAAGCTCCCTAAATACCTGCGGCAGTATCGCCCGGGCATCGATCTTGATATCCAGCAGGATTCGAGCCCTTCCCGCCGACTGGTTAAGCAATTCGTTCAAAGTGGGAACGTGCTGCCCTTGTGGAAGAGAAATGGCACGCAACTCGTTGAGGTTCATTTCTGCGATGTTTCTGGGGTCGCCGGCAATCCGCTCAAGGTTGGCATCGTGGCAACATACGATAATACCATCACGGCTCAAGCGAATATCTGTTTCGATATAGTCGGCGCCGGCCTCAATGGCCTTTTCAAAAGCAAGCAGCGTATTTTCCGGATATCGTGCGGAATATCCGCGGTGAGCGATTGCGCGAACCATTTGCAGGTCTCCTGTAGTCGGCATTTGTGAATATTTGCGAAGACTGTCAAGGCACTAGTCTTCCAACACCAAACACAAGCGCGTCATAGGCCTGTTTGGTTTTGCGATAATCGCCGTCACGGTCTAAGGCCAATCCCCTGCCGATACCGGTTGCAAATTCTCCAATGCCCAGAGTGTCCATTTCCTTTTGCAGTTTTTCCAAAAACTCCGGGGCACTGTTTATCCTAGTACTGCGTCCGTCAAAGATGGCATGCACAAAAACTTTTTTTAACTGTTTTTTTTTTGCCAAGCGCAACAGGGCGATGGGGTAACTGATACTGCCGTGAGAACTGTTTTCAGATAACAGCGCAATCAAGTGCAGAGAACCGTTTCGTGCCGTTGTTTCGGCAAACGCTGAGAGAAAGACGGGATTCTTAAAGAAAGATCCATCCTCGATTGCCATTTCTATTCGGGCGTCATCCTGTAAAACAGTGCGTCCGGCGCCGATGGTCTGGTGCCCGGCTTCCGAATTGCCTTCTTTCCAACCGATTAGTCCAACCGCCTTGCCGGAGGCCTCCAACCGCGCAAAAGGAAATTTTGTTGTCAGACGGTCCCAAACAGGGGTCTGCGCCATGAAGATGGGATTTGTTCTGTCCGGTTTTCCCAGACCCCATCCATCCAGGACAACCAGCAGTACTCTGCCTGCTGTCTTAGCGCCGTATCTGTTTCGACATAGACTTTTTCCGGTCATAAGTTCCGGTTTCGGCAGGCCCATCAATTGCAGGGCGGTCGGGGCTACATCCGCCAGGGTTCCAACCTGCCTTAACCTGATTTCAGCCTGCCGTTTTACATCCGGCTCGACAACTATGAAAGGAACCGGGTTTTTAGTATGGCAAAGATTCGGTGTACCATCCGGCCTGAAAGCCGATTCGATGATGCCGTGGTCAGCCGTGACCAGTGTCACATAGCCGGCTGAATCGGCGGCCGACAGTACCTTCCCGAGTTGGCGGTCGATCGCTTGCACGCATTTAATTTTGGCCTCTTGATTGTCAAGATGGCCGATCATATCCCCGTTGGGAAAATTTACGACGATAAAAGTATATTTGCCGTTTTGCATACCTTTTATTACCGCCCCTGCGACCTGCTCGCTGGCAAGTTCCGGAACCTGATCGAAGGGGACATCCTTTATGGAAGGTATTTGGATGTGATCTTCACCGGGGAAGATACGATTGTTGTTGCCGTTTAGAAAAAAGGTGACATGGGCAAACTTTTCCGACTCTGCAACACGCAGCTGCCTGAGCCCTTTTTGACTGATAACTTCACCGATCGTATCGTTTAGTTCCCGGGCCGGAGGAAAAGCCACGGCAACCGGCATTTGTAAAAACATTTCATGGTAAAGGGTAAGGGCGGTAAAATTTAAATTCTTTAATCTACGTCTCGTAAATTCCTCAAAAGTCGGGTCGACAAAACACCGGGTTAACTGTATTTCCCGTTCACCACGCTTGCAGCAGAAAATTACCGCATCATCATCCTGGATCGGCCCGACAGGCTCCTGATTCGAGTCGACCATTACCAGGGGTTCCATAACGTAGTCGGTCGATCCTTGCCGGTACAATCTTTCCACCTCTTTTGCCAAATCACTGCCGCTTCGTGTAAACACAGTTCTTCCCTTCGGTGCTATCTTTGCGGGATAGCATATGACTATGGCTTAATCTGAATCTTTTAATAATTTCAGTCTGCGGCCCGCCAGCAAGGTTCGCATGACCTGTTCAGTGCTGTTTACCAGTGTTTCCGCAGTGTTCTCGATGGCTTCCGCAAGTGTACAAGGTGCACCCAAAATGCTCGTATAGCTATCGATACCGCGCGATAGATTGGTTCGAGCGTTTTCTCCGATTGTGCCTGCCAATGCGATTACGGGCAGTTTATAGCGTTTTGCGCGTCGTGCGACCTCGAAAGGAATTTTCCCCCGGGGCGTCTGATCATCGATGGCGCCCTCGGCGGTAAACACCAGGTCTGCATTTTTCAGCAGGCCTTCAATATCTATGTAATTCGTAATGATCTCATACCGTGGATGCAACCTGGCACCAAGAAAGGCATGCAGCCCGGCACCGAGGCCACCGGATGCACCGCCACCGGGTATTTCCCGAACCGTTATATTCAATTCGCGCGCGATAACAGCGGCCAGGTGTTCGAAGGCACTGGCGAGTGTCTCCACTTTTTCAGGCCGGGCGCCCTTTTGGGCACCGTAAACGCGGCAAACACCATCGGGTCCGCACAATAAATTCTGCCAGTTGCAGGCAACATCGATCTCAACCTTTGCAAGCCGACTGTCGAGCCCGCTCATATCGATGTGTTCCAGCCTTGACAGTTCACCACCACCCCGACCCAATTTTTCACCTTTCGCATCCAGGAAACGGATACCTAATGCTTGGGCCATGCCGACACCGCCGTCGCTCGTGCCCGAATCGCCGCATCCGATCAAAAGCCGCATTGCGCCTGCATCCAGTGCCGCCTCGATGAGTTCGCCAACCCCGTAAGTTGTTGTGAAAAGCGGATCACGGGCCTCGAGCGGAACAAGCCGCAATCCCGCCGCAGATGCTATTTCCAATACCCCTGTTTTGGGGCCGGGTTCGCCAAGAAATCCATAGCACGCATCAACCGACCGTCCGACCGGTCCGGTTACGGTTACCGCATGCAGTGTTCCACCGGTTGCGGCGACAAGGGCTTTGGTAAAACCCTCACCACCGTCAACCAGCGGCGCTTTCATTATTCTAGCATCCGGCAGGGCCAGTAAAATGCCTTTTTCAATGCAGTCGGCAACTTCTTCAGCATCCAGGCTTTCCTTGAAGCCTGAAGGTGCCACCAAGATTCTGAGTCTCATATCCGTCTCATGGTAAACATGCCTGGCGGTTCCATGATTTGACTAGGGTAAACAGGCTACATACCCAGACTCATGGCAAACTGCATGTAATCATAGGATGTATCATAGATATATTCCGGGTCGGCATTCCATATTTTCAGTTTCGAATATGGCGGAACGTTGAACTTCTTGACTTGCTGCGCTTCCATATCCGAACGCGCGGCATAGTCACCCAGGACACTCCAGGGCCAAAGGCCTTGATCCATCATATACCGGATGAGCAGTTTGGCGGCATTGGGATGGGGCGCCTGGTCGCAAATTACCAGTACGGTAGGATAACCGACACCAAAAATAGGTTCCATTCCGTAGACCGGGGAAGACTCATATACGCCTTTTTTATTTCCTCTCAGTTTGCTGAAGGTCGTAATTCCCATGGGTGGATTGTTTTGTTTAACGTCCGCAACACCCTTGAATATTTTCGTCGTCGAATCGATGACGACGGCGTTTTTCATAAAGCGCAGCATCCATTCCTCGGAAGCGTTTTTCATGCCGGATGAAAGCCTGACGGGTTTTCCGAATTCCTTTTCATAGGCAGCCGCCATCTCTTTTGGGCGCCTCAATATCGTCTGAAATGTGTTGGCCATGGCCGAGCCTGTGGCCGCAGGTGACATGACTTTGTTTTTCCATTCTTTGCGGGTTAAATCCCAGATATTGTCCACCGGAGGTCCCCCGGGATTCAGGGCGGTGTTGTAGATAAAAACGCGACTGCTCCAGCGTTGCACTAGAAAAGGCTCCTTTTCATTATCATCCAGAAGCGGTGCAACGGTGTCCGGAACGAAATTCCAGATCATCTTTTTGGGAAGCAGCTTCCCGTAAAGCGTAGAGGTTGCGTTATTGAACAGAACGTCTGTTTTGTGAAGCCCTGATTTGTGCTCGCGGGTAAATTTTTCTATCTGTTCATCCGAATGGATATCATATCCCTCGATCTCCACACCGTACTTTTCCTTGAAATCTTTTTGGATTTTGAAGATGCGTGAAGATACGGAAAAAATGACAACCTTGCCCTCCTTTCTGGCAGCCGCTTCAATGGCTGACCAATCCTGTGTTGCCTGTGAGTAGGGGCCTAACCGGCTTTTTTTCAGCCACTCTGTCCGGCTGTCGTCGGCGGCCGGCGCACCGGGAAGCACGATTAAGCATGCCAGGATGATACTCAACAGTGATAGACGTAATTTCATTTTTCCCTCCTTGTGTTGACGGTTATTGGGAACGACCGATTTTGTTTTCCATGGGGTAGTCTTGAAGATCCGTTGATATCGCCGAACCACGCTCCGGGTCGTAGAGATTGATCGCGGACGGTTCGATGTGTATCCATATCGACTGATCCATTTTCAAATCCAGTTGCCGGGTCTCCCGGATCATGAAGGTTCTGGCCCCACTTTTGACCTGGACGTACTGCTCGGGACCCGACGGCAGCACTGCATAGATCCTGAATTCGGCTGCCCCCGGCCGCGGTTCCGTAAAAAGGTTAATATCTTCAGGCCGAATGGCCGCGATCACCTCTTTTTGAACAGGGCAATAGGGGATTGGAATTGTTATATCCTCTGCGGTCAGACATGTTATTCCGTCCTGCTGCACAATTTGCGCGGGCAGGGTGTTTATTCGGGGCATCCCCACGAATTCGGCCACGAACAGGCTTGCCGGTCGGTGATAAATTGTGCGGGGCTCATCGATCTGCTGTATTTGCCCGTCATTCATGACAACGACCCGACTGGCCATGGTCATCGCTTCTATTTGATCGTGAGTTACGTAGACCGTGGTGACACCGAGTTTATAGTGCAGCCGTTTTAATTCGGATCGCATGTCCAGCCGCAGCCGGGCATCGAGGTTGGACAGCGGTTCATCCATCAGAAAAACCGGTGGTTTGGTCGCAAGCAGTCTTGCCACAGCAACACGCTGTTGTTGTCCGCCGGATAACTCCGAAGGATATCGATCTCCAAGGCCCGCCATTCCAAGATCCTGAAGGACATCGTCCACCTGCCTGCGTGCCTCCTTAACGGGCAGCTTGTGCAACCAGAGACCAAAACCGACGTTTTCATATACCGTCATATGCGGCCATAGGGCATAGCTCTGGAAAACCATACCAACCTGACGGTTGCCGGATGGCACCGTAATTCCTCTATCTGCATCAAAAACCGTTTGGCCCCCGATGATGATCTCCCCGTTATCCGGAATTTCCAGCCCGGCAATACAGCGCAGCAAAGTCGTTTTGCCGCAACCGGAAGGCCCTAACAATACGAGGAATTCACCCGGTTTGATCGATAGATTTACCCGGTCCAGGGCAGCCACCTTTCCAAATACTTTTGAAAGGTTCCTGATTTCGATTGCCACACCCATGGATGATATACCTGCCTTTCCGGCTGTCTATTTTTCACGCAGGCGGGACAGCCGACTCTTACCCAACCACCAAACCGCCAGCTCGCCTAAGATCGTTATCAGGGTAACAAGCAATACCAATGCATTGCTCAGCTGAATCAGATCTTCCTCCGTATATCCAAATCCCAACGTCATGAGAACGCGGGTTTGAGGTGTAATCAGTAATATTATCAACGACAGCTCCCGCATAACGCCGACGAATGTAACCATTAATCCGGCGACAATACCGGAGGTCGCCAGCGGCATGACGATCTTGCGGATACGTTGAAACCAAGTTGCCCCCTCGATTTCAGCTGCTTCCTCGAGCTCTTGGCCTATTTGTGTGACCGCACTGGCCCCAGTTCGAACGCTGTAGGGGAGCCTTTTTATGACCGATATGATGACAAGCAACGTAAAAGTTCCGTAAAGGGCGGGAACAGGGCCGTGCCGGGTGGCAAAGATAGTGAGGTACATCGCCCCGAATGCGATGGCAGGAAATAAAAAGGGCAAAAAAGAAATCTGATCGAGAAGTTTCGACAGAAAACTCTTTTGGTTTCGAACAACAAGGTATGCCACGATCAGGCCTAAAATTGCACTCAGTACCGAACTGACAACCGCCAGCCGGATACTGTTCCAGGTGGCGCCTAATATGATGGGATTGTGAAGAACGCCCGGTTCACCATGGGCGATATCCGGATCGGATTGACCGATCCAAAAATGAAGCGTCAGGTTGTCCAGACCGTAGCGGCCGTCAATCAGCATCAGGGTCTGATATGCCAGCAAGACTAGGGGGAAAATGGCGGTGAGTAGGGAAAAAACGCTTATCATACCAAAAGATGGCCAGCGCCAGCGCCCCAGGCGGATGGGTTCGCCTTTAAAACCCTTTCCTCCGACCGTCTCAAAGCGTCTCAATTTGCCGCCCAAATATTTGTTGCTGCCATATACAACCAGGGTCGTAAAGAAAATCAATACAATTCCCAGGATATAGGCAATGGGATCAAATCCCAGTTTGAGACTGGTATACAGCATCGTGGAGAGCGTATGATAACGTGCCGGCCCTCCCAGCAAGTACGGCAGGGCGAAGGTGCCGATGGTTCTTCCGAAAGTGAGAACGAAGGCTGCCAGAAAGGCAGGGGCAACGATGGGAAAGGTAATTTTTCTCAAAATGGTAAAGCGGGAGGCTCCCAGCAGTTCGGCGCCTTCTTCGAGTTGCGTGTCGATGGTCTCCAGTGCGCCGGATACAAGCAAAAGCGCAAAGGGAAAGAAATGGATCACCATCGTTATGATAATTGGAACCGGTCCGTATGAAAGCCATTCCGGTGGTGGAATATCGAAAAGGATCTGGAAAAATCCAGGCTGCCCTCCGATGTTCGGGTTGCGAAACAGGGTCTCCCAGGCAAGAGCGATTGCAAAGGAGGGAATGATGTAGGGCAGCGTAAGGAGCGTCTTGAGCCATCCGCGGCCGGGCAGGTCGGTACGAGTAACGAACCAGGACAGAATACCGCCTATAAGCAGCGCGAACCCTGCCGCGACTGACCCGGTGAAAAGCGTGTTCAAGAGCGGTTTGTAGAAAAAGGATTTGGCGACGCGGCCGCCGAGGACGTTTTTCCAGTGGAATAAAGTGATCTCACCCGGCTCGATTTCCCGTGACATGCGGGTGTCGGCTTCATCCCAAATCAAGGTCCGTTCCACAAGTCCGTACAGCGGCACCAAAACCAGATAAGCAAGTACGATCAGCAATAATATCGAGATGATAAATTGAGGTGAGGTGGCATGGTACCGGATTCGATTCAGCCAGCGTTCGATCGATTTCCTGTTCACGCGTCTATCGGCCAGGGTAAACATTTGTCCCTCTTGCCCCTTTTATCAATATCGGTGCTGCCGTCTTCTGATGCATGTGATCACGGTGCAAAATAGTGCTTGAAAGATGTGATGCTGCAGGATAATAGAAAACCAATCGATTGACAAATTAAATTAATAAATACTTTTGATTTAATTCTTAAATAATATAATCGTCCGGGGTCGACCGGAACTTGGTATCCCATCTCAAACGCCGAAGGAAGCGCTTGATCCAAAATGAATATTGATATTTTAAGAACATTTTTAAGTGTCGTGCGGACCAGAAATTTTACGAAATCCGGAGAGGAAAATTTCTGCACCCAGTCAACGGTATCTTTGAGGATACAATCCCTCGAGGATTACTTTGGCCTCAAGCTTTTTGACCGGATCGGAAAGACGGTACATTTAACCAATGCAGGTGAGCTCCTGCTGCCCTATATCAAGCTGGTGGTCGATACATTTGACCAGACAAATGAAGTAGTTCTGGACATAAAAAACCTGAATATCGGTAAAATATCATTAATATCATCCCAGACACCAGGCACATATATAATTCCCCGAATCCTGCTCGATTTTCATAAGAAATACCCGGCCATCAAAATCAGCTCCTATATCGCTTACTCGAAAATTGTTTTCGGTCATATCGCCGAAGGGAATCAGTACGATATGGGGATCATCTCTCAACCCGAATACCTGATTGACAAGCATAGACAAATGAATATTGAGATCAGGGAGATCACCGATGACCCCTTAGGCATTATAGTCGGTAGAGACCACCCCTGGGCCGACAAAAAGAAAATTGAGATTTCTGAACTCATCGGCGGTACCATGTTCATTTCAAACCAGGCGACCACTTTAATATCGTATCTTCATCATCTGACCGGAAAAACAATAAAAGAGGAGAACAGAATCATCATGGGAAATTTGGAATCTGTTAAAGTGGCTGTTCAGTCGAATGATGGATTTTCGATACTGTCTGATTTTATTGTAAGAGAAGAACTTTCCAGCGGCGCGGTCAGGAGGTTAAAATTAAAAGGATATAACCTGAAACGGAAAATATATTTTATTTACAAAAAGAATAAGAAAATTTCTCCGCCAATGCAAAAGTTTGTTGACAGTTTTATGAAGGCCGTAAAAACGAATGACAGTTGATGGTAGACGGGTGCAACGTTTTTCTAACTCCCAATTCCGACACCTTTCCTCAGCATATAATTAACTAAAGCTTGGGCCTTGTGGCTATCTACTGATTGCAATCCCTCTACTACACCTCTCTGATCTTCAGATATGCGCTGCTGGCCCAATTTAAGCTTCCCTTCAATCCGAGAAATGGTAATTTTAAAGCCAACAATACCAGGGAGCAGCTTTTCAATAAGTTCGTTGGTAAGGATATTTCTTTCCACAAGCAGCGATGGCTCGTATTTATTGACTGTTTGCTCTGCGACTTCCCGAGCCTGAGTTGTATTCAGAATCTCAACCACGCCATAAACATGGACAGCGGCATAATTCCAGGTAGGAGCGGCAGGGGATTTTGCATACCAAGTTGGCGAAATATATGCATGGGGGCCACTGAAGATAACTAACACCTCTTTTCCACTAAGTCTTTTCCATTGAGGATTGGCCTTGGCAAAGTGACCATAAAGTGAACCGAATTCTCCTTCATCTTTTTTCAAAATAAAGGGAAGATGCGTGCCTTCAAGAGATTTGGATATAACAACACCAAAGCTGAACTCGTCGATGAATTCATGCACACCTTCAGTGGATTCCATTTTCATATTTGAGGGTATGTACATAGTTTCCTTTGGGAGATATAGTCAATAGTTGTGTATGAAGAAATTAGGCGGCAATCCGTTTTTCTTCGACACCATTGACAAATTTAACTCCTCTAATTACTTCTGCCAGGCGTTGCGGATGGTGAAGTCG
>Ga0126326_1000493_pt1 | contig 11392 bp, 7 predicted proteins | sample InaspJWI67metaG_FD_94485 | JGI IMG/M metagenome (GOLD analysis project Ga0126326, IMG submission 94485) | Marine gutless worms symbiont microbial communities from Oahu, Hawaii - Inanidrilus sp. 1 OAHU.JWI-67 metaG | ecosystem: Host-associated > Annelida > Digestive system > Unclassified | place... | reverse complement strand
TTTGTCCTCAGAGATGCAGATCTCGCCAGATAAGTTGAATAACTTGTGTATTACAGACAAAAAACTGTTATTAAGCGTTGCTATGTGAACAGGCGGATTAATGTGAGTTAATTATCAAGAAATATCAAACTGCTCTAGACCAGTTTTGACTTACTGACAGACTGACGCCTCAGTGACTGACTGACTGCTGATCATGTACGGCATTTTGCCGCGACAGCTTTTCTTTGTTGTGGCAGTTGTGCACAGTGGGTCATGGGATTTTTTTATATGGCCAATGTAAACAACATTTTGTTAGTGAATTAAAGAATGCTTATTTCTCCAGACATTTATTTTAAACCAGTGGCTAAGTCTTGCATAACAGTTTGCTTCACTTACTCCTTAAGAATGGCGATTTTCTGAACACAGATATTTCACAAGGTAGTGTAGCGACACGTTTAGGGTGTGGTGGTGTATTTGTATATGACTTTGTTACAAATTTCCTACTGAATCTAACAGTGAAAGAATTTTGACAACTGGCCAATATTTGGTGATGTTATGGGCAAGAGTTAGGTGTCTTGTTTTTTTTGACTCACGGTGTAGTACTAGAATGCATACGCCTACGACGTAGTGAATCGCGACCATACCTCGATAGTTTCACCAAGGCCAAGTTCAACGCTGCCGCCGGTTTTGGTGGCACATACGTCGAGTACCAGTCGTGGCTTGAACTGGATGCTGTCGACTGTGGCTGTGCAGCTCAGACAGTCCGCCTCTGACAGGATCTTAGTCTTGCTGCACAACACACAGCACCAACCGACATCGCTCAGACAACCCTTATTACCGGCCGCGTCAGCCATGAAGGTAAGAAAATCGGTCGAGTCCGTTCACTTTATCTATGTGAAACTGCCGTGGCGAAATTTTTCAAGTCTACGTTACGATTCGAGAAGCTATTTTAACGTGCGCTCGAAAGCTGACACATGTCACCTAAATCTACCGCGCAGAACCAAAAAAGAAAAAAGTAAAAAAAGAGTTTACGACAAATTTCCAGAGGAAAGTAGGCTTACCCTTGTTTTTGTAGATACCTAAATTTCCTTACAATACCGTGTAGAATAGGTCCTGTTAAAAACCTGCCCGATCTGGGCAGTCATTCCTAAGCTAGCTGATGGGAGCTGTATTCGTGGTCACGATGGTGGGTGGAAACTGGTAAAGGAGCGCAGCAGATGTGATGCAATACTCTACTTCTTTTCTGCGAGAGTCCTAAATCGCTGGAACAGTCTGCCAGAGCCTGCAGTCCAAGTATATTCTGTTAACTGCTTCAAAAATCAGCTTGAAAAATTAAGAAACAACCAGACCGATTTTATGGACAGATACTAGTCCGCTAAATCCACCGGCTGCTGATTAGAAGCAGTCTGGATTGGACGAGTGGCGACATGCGTGGATTCAACAGCGGTGCAGCTGCACTGCACCCGATGAGATACCAGGTGAGAACACCATCTTGTTACAGACACAGACTGACACAGACACAGGGTCATACAGTCAAATATCGCGTTAGCATGGCGTCGCGCGAGTAAAACGTATCTATGCCGAACTGGTCAGTGTTCGGCTACGTACACTGACAACGTGGCACTGCCCGCATTCGCCCGTGGCACGCCGGCCGTGCAGCAATCCATCAATATCTCCTGCCCCTCGAACTCACAGCAGCAAACCTGCATCAGCGGGTTTGCTGCTGTGGATTAATGCTGGGACAGACAAACGGACGGACGGACGGACGGACGGACACCTGCTCCGCATACTATCAGGACAGTGCCAAGCGGGCTCACACTGGGCTTTGCCTCGCATTTCTAGAGTAATGTCTGAAGTGATGTACATTTTCAGATTAACATAATATTATATTTTTAATGCATGCGTGTGTTACGTAACTGAAGCATATAAATGATTATGTTATTCACGTTACTACTGTACGTATATACGTCAAAATAGCAAAAATGATGCCAGCAAACAATTACTTTACGTCACTGATGGTGAATGAGGCTTTGCCGATATTGTTGCCACCAAGTTTACTGAAAGAGATCGTAATCTCGCCAGTTTTATTTCCTTTCTCTTTTTCGCGATACACCCGGATATGGCCTCGTCTATTGACGAATGCCTTAATGCCGGCGCTGCCAGACAGCGCATGTCCGTGGTCGTCTGTGAAGTCATTTTTAGTTTCAGTTTCAGTTATAGGTTTCCTTCCGTCAGCTAGATCCGTCAGCGTTATGACCATCAGGACCACAGACGCAGCTTTCAACATCATAGTTTTGGCTTCCATCTATTATAACTCCGGTCGTTTCGGGGGGTCGGTGCTTCTCGCTTCTCGCTGACAATATTAACCAACTTGTAACAGAGTTTAAACATGACGTCATCATTCACTGGCAAAGAATATAGAATATTTAATATTATGTAGTGCTGCCTTGAACGAGGTATTTTAAGAGTCGAATATTTTAACGAGTATTCTAGTACTCGTTTTATTGCACAAGTTCATTGATTAGTAATTATGTGTATGGTGTCTACTGCAGTCATTATCGAGGCTTCTACAGCTAAAGATCTAGTAGGGCAATGGCATCTCGACGACTCGAACTCCATCTCGATTTGTCGTGGATTTGTTGTACAACTTGCTATAGACTGCAGCAAATCCACAACAAAACCGCAGCGCAACAAGTCTACAGCAGCCTACATGTAGGCCAACTCTGCTACTACACTACACTACAACAGATAACACATTTTCAGTGGTTTTTGGAACCTACAAAAACCCATCAAATGACCGCGGCAGTGGACATTTGCGACGATCGACAATTGACGACTGGAAAAATTACTCCAGCAGTTTTTCGAACTGAATGGAGCAGGATATTCCCGGCTACTTTTTGGATGTGTGGAATTTAGGTCGTGTCTGTGAATAAAATAACTCGATAATAAATTATTATCGTCACCACTTTTGAGGCGGTACGGTTTTCTTTTCACCCGTGTTTGTCCGTTGTTAGCATAATAACTAAGGAAGCCATCCACAGGCCTATGAAATTTGGGAAGGTCATGAACTAAAAAGTTCAATTTTTGAAAATTATTCTGGAAAATTATTCTGGATATTTTTGTATATTTTGTATGTATTAGTTCTATAAGTCCAGTAGTCAACTGATGCAAAAAGTGAAATTGAAGCTGGAAAAAGTTTTTTTAAACCACTTAGGCCTACAACGCAGTGTCAGAAATACTCGGCGTGACAGCAGTGTGCCACTGGCGGGTAATTTAGTTTAGTGCAACAGTGAACTTTTAGTTTTTAAAATAAAAACTATATACGAGTGTTTGACACTGTATGTCGGGCCTATGTCGGCAATTCTACAGGGTGGCCCCAAAAAGTTGCACATTTTTTCAACACAGCACATCTTATTCAACAAGTGCGGTGCCAGTTAAATGTATGTCTTGTTACAGATAGCATTGTTGCGCAAAAGACGATAGATTGTGCATGCATAAAGAGACATGATTCAAAATGGTTGCTGACCGCGTTAGCGAGGGGTGTAATAAAATCGATCGCGTCAGTCCGTTTGTTTCCACTCTATTATATGAACCTACCAACTGACCGTAGACCTTCGTTTTTGCATATTGGTCATAACCGTAGCTCAATGGGGATTAAAAATCACTGTCATATGTCAATTTCAAGAGTGTGAAATCCCACAAGATGCCAACTCTGGGGGCATGAACAGGCTTTTTTAAGCCAAACGCGCCGTAGCAGTAGGTTTCCATTCCACTGTGACTGAACGATGCATGCGGTGTGGAAGCAGTGCGTGATGAATGGAAGTAGGCGTGGCCAGTGTAGGCTAACGCGGTCGGTCTGACGTCGGTCCAACATCGACGGCAGCATATCCGTCGATTTAGTGATGGGCAAATGCGACGAAGCCAATGAGCGCGGCAAACATAGCGACGATAGAGGCGCGCAGAGCCCGCGAGCCGCCCTCATAGCCCGGCTCGATGGTAGGGTCGTAGAAGGCGTAGTTGTTGAAGCGAGGCACACGCAGCGTGATGATGTTGTCGGCGCCCTTGTTGTCGAACTTCGGGTATCCTGCCTCCATGTCTCTCCACTGGCCGTCCGCCTCGACCTAAACCAACCAATCAACCTATCCCACTGCATAAATCGAGGCCTATAACTTGATCAAACATTGTCTGATTTTAAGTAGTCCTTGCAGAAATATTTTTTAATCTAAGGATTGTTATTTTTCAGCTCACCCGAAACCTGGCACATACAGAAAGAAATTGAAATCTGTAAATCGTAACTTATCACTGAGCTGCTGCAGTAAATACTTTGCTAGACTTCAGTCAGTTGTTGTTTGATTTCTTCAACGTTTCTGACACTCGGACTTACATTAACGCTTTTACACGACTTCCTAAACTCTCATGTCGATGAAATTCAGCTCGCGGCTGTTCTGGGGGCACTGTTCGGAGACATGAAGCTGCGAGTTTTCTTGTGCTTGTACTCTTCGAGCGAAGTCCAGTGCGAACAAGAATGTGTTCAGCTTTCTACGTAGGCCTACGCTGACAACGTGGCACTACCCGCTTTCGCCCGCCGCGGCGCCGCATGCAGCGCTGCTGTGCGCCCTGCAGCAATCGATCGATATATCCTGCCTGCCGGGCCCACTACGGCAAACCTGCAGCAGCGGGTATGCTGCTGTGGGTCCATGGTGGGACAGACAGACGGGCAGACGGACGGACGCCCGACAGATGCATAGACCCTGCTCCGCAGAGTATGAGGACAGTGCCAATAATCTATGCGTAAGTGCCGGTGGCCTGGTGGTCCATCATTATTCTTTTATTGCTTTCGACATTAGCTTGATTTTACTGATGAATAAGTGAACAAATCACTCAACCTTGCCAGAGAATGAAGCGGTGGCATCGGCGCCGAGCTCAAAGTTGACCGGTCGACCTGCACCACTGCCTTCTTGCTTCCTGCGCATCGCTCGTCCGCGCGGCACCTTCATGATGACATCCACGTCGACGAACTGGCCGTCACTCGCCCACTGCCAGTTGTCCCTTCATGATGACGTCCACGTCGACGAACTGGCCGTCACTCGCCCACTGCCAGTTGTCCCTTCATGACGACGTCCACCTCGACGAACTGGCCGTCACTCGCCCACTGCCAGTTGTCCCTTCATGACGACGTCCACGTCGACGAACTGGCCGTCACTCGCCCACTGCCAGTTGTCCAGTCTCACGCTGAACTTCACCTGACCGGAGTTCACCTGCACCACCAAACCAAACCATGGACTCGTTTTCTGCAGCCAAAGATCTCCGCTGCACGAAATTCGACCGGGATCACCCCCTGCGGGGGCGCCAAATGCAGGTGGGGTGAGTCAAAATCGGTGACTTTCGACAAATAACCGGCTATATCTCGGAATCGGTAAAAGATAGACACATAGGCCTAGTTTCTATTAAAGTCAAATAGGAAGTCATATGCGCTCTATCGAATGGTGGCATTGCCCATGGCCTTGAGTGCCCCCTAACTGCCCCAAACCACCTCATTTTCTGCATTTTGCACCGCCATTCATAGCTTCGTAACGGGTGAACCTAGAGAACTCAAATTTGGTACACTGATTTACCATAACAAGTCCCACCCTGCCGATGAAAAATCTTCCCGAAAGGGGTGAGGTCAGGGTCAGGTGACCGTTTTAGAATTTTACACCCCGTGAAATATCTCCGCAACGGCTAATGCTAGAGACTTCAAATTTTTACACGGGTCGGCCATGTTATGAGTGAGTGTTCCCTAAGTGGGCGTGGTCAGGGTCACGTGAGCAATTTTTACATTGTGGACCTAGAAAATTTCGCCACAGCAAGTCGTCGGGTCGTCGGTATACAAGTGATATACACAACTCGACCGTCGTCGGTTTGTTTATGACACCTATGGGACAATGGAAGCAACTCGGTCGCGTCATGGTTGAGTGCACATGTTTATTACACATTGCCCCACTGTAACCCTCCAACTTCATTACTTCGATTTGTTCAGGACTTGTCGTACTAGTAGTTTCTGCACGTTTGCGTGGCAGTTGGCAAGATTTCAACTGACACGACGCATCGCGCGGTCCCTCGGCGATAGCTGAGCTTCTTGTTAACGATTTCTGTCAGACCAATTATCTCAATATCTACCGGATCGATTTTCACCTAATTTGCAGGGTTGGTAGAACTATGGCCGTAGATGACCGATCTGAACGTTTTCGTGGCAAGTTGGCAACGGATTTTGTGGGCCAGAGACCCAATCCACACAATTGCGTTCGCGTGACATTCGCTAGGGCGGCGTACGACAAGAAGTGCAAGTGCTGCGCTGGACGCAGGCGAACTGATTACCTGATTCGACGGACGCGGGCGAACCAATTAACTGACCAATTAGCAGTAATTAACAAGCGGCTAGGGAGATAGCCGGGCGGGCTGCAGTCAGGCTTTGCCTTGTATCTAGATTATCTAGCTATAGAGCATTCGGTCCGATGTATCATATTCGGACAATTGCAGTGGTGTAACTGGAGTTCTCAGCGCCCGGGGGTAGAAGCAATAAAGTGCGCCCCCATATTTTTGGGAGGGGTGGGCGCAGGGGCCCCGAAAGTAAAATGCTATGCAATTGACTTGCTTACATAAGTTGGCAACCAAAACTCTGTTGCGACAGGCTACCTTTGGCGCACTCAGCAAACCTTATCATACTATTGTGTTCTTTAGTCGTGCAATATTTTTTGGCGAGGCTGTTTGCGCCCCCCCTCGCCCGAGGAACTACTGTCTCCGGCCTCCCCTTAGCTGCGTACGATACGATACGATACGATGAGCTATTTTAACGTGCGCTCAAAAGCTGGCATAAGTCAGCTTTAATAATCTACCGACTCTGGACAATAGCTTCCGAACCAGATGACCGCTGACTCGGGCTCATCTAGGTCAAGTTCGAAGGGCAGTATCAGAGATAACAGTTATATGGTTAGAGAATGATTGACTAGCGAAAGCAAGTTGACGAGAGAAGACTGCACCGGCGCCTGCTCGTCGCTGAGTTTCATGGTGGCGTTGTTCTTGATGACACAGACGGTCAGCGTCATGACGGCGTCACTGGCATCTCTCAGCGAACTGCGGCAACTCAGACAGTCGCCTCGTATCTCGTCCTGGCCACCGCCGGCTCTCTGCAGGACTCGGTCCCTACACGCAGGGTAGTCGAGGCGTTCAGAGCATGCACGTGCGGTAGATTAAGCTGACTTATGTCGGCTTTCGAGCGCACGTTAAAATAGCATCTCGTATCGTATCGTAGCACGTCAACTGAACTGCACGTTCCAGTGGTCCACGCGCGTCCCCGTCTCATCAGGACTCGGTCCCTACACGCAGGGTAGTCGAGGCGTTCACAACTGAACTGCACGTTCCACTGGTCCACGTCTCGTCACACCGCCCTTCGATCGGTTCATCCGTTTTATCAGGGCTCGCACTCGTGACAGAGAGACAGACAGATGGACAAACATGCACACAGACAGACGTCAAGATAACTGTGGCAGTAGGCCATATGTGTTTATTGCTGCGATATAGCCAGAATAAGAAAAAGAAGTACAACAACGCTGCGAAGTATCCAAAGAGCCGCGGCTAAAATAGGAAAAATCATAAGATTTTAGTGAAAACCAAAAAATGGATCATTAGATATTTTAAGTTGGCTTAAGTTCGCCAAAATTCGTCGGAGTTTAGCTCAGTTCAGTTCAATTCGCGTGCTGTGAACAAGTAATAACCAGAGTTGTCCATGGGTCCATTTTGTGTGACACGATCCAACCAAACCCACCAACTGACCAACCCAACCCAACCCATGGGTCAACCCAACCCACGGACAACTCTGGTCTTAACGTAGGCCTACAACGGCTTAATGAGAATGAGAAAATTTGACGCCTTTCCCCATGCCGTTCGATGGCTCGCAGTTTCTCAGATGTTTGTATCTACGTTCTGGTAGTTTACATAGCTAAATACCCCGCGCAACATTTTTCTTCTTCTTCTTCTTCTTCTTGGAAATTGCGTCTCTGTTAACTTTTAAAGCTTATCACTCGACAACGGTTCCACCTAGATTTGAGGTCATTATAAAATACTAATAGAGAGTCATATCTTTCGAGTCGATTGGCACTACCGGCGTGCTGCTCCGATGACCGAAAATGCCCGAAACCGCTTTTGACACATGAAGTGTATAGGTAGTGACTTGAGCGCCAGATGTGGCTACGCTACTATTGTCCGCATTCGGGTCTTGTTTACTGTCATTTTTTGCGCTGCCCGATCATCACCGTCATTTTATTTGCCCAGTAATACAACAGTATGCACATCTACTTCAACACAAGAAGAGCAGGACAGCAAGGTCCGACAAGAACACTAACAGCTGCCTTAAAACGTGTAATAAAACAGTTAGGCTACTGAGTACACATTCTATCACACAAGTAAAATATTACAAACAAACAAAAACACTACAAAAAATCATTTTTTCAATGATATTCCTAAAACATTTAAAGATGACTAAACAGCATATCAATTGATGATACGATGGCTGACTGGCGTTTGTTGACGTCGAAGTCGACGTTGTCCGGCTTGCGGACGCCGTGTTTTCCGGCGACGTCGTTCGACGAAGAGTCCACTTCCTGGATGCGTCCGAACGACACGCCGATCTCGCCAGACCGCGGCGGCGGTCGCTTCTTCTTCCCATTTCCCTCCTTGCCGCCGCCGTCCTGCCCGGCGTCGGACGCACGTGGCGGCAGCTCGCGGTACAGCCGGATCGTGCCGCCCCTCCGCCCGACGAACACCCTCAGACCGCCCGGTCCTTCGAGGGACTCCTCGTTGTCCTGCGGCTGCGCTGCGGCCAGCTGCAGGCACGCCAGAAGGACCAGCGACACCAGACACTGCGTGCTGACTGCCATCTAAACATATGGTGACAATGACGTAATTTCGTTCCATATCTCTGCCAGCTAGTTTTCGCCGCCATCTTGTGGGTAAAACTCTTAGAAATATTTGTTACTGTGATATCACTTAAATACGCTTTGTTATAAGTTAATGATCATATAGACGTCTTCTTAAACCAACTGATTCAATTTGATTTGAATAACGCACTAAATCTTCGCCTTTTTAGCTCCACACATTATACCGTGTTATACCCACAAAATGGCGATCGTATCGTGACCATATGTGACGTCACTTATGTATACGTCGACAGAAAACGATCGTAAGTCGAGGAAGATTCGAACTGAGCGGCTGTGAACGTTCCCATGCAAAGCATGTGTTCAGAGCTCCAGTTCGCGAACTCCATCAGTTCAGTTCAGTTCGTGCGCTTAACACTGCCACTAAACGAAAGCACACATTTTAATAACGATGACTTTCTAATAAGAATAATATACAAAGATTTGTATTAGTGACTTGTATTAGTTCTATTTCTTTGCTTTTTATACTTGTTTAGGTTGCGTCTGACAACTTCTAAATAAACGAATCTAAATGTCTCAGAAACGGTGCAAGATAGACATTATAGTTACAATGGAAGACTAACAGGAAATCACAAGTGTCCTATCGAATGACACCAATATCGATGACCTTGAGTGACCTTGAATGTCACTTTAGCTGTTTCTAAACCTTTCAAACTCTCATTCATCAATGAATATGACACATATTAACTATGCTGTGTGTATACGTGGATGGGAAAGTACATGTATCTATGGTCTTTAATCGCAACTGTTTCCAAAAATGAAAGACTTTTCAAGGTTAGACGCCCTATAGGCAGTAACGTACACCTTAAAAGTGGTATATCAAAGAAATGGCACGAGATATAGGCCTACGCATACACATATAAGCTTACACCACTAACTAATAGGAAGTATCATATTGCCTATCTATTGGTGATATTTCCAATGACCTTAGATAACTTTGAAGGTCATTTGCCTAATGCAGCACTTATGAAATGCAATTCGACGAACATTTGTGCGTTTTCACTGGAATATTCGTCAATTCAGACGACTTAGTGGCATCATTATGCTTTCAATTTGCATAGCGTGCTACGTTCAGACCGCGCAACGAGATGGGAATGGGATATTGATAAGCCCTCAGTTCAGGCAAACCTTGTAATTTTCTGTCATCACACGATTTGCGCTGTACGCTATACTCTTCTTCAGTACAATTTGTTCGCAAAATGCAATTGAAACTAACCGTGATCACAACGACTGGCACTGCCGATTCAATCGTGCGTCTGTGCATAAGCCTGCACCACAATCTATAACTTGCATTAGTGTTGTTCGCATAAAACGCACACCATACCCGGCCGGTACTAGGCCTAAGTCGTAGCAGCAGCACATCAATAATATTGTCTCGCAATTTTCCGACGGACAAGTCTGGATCAGCGCCTCCGATTCCCTTGATCCACGTGACTAATGGCGCTTTATAAATTTTTACTTACTTGTTTTCAACATTTTGGGTCTTTTCATTTAACACTTAACACGTGTTTAATTAGTATTGAGCCTGTTTAGGAACACGGTTAGTCTATAGGCCTACATTTTAAGATTCAAGTAGGCCTACACACATCCGGTTTTGATGGTAAGATATACAGAATTGAAGTTTGGATATGTAATCCCGAGATTGGGAATGCGAGCGAGCAGACAAACCGATAGAGAGACATACAGACATTCATGCTCATCGAAATACTTTGCTTTCATCGGAGGGGGGTCTAGTAATAAGCGATTATTGGCACTGCCCGCATAGTATGCGGAGCAGGGTCCGTCTGTCCGTCTTCTGTCTGTTCGTCCGTCTGTCTGTCCCAGCATGGCACACAGCAGCAAACTCGCTGCTGCAGGTTTTCTGCTGTGGGCCCGGCGGGAAGGAGATAGGCCTATCGATCGATGCTGCAGCAGCGGCGTGCGAATGCGGACAGTGCCAGTTGAACTTATCAGCGTACGTAGGTAGCTAAACGCAAACTGTTTATGTCCGTTAGTTCGACGGAGTACGTTTTGGCGGTACGAAATGAGTGACGCACGTAGGCGCCGCGGACGAATCTGTCACGGTGACAGTCTATTTGTGACCCCGGTAACCAGGGACGCTGCGTGACCGTGCATCAGCAGTACTATAGCGATCATCGATTGGGACATACATACTCGCTGAGCATTGTGTGCTCCGTTCGATATACCACTGTCAGGCATGGCCATTCAGTGACATGTAGGCTATATCTGCCCGAAGTGACCCACGGCACAACAGCAGTCATTATCGACATAAAATAATGCAGGTCTTAGCGGTCCTGACATTGATCCAGACTCCAGTTACGATTAACGTCAGCCTGACAATCGTAACTGGAGTCTGGATCACGTTAGGCCTACGTCCCCAAATAATGTATATGTAATGTAATATGTAATGTATGTAATGTAATATAGTAAATATTATAAAG
>Ga0126326_1000485_pt1 | contig 11556 bp, 8 predicted proteins | sample InaspJWI67metaG_FD_94485 | JGI IMG/M metagenome (GOLD analysis project Ga0126326, IMG submission 94485) | Marine gutless worms symbiont microbial communities from Oahu, Hawaii - Inanidrilus sp. 1 OAHU.JWI-67 metaG | ecosystem: Host-associated > Annelida > Digestive system > Unclassified | place... | reverse complement strand
GGTCATAGAGGGTACAAATTCGGCTTCATTCATTAGTTGGTCCAATAATCGAGTTGGGTGGCGGCCAAGCCGCCACCCGATTAAGCCGCCACCCGATTGTAGATCATGAGTCCATTTTTTCCTTAAGCAGATCACCAAAACTGGTGGTAGCCGCCCGGGCATCGCTACTGGCTGCATAATCTTTCAGTGCTTCCTGTTCTTCATCGCTGTCCTTGGCCTTGATCGACAAATAAATACTACGGCCCTTACGGTCCATTCCGGTTATCTTGGCTTCGATCTGATCGCCTTCATTGGTGAACTGGCGTGCATCCTCTACCCGATCCTTGGCCATCTCGGAAGCCCTTAACAGGCCCTCGATGCCGTCGCCCAGATCGACTACTGCCGCTTTGGCATCGACCGAAACCACCGTGCCCGTCACTATACTACCCTTGGGTTTGTCGGCAATAAAGCTTGCAAACGGATCTTTTTCGATTTGCTTGATGCCCAGCGAGATACGCTCGCGCTCGGGATCGATCGACAATACCATGGCTTCGACTTCCTGTCCCTTTTGATAATCGCGCACCGCTTCTTCGCCCGGCTTGTTCCATGACAGGTCGGTCAGGTGAATCAGGCCGTCGATGTTACCTTCCAGACCGATGAAAATACCAAAATCGGTGATCGATTTGATCTTGCCGGCAATGATATCGCCCTTGTTGTTGGTGGTTCCAAATTCTTCCCAGGGATTCGCCTTGCATTGTTTCATGCCGAGCGAAATGCGGCGGCGTTCTTCATCGATTTCCAGGATTACGACCTCGACTTCGTCGCCGAGCGTTACCACCTTGTTGGGATTGACGTTTTTGTTGGTCCAGTCCATTTCCGAAACGTGAACCAGGCCTTCGACACCGTCCTCGATTTCAACGAAACATCCATAATCGGTAATGTTGCTGACATGCCCGAACAAACGTTGCCCTTCCGGATAACGCCGCATGATATTTTCCCAAGGGTCGTCACCCATTTGCTTCAACCCTAAGGAAACACGGTTCTTTTCGCGATCGAACTTGAGCACCACGACATCGATTTCCTGACCGATTTCAACCACTTCCGAAGGATGCTTGACGCGCTTCCAGGCCATATCGGTAATGTGCAACAGGCCGTCGATGCCACCCAGGTCGAGGAAGGCGCCGTAATCGGTCAGGTTCTTGACGATACCGCGCACGCGTTCGCCCTCTTTTAGTGTTTCCAGCAACTTTTCGCGCTCTTCGCTGAACTCCTTTTCCACCACGGCTCGGCGTGAAACAACAACGTTATTGCGTTTCTGATCGAGCTTGATGATTTTGAATTCGAGTTCTTTTTCTTCGAGATAAGCAGTATCGCGGACTGGCCGCACATCGACCAGCGACCCGGGCAGGAAAGCACGAATTTCGCCGATATCGACGGTAAAGCCGCCCTTGACCTTGCCGGTAAAACGCCCGGTTACGATTTCGTCGGCTTCCTGGGCCTGTTCGAGACGGGTCCATGCCCGCGCTCGCTTGGCTTTTTCGCGTGACAGACGGGATTCGCCATAACCGTCTTCGAATGAATCCAGCGCAACTTCAACCATATCGCCGATATTGACGTCGAGTTCGCCTTTTTCATCGTAAAATTGTTCTACCGGGATTACACCCTCGGACTTTAGGCCCGCGTTGACGATGACAACATCTCGGTTGATATCGACGACTTCACCGGTGATGATCTCACCGACGCGCATATTCATTTGGGTAATGCTTTGCTCGAACATTTCTGCAAAGTTTTCAGACATGGATAGATCCTAAAAGAGTTTCAAGACTGTCGATCTGGATAAAATCGGCTGTCAGGTTAGTTAAAAAACCCTGGAGATAGTGCATCTGCAGGGACCTTCGGGTCGTAACGACTATGCCTCTCTAATATGACTAAGCACGAGTTCCGTTACCTGTGCCAGGTCGAGCAGGCTAGAATCTACAACCAACGCGTCTTCTGCGGGCTTGAGCGGTGAGGCGCTACGATTTAGGTCGCGCTCGTCACGTTCCGCTATGTCCGCTTGAAGCTGGGCGATATTAGCGGATAACCCCATATTTATCAACTGCTTATATCGTCGTTGCGCACGAATTTCGACACTTGCGTATAAAAAAAACTTAAATCGGGCATCCGGGAACACCACGGTACCCATGTCGCGCCCATCGGCAACCAGCCCGGGAGGTTTGAAAAAACTGCGCTGTAAGCCCAGTAAACCCTTGCGCACGCGCTTATGGCGCGCCACTTTGGAAGCCGCGTCACCGGTCGCTTCCTGACGCAGCTCGGCGGATACATCGACATTGTCGAGGTAGGGAATGGATAGCTCGTCGCCGCTTTCAAATCGAATGTCGAGCAAATCGATCAACCCGGCGACCCGTTTCTCGTCGTCAAGATCGATGTCCTGCTGCAGGGCCTTTAATGCCAGCAAACGATAGATAGCACCGCTGTCGAGTAAGTGAAATCCCAATTCATGGGCAATATTGAGCGCGAGTGAACCCTTGCCCGAGCCGCTCGGACCGTCAATTGCAACAATAAATGTATCCTCATCCATCATTGATTCTAATCCTGAGTCCCGCAAGTTGTGCAAGCCCGACAAAATCCGGGAATGAAGTATTCACGTTAGCGCAATCCAGGATGCGAATCGCCGCCGTCGCCGCCAGCGCGGCAACACTAAAGGCCATTGCGATACGATGATCGCCATGCGAATCGACCGTACCGCCGCCGATGCGGCTGCCCTGTATGATAATGCCGTCAGGTAATACTTCGGTTTCAATTCCGAGCCCGGCGAGGCCGTCGGCCATCGCCTGGATCCGGTCGCTCTCTTTTACACGTAGCTCCTCGGCCCCGCTTAAGCGCGTGACGCCCTCGGCGCAGGCCGCTGCCACAAACAGCACCGGAAACTCGTCGATGGCCAGCGGTACCATGCTTGTCGGAATATCTACCCCGCGGAGCTCGGCATGGCGAATCCGGATGTCGGCGACCGGTTCGCCGCCGATCACACGCTGCGTCATAATCTCAATATCGGCGCCCATCAAACGCAGAATATCGATCACGCCGGTACGCGTCGGATTAATACCGACATGTTGTAACCTGATATCACTCGCCGGTGCAATCGAGGCGGCGACCATGAAAAAGGCCGCGGATGATATATCGGCCGGAATGTCGATATCACAAGCGCGCAAAACCTGCCCGCCATGCATACTAATCTCTGCGTCGGCAGATTTTACCTCGCAACCAAAACCGCGCAGCATGCGTTCGCTATGATCGCGCGTCGGCGCCGGTTCGTGCACGCGGGTTTCCCCGGATGCGTACAACCCGGCCAGCAGCAGACAGGATTTAACCTGCGCCGAAGCAACCGGCATGTCGTAGTCGATCGCCGCCAGCGGCCGCCCTCCCCTGACTTGCAGCGGCGCCCGACCCCCGGGTTCACTTTCGATCACGGCACCCATTCGTTGCAGCGGAGCCAACACTCGCTGCATCGGACGCGACGACAGTGAAGCGTCGCCTATCAGCCGCGAGTCGAATTTTTGGCCGGCGAGCAACCCCAGCAGTAACCGCATCGCGGTGCCCGAGTTTCCCACATCCAGATCGGCCGGCGCCGGTTTGAGTCCATGCAATCCCGACCCGGTTACAGTTACCCGATCTCGATCGCGTTCGATTTCCACCCCCATCTGGCGAAACGCCCGGATGGTGTTAAGACTATCCTCGCCTTGTAAAAACCCCGAGATATCACTCACCCCCTCGGCGATCGACGCCAGGATGATGGCGCGATGGGAAATCGATTTGTCGCCGGGAACCCGAATATCGCCGCGCACACTGCCGCCGGGCCTGCAGATAAATTCGGTCACTAGCAATTTCCTATTAACGAATCACGTTCCGTTTTAGCTCTCCCGAAGAGCTTGAGCAGTTCGTCGGCGTTATTATCCCGAATCGCGGCGGCGATTCGGTCGAGCTCCCGCTGGTATTGCTGGATAAGGACTACCAGGGCGTCGCCGTTTGACAGGCAGACATCGCGCCACATCACCGGGTCGCTGGAGGCGATACGGGTGAAATCTCGAAAGCCGCCGGCAGCATAACGGAAAATTTCGTCATGGTCGTTCAGGTGCGACAAGTGGTGTACCAGCGCATAGGCGAGCATATGCGGCAAATGCGAGGTCGCCGCCAGCACCTTGTCATGATGTTCGACGCTGAGATATTCTAAGATAGCGCCGCTGCGTTGCCACATTTGATCGACAATTTCGACCGCGTCCGCGGCGGTCTGCTGCAGCGGCGTCAGGATCACGCGGCGATTCTGATACAGACTGGCAAAACCTGCTTCGACACCGCTTTGCTCGGTGCCGGCAATCGGATGTCCGGGTACGAAACGAGGAAAGTCGTCACCGAGTTCGGCTTCCGCTGCGGCGACCACCGAGCCTTTGGCGCTGCCGACATCGGTGATCACCGCATCTTGTTTGATATTCGATTTGAGTTCGGCAAACACCGGCTGCATCGCACCCAGTGGAACCGCGACCAGGATAACGTCGGCGTCGGCGACACATTCCACGATCGACGCTTCAAATCGGTCGATAACGCCGAGTTGGATGCCCTTTTCCAGGTTGCGCCGATTGCGGCCGTAACCGACGACCTCCCCGACCGCGCCGGCCTGCTTTAACGCCAGCGACAATGAGCTGCCGATCAGCCCGACCCCGATAATGGCGAGCCGTTCGATCACAAAACCTCTCCCAGTGCCTGATACATTTGTTGCAGTTGCGGTTCAGTGCCGACGCTAATACGCAGATGTTCGTGCAAACCATAGTTGGCGACCGGTCTGACAATGATGCCGCGTTGCAGCAGTTCCTGATAAACCCGTTGGCTGCGATCGCCGAAGCAAACCGTCAAGAAGTTACCGGCCGAAGGGATATAGGGGATACCCCGGTCGTCGAACCAACGCTGCATGGACTCTAACCCGCGTGCATTGCCGAGACGGCTTTGTTCGACAAAGGCATCATCATCGAGCGCTGCCTGCGCCGCCGCCAGGCCCAGGCTATTGCCGTTAAACGGCTGCCTGACGCGGTTGAACAGATCGCACAGCGCGGGGCTCGAAACCGCATATCCGACGCGCAGCCCGGCGAGCCCGTAAATCTTCGAAAAGGTACGCGTGACGATCAGGTTGGGAAATTGTTCGAGCCATTGCAGTGTGTCCGGATATTGCGCCAAAGCGACGTACTCGAAGTAAGCTTCGTCGATTACTATGGCAATATTTTCGGGCAGCTGCTCGACAAAGGCACGCAATCGGTCGCGGCTTAACCAAGTACCGGTGGGGTTGTTCGGATTTGCGATAAATACGACCCGGGTTTTGTTGCTAATCAAATCCGCCATGGCATCGAGATCGTGACCATAGGGGGATGCGTGATCGGGCCCCAAGGCGGCGGCGACTTTTGCGGTGGCGCCGCAAGCCTGGGTCACCATGGCGTATACCATAAAGGAATACTGCGAAAACACCGCTTCGGCGCCGGTCTCGAGGAAGCTGCGCGCGATCAGATCGAGCACGTCATTCGAGCCATTGCCGATGGTAATCTGATTTTCGTCGATGCCGAGTTTCTGACCGAGCCGCTGTTTCAAGTAGTAGGCATTGGCATCCGGGTAAAGCTCGATATGTTCACCGGCCTGCTGCAGCACGCCCCTGACCAGCGGCGAGCATCCCAGTGGATTTTCATTGGAGGCGAGTTTGATGGCGTTGCTAATGCCGAGTTCGCGCTCGAGTTCTTCGATGGGTTTGCCAGGGGAATAAGGGTGCAACTGTTTGATTTGCACCAGTGCGGTATCGATGATGGTCATTAGAGCGAAGCTTTTGGATAAGAACCCAGTATTTTAAACAACGCCGCCTGATGTTTCAGCTCATTTAAAGCTTTGGTGACATCCTTGTCCTGTTGATGCCCATCGATATCGATGAAAAACACATAAGCCCATTTGCCGCCATGCGACGGGCGCGATTCTATCTTATTCATACTGATGCCGTTATCGGCCAGTGGCTGTAACAGTCCCAGCAATGCGCCCGGTATATTCCTGGTCGAAATCAGTAGCGAGGTTTTGTCGTTACCGCTGGGGCCGACATCCTGGTTGCCGATAATTACGAAGCGTGTGGTGTTATCGGAAAGGTCTTCAATATTTTGGTAACAAATCTTCAACTCGAAGACTTCGACCGCCGGTAGTCCGCATATTGCCGCCGCATCCTTCTCGATACCCGCAAGACGCGCGGCTTCGGCGTTGCTGCTGACCGGGATACGCTCGACGCCGGGGAAATTCTGATCGAGCCAACCACGGCATTGGGCGAAGGATTGCTGATGCGAATAAATGTGCTTGATCCCGGAAACATCCGTCGATTGCCGCGCCAAATGATGATGCACGTGTATTTCCACCTCACCACATACCTTGAGATCGGAATCGATGAACATATCCAGGGTGTGGCTAATCACGCCCTCGGTCGAATTTTCTACCGGCACCAGGCCGTAATCGGCGTGACCAGTTCCAACCGAGTTGAACACATCCGGGATGCTGCTCATTGGCACCGTCGAAACCGAATGACCGAAATGTTTTAACGCGGCGCTCTGGGTGAACGTGCCTTCGGGACCGAGATAGGCAATTTTTAACGGTTGTTCCAGCGCCAGGCAGGCCGACATGACCTCGCGAATTAGGCGCCCCACCTCGTCGTCGCTAAGCGGGCCCTGGTTTAGTGATTTCAAACGCTGGATGACTTGGGCTTCGCGGTCGGGGCGAAAAAAATTTATGCTGTCGTCAGCGCCCTCGCCGAGCTCGCGCTTGACTTCGGCCACGCTCACCGCGCATTCCGCGCGCTGGTTGAACAGCTCGAGCAGCCGCTCGTCGATGGCATCGATTTGGGCGCGCAGCTTTCCCAGGGCGGCGTCGTTCATGACTGCTTCAGCTCCCCGTCTCGGTTTCGTCCTCGACACTAGCCGCCACCGCTTCGATCTGCACCAGTTGTTCGTTTTCCCCCAGCCGAATCAGCGTGACGCCCTGGGTATTGCGCCCCAGTATTGAAATATCTTCCGACGGCGTGCGTACCAGCGTACCGCCGTTGCTGATCAGCATGATTTCTTCGTCGCCCTGGGTCTGGGTCTTGATCGCGCCGACGACGGCGCCGTTGCGTTTCGAGGTCTGAATCGAGATGACGCCCTGGCCACCACGGCCTTGCGTTGAAAAATCGCCGACGCGAGTACGTTTGCCGTAGCCATTTGCGGTGGCGAACAGGATCTGACCCTCGTCAGAATCGACCGCGATCAATGATATGACTTCATCGCCGCCTTTGATTTTGATGCCGCGTACGCCGGCGGCGGTGCGGCCCATCGCGCGGACGTCGTTTTCATCGATGCGGATACCTTTGCCGGTGCTGGTAAATAACATCAGATCGGAATTACCGTCGGTTAGCTGCACCCCGATCAGGCTGTCTTCGTCGCGTAGATCGAGTGCGATAATCCCATTCGCCCGCGGGCGCGAAAAATTCGACAACGAGGTGCGCTTGACCTTACCGCTCGCGGTCGCGAAGAAAATAAACTGGTCCTCGGGATATTCGCGTACCGGCAGAATAGCGGTAATGCGTTCGTTATCTTCGAGCGGTAATAAATTAACCATTGGTCGGCCGCGAGAGCTGCGGCTGCCGATTGGCAATTGATAAACCTTTTGCCAGTAAACCTTGCCGCGGGTGGAAAAGCACAGCAGAGTGTCGTGAGTCGAGGCGGCAAACATTTGCTCGACGAAGTCTTCATCCTTGACCTTGGTGGCCGCCTTGCCGCGGCCTCCACGGCGTTGCGCGGAATAGGATTCCAGCGGTTGCGCCTTGGCGTATCCAAGATGCGAAATGGTGACTACGACGTCCTCTTCGCTGATCAAATCCTCGACCGTCAAGTCGGAATGATCGACCACGATCTCGGTGCGGCGCGGATCTTCGAACTCTTGCTTAACCGCTTCCAGTTCACGCCGGATTTCCTGCTTCAGGCGTTGGTCTCGATTCAGGATGTCGAGCAAGTCTTCGATCTTGTCGAGGATTTCGCGGTATTCGGCGATAATCTTATCCTGCTCGAGCCCGGTCAGTTTGTGTAGTCTCAAGTCGAGAATCGCCTGTGCCTGTTTCTCGGTCAATCGATACAGATCGCCGACCAGGCCGACGTCTTCGCCGATCCCTTCCGGACGCGACGAATCGGCGCCGGTCCGGTGCAGCATTTCCGTGACTATCCCCGGAGACCAATCCTTTTCCAGCAAGGCGGCCTTGGCGACCGCGGGACTCGGCGACTGTTTGATCATCGCGATGATTTCGTCGATATTGGATAGCGCAACCGCGAGGCCTTCGAGCAGATGAGCGCGGTCACGCGCCTTGCGTAGATCGAATATGGTGCGTCGGGTTACGACCTCGCGGCGGTGCAGGATGAAGGCTTCGAGAATTTCCTTGAGGTTGAGCAGCCGCGGCTGACCATCGACCAGCGCCACCATATTGATACCGAATACATTTTGCATCTGGGTCTGCTTGTACAAATTGTTCAGTATGACGTCGGCGATTTCGCCGCGGCGCAATTCGATCACCATGCGCATGCCGTCCTTATCGGATTCATCGCGCAGTCCGGTAATGCCTTCGAGTCGTTTTTCCTTGACCAACTCGGCAATTTTTTCGAGCAAGCGTGCCTTGTTCACCTGATAGGGCAACTCGGTCACGATGATGCTTTGCCGACCCGACTTGTCTTCTTCGTAATGAGTTTTTGCGCGCAGGTAAATTTTACCCTTGCCGCTGCGGTAGGCTTCGCGTATGCCTCTAGCGCCGTTGATATATCCGGCGGTCGGAAAATCCGGTCCCGGAATACAGGCCATTAACTGCTCGACCCCCGCCTCCGAATCGTCCACCAATAAGATACAGGCGTCGACCACTTCGCTGAGGTTATGCGGCGGAATATTGGTCGCCATGCCGACCGCGATGCCCGAAGATCCGTTGATCAACAGATTGGGAACCCGAGTCGGCAACACCATGGGTTCGTGCTCCGATTCATCGTAGTTCGGCAGATAGTCGACGGTTTCTTTTTCCAGGTCCGCCAGCAGCTGGTGCGCGATTTTCGACATGCGCACTTCGGTGTACCGCATCGCGGCCGGTGAGTCGCCGTCGACCGAGCCGAAGTTACCCTGGCCATCGACCAACATGTGTCGCATTGCGAAGGGTTGCGCCATGCGCACGATGGTGTCGTATACTGCAGTGTCGCCATGCGGGTGATACTTACCGATCACGTCACCGACCACGCGCGCCGATTTTTTGTAGGGCTTGTTATAGTCGTTGCCGAGAACGCTCATCGCGTAGAGTACGCGCCGGTGCACGGGTTTGAGGCCGTCGCGCACGTCGGGCAGCGCGCGTCCGACAATAACGCTCATGGCGTATTCGAGATACGATTGACGCATCTCGTCTTCTAAATTAACAGGAAAAACTTCCTTGGCGATATCTGCCATAAAACTAGCAACTCAACGGTAAGAATTGACGCAGGAATGAATCAATCACGATCTGCGCGATTTTATCACAGACCGTGGGGTGGGACTACCGCTAAGATCGTCCCTCCTGCGTCCAAATAAGGCGATTTACGGGTTTTTGCTGTCGATCGCGACGGAAAGTTCATCTACGCGCATTGAATGCTGCAATATCCGTTTTAAGTCGTGTCCAAATCTTGTAAGGTTCGGCTATGCCGCATCGATATCAAATCATCCAGGCCGAGTGGACGGTCACCGTTAATCCGAACTTCGAAGTACTGCGCGACTTCGCCGTCGTAATCGAGAACGACCGCATCCAGACGTTGATTGCGAACGATGAAATTGCCGAACTGCCTTGTTTCCCCGCAGCGGAAGTCATTCGTCTGCCGGGATGCGCCCTGTTGCCCGGACTGGTCAATAGCCATACCCATGCGTCGATGAGCCTATTTCGGGGCATGGCCGACGATATGCCGTTAATGCAATGGTTGACCGATCACATCTGGCCCGCCGAAGCGAGTTGGGTCGATGCCGGGTTCACCGCCGATGGTTTTAGCCTGGCCGCCGCCGAAATGATGCGCTCGGGCACCACCTGCCTGAACGACATGTATTACTTCCCGGACGAAGCCGCACGCTGCGCCCAACAGATCGGCATGCGTAGCGTCATTGGGCTGATCGTGCTCGATTTTCCGAGTGTTTGGGCGCGCGACGCCGACGAGTACCTGCATAAAGCGTTGGCGGTGCACGATGAGATTCGCGAACTGCCGCTGGTCACCAGCGCCTTCGCGCCCCATGCCCCCTATACGGTTTCGGATGAACCGCTGCGGCAGATCGCGATGTACAGCAACGAGCTCGACCTGCCGGTGCATATGCACGTACATGAAACCGCCAACGAAGTCGCCGAAGCCCAGCAAAAAACGGGACTGCGACCATTACAGCGGCTGGATCAGCTCAACTTGCTGAATCCGAATCTAATCGCGGTGCATATGACCGAACTCGATGAATTCGAGATCGAACGGGTGGCCGAAGCCGGCGTCAATATCGTCCATTGTCCCGAGTCCAACCTGAAGCTGGGCAGCGGTATCTGTCCGGCTGCTGCCCTGCTCGACAAAGGGGTCAATCTGTGCCTCGGCACCGACGGCGCCGCCAGTAACAATGACCTCGACCTGCTCGGCGAAATGCGCAGCGCCGCGCTGCTGGCCAAAGGCAGCAGCGGCGATGCCAGCGCCTGCAGCGCGCGCCAGGCAATCGAGTTGGCAACCATCAACGGCGCTCGGGCCTTGGGATTGGCGGATCGGATTGGCAGTATCGAGGTCGGCAAAAAGGCCGACTTGATCGCCCTCGACCTCAATCATCTGAATACCCAGCCGCTGTATGACCCGGTCGCGCAAATCGTCTACGCGGCCTCGAGTCGTCAAGTGTCGCATGTCTGGATCGACGGCATCGCGCAGCTATGGGATCACGAATTCTGTCGATTCGATAGCGACGAGCTAATCGCCAAAGCCGCATCCTGGGCACAAAAAATAAGGCGTTAAATTATGTCACTCCAGCACAATGTCGATGCGGCCGAAATCGAAAAATTTCAATCGATAGCAAGCCGCTGGTGGGATCGCGAAAGCGAGTTCAAGCCGCTGCATGAAATCAATCCGCTGCGGCTCGCCTATATCGAGCAGCAGGCGGGGGCAGTCGACGGCAAGAAAATTCTCGATATCGGCTGCGGCGGAGGCATACTGACAGAAGGGCTGGCGCGGCAAGGAGCCCGCGTAACCGGTATCGATATGGCCGAGTTATCGCTCAAGGTGGCAAAACTGCACCTGCACGAATCCGAGCTCGACATCGACTACAAGCTTGCGACGGCGGAGCAGTTTGCAGCGGACAACCCGGCCGCATTCGATATCGTAACCTGCCTCGAAATGCTGGAGCATGTGCCCGATCCGGCGTCTATCATATCGGCGGCGAGTCACATGCTGAAACCCGACGGCATCCTGGTCTTGTCGACGCTTAACCGCAATCCTAAATCCTTCGCGCTGGCGGTGTTGGGTGCGGAATACATCC
>Ga0126326_1000483_pt1 | contig 11583 bp, 12 predicted proteins | sample InaspJWI67metaG_FD_94485 | JGI IMG/M metagenome (GOLD analysis project Ga0126326, IMG submission 94485) | Marine gutless worms symbiont microbial communities from Oahu, Hawaii - Inanidrilus sp. 1 OAHU.JWI-67 metaG | ecosystem: Host-associated > Annelida > Digestive system > Unclassified | place... | reverse complement strand
GCCGCGTCGATGTCGTGGATGGAGCAGGGACCGACCACCACCAGTAGTCTTGGGTCGTCGCGGCGACGACCCAAGACTACTGGTGGTGGTCGGTCCCTGCTCCATCCACGACATCGACGCGGCGCTGGATTATGCCGGACGCCTGGCGCTGCTCGCGCGCGAGGTGGACGATCGCCTGCTGCTCGTCATGCGCGCCTATTTCGAAAAACCGCGCACTACCGTCGGCTGGAAAGGCCTGGTCAACGATCCACACCTGGACGATACCTTCGAAGTCGGCGAAGGCTTGAGCATCGCGCGACGTCTGTTGCTCGACATGGCAGCACTGGATTTGCCGCTGTCGACCGAGGCGCTGGACCCGATCACGCCGCAGTATCTGCAGGATTTAATCAGCTGGACCGCGATCGGCGCGCGCACTACCGAGTCGCAAAAACACCGGGAAATGGCTTCCGGCCTGAGTTCCGCGGTGGGTTTCAAAAACGGCACCGACGGCAGCCTGACGGTCGCCTTGAACGCGCTGCAGTCGGTGGCGAGTGCGCATAGTTTTCTCGGCATCAATACCAGCGGGCAGGTCGCGGTGATGCATACCGGCGGCAACCCGGATGCACATCTGGTGCTGCGCGGCGGCAGCAACGGCCCGAACTACGACGCCGGACATATTGCCAGGGCGGAATCCGAGTTGGGCAAGGCCGGGCTAGCGCCCAATATCATGGTCGATTGCAGTCACGCCAACTCGAGCAAGGATCACAACCGGCAACCGCTGGTCGCGCGCGATATCGCGACGCAGATCGCGGCCGGCAACCGCTCGATTATCGGTCTCATGATCGAAAGCAATATCGCCGCCGGCAATCAATCGCTGCAGCCCGATCTGAAGCGCTTGCAATACGGCGTTTCCGTCACCGATGCCTGCATCGATTGGGACACCACCGAAGCGTTACTGCGCGAAATTGCCGATATCGTCGGTCCCAGCCTGGCGCAGCGCTACCGGGTGGGGCAATCGGCCTGAAGCAAACCTCGTAACAAATGGCTTAATATCGGTTGGGCCCGTCGCCGGGGGAGTGTTTGCCGACTACTAGTTTCTCATTGAGGCCGCTGTGGTGATATGATTTGTTGTCCTCGAAAAACAAAACGGCATCTTAGCCGTGAGGTAGGACATCATGGGGGATGAAAACATCACCGCAGACTCCCGTATACCGTTGATCGCGGCACTGGTTGTGGGCGCCATAATGACAATTGCTGCCGTGATCGGCTGGTATCGGTACACGGCGGAAATCGATGCGAATCAAACGCTTGCCGGCGAAAGCGGCGATCTGCGGCAACAGGTTCGGGATCTCGAGGGCAAAATCCAGGCGCTGACGGGTCGCCACCGCTCGACCGCCGAATCGCTGGCGCAATCCGATCGCGAATCCTATGAGCTCGAAACCGCGGCCCAACAGCTGACCCAGGATAAGACCGCGCTCGAGGCCGAGCTGGCGCAGGAACGGCAATTCCGGCGGCAAATCGAGGATGCCTTCAACAGCGAGCGCGGCACGCTGGTCGGGCTGCAACAGAATATGACCCGGCTCAAGACGAACTACGAGCAGCTGGAACAGGAGTTGGCGCAGCACAAGGCCGCGCGTAGCTCGCTCTCCGATCAGGTCAGCGCGGTCAGCGGCGAAAAGCTGCAACTGCTCGATCAACTGGCACGGGCGAAGGGCAAGCGGCAAAACCTGTTGCAACAGATTTCGATGGTCACCGGGGAGATCGAGACGCGCGAAGCGGAGCTTTCGACATCGAGACAAAACATGAAACTGCTCAATGCGGAGCTCGCGCAAACCCGGCAAGAACAGCATCTGCTGAAGATCCGGGTGGTGCAACTCAGCGAACAGCAGCAAAAGGAGGCGCGGGACTTCGGTGCGCTGAAGCGGCGCCTGGAACGTGAATTGAACGAAAGTCGGGTCGAAATTTCGCAGTTGAAAAACCGCATGACGGTCATCAGCTTGACCAGCGAGGTGTTGTTCAACTCGGGCTCCGCCAACATCAAGCCGGCCGGCCGCGAGGTCTTGTCGCTGATTGCCTCGGCGCTCAACGCTTACCCGGACCGTGCCATCAGCGTCGACGGCCACACCGACGACGTGCCGATAGGCAAGGGCTCGTTTTATAAATCGAACTGGGAGCTTTCGGTCGCGCGGGCGCTGGCCGCGGTCAAATTTCTGCAGGCAGGTAAGCTGGTGTCCGCGGAGCGCCTCAAGGTGGTGGGCCACGGCGAATTCAGCCCGGTGGCGAGCAACGATACCGCCGAGGGGCGACAACTGAACCGGCGCATCGAAATTCGCGTGCTGCCGCCGGGCGGCACCAATTTAAGCGACAGCTAACCTATTTCGGGGGCGGTTACTAATTATCAACGGCATCCGTTTCTTTGAGAATCGATACGATCCGGCTTTCGGTAAATCGTGATTTCCTCATCTGAGTCTCCTGGTCCAAGTGTGCCGGATAACTCCAATTGCGACTTGTCTACTTTTTAGGGAAGCCTACGAAGAGAGCTAGCTGTCGCTCCAACGAGCCAATATTTTTTCGTCCCTGCCGCATATATCCGCTACTAATAGTTACCCCGTTCGGGCAATGGCGGTAAACTTGCAGCAGCCATGCAAGAAGCAACGGAAATCCACATCTTACTCGTCCAGATCGCGGCAATTCTGTTGGCCGCGCGTATTTGCGGTGAGGTTGCGCTGCGCTTGAAAGCGCCGCCGATTATCGGCGAGTTATGCGCGGGCATCATCCTCGGGCCCAGCCTTTTTGGCTGGATCACGCCTAACGAAGTATTAAGTTTTCTGGCCGAAATCGGGATTATCCTATTGCTGTTCGAAGTCGGACTGGAAACCGATATCGGACGCCTGGTCAAGGCCGGCCCCCAGGCGGTGGTGGTGGCGCTTGCCGGGTTTGTGTTGCCGTTTTTACTCGGCGCTTCCTGCAGTTACTGGTTATTTGGATTATCCCCGATCGTGTCGCTATTCATCGGCGGTACCCTGACCGCAACCAGCATTGGAATAACGATTCGCATTTTATCCGACCTGGGTCGGCACCGTGAGCTCGAGGGGCAGATAGTGCTCGGTGCCGCGGTAATCGACGACTTGCTCGGAGTATTCTTACTGGCGGTGCTTTATGAATTCAGCGTTAGCGGTTCGGTAACCGTCGGCAACACCGGGCAGATAGTTTTCTACGTCGGCATATATTTTATTCTCGCCCCGATCGCGGCTAAGGTTCTGTCGCCATTTTTCAAGCGTTATCATGACTCTAGCGACCTCCCGGGTATGATTCCAATTGTGCTGGTATCGGTCGTACTCGTATTTGCCGCGCTCGCCCATGGCGTTGGTGCGCCCCACCTGCTCGGTGGGTTTGTCGCCGGCATCGCCCTGTCGCGGCGCTTCTTTTTGCCGTTTGGCGCGGCCTTGCATGTCGATCCCGAATTCACGCAACGCGTGCACAATCAAATGCGACCCATCATTCAACTGTTTACGCCAATCTTTTTCGTCGTCGTCGGACTGTCGCTGGATTTCAGCGCGATCGACTGGTCGTCGTCATTCATCTGGATGTTTTCGATAATTATGGCCGTGATAGCAATTGCCGGCAAACTACTCGGGCCCTGGTTGATCAGGGTGCCGATACCGATGCGAATCGCCATCGGCATGGCAATGGTGCCGCGCGGCGAGGTCGGCCTCGTGTTTGCCGAACTGGGCAGGGCAACCGGCGTTTTCGATGCCGCGGTGTATGCCGGTATTGTGCTCGTGATCGCCTATACAACCCTGGCATCGCCCTTTTGGATCAAGAAGTTTTTTGAACAATATAGCAGACATTTCCCCGTCGGGAGCGATGTTATAGCGCCGAAGTCGGAATCCCACCAAGGTCGACTTTGAGCACCCGGGCGGGCGGGTGGTTGGTATCCGGATTTGCATTTAGAGGTGCCGGATTTTTAGCCGCCCGGACCCCCACCCCTCTGCGACGAAACGACTCCGGCTAGCTAAAACGAATCAACTTGCGGTTTACCGGAAGCAATCATCTGCCCCAGCAGATCCTGCTGCTGCTTGCTGAGCTCGGAAAAACGTACCGATAAACCGACACCACTGGGTAACATATGCATCACCTGGCATTGCGCCATGATCGAATCCGCGTCCGCGCCCTTTCTAAATTTCAGGGTTAGCAAGCCGATTTCGCCCTGAGAGATCTTACTCTGGGAAGCGCCCGATGCGGAGGTAAATTCGACCGCGGCGGCATTGAGACTGAGATCGCTGGTATTGCCATAAACAGTGATGCCTGATGAAAACTGCACCGCACAAGGCATGCGAATCGGTTTACGAACAAACTTCCTGCGCTCAATTTTTGCCATGTCGGAAATATTTAAAGACGCTGCGTATCCCTAAGAGTAGAACAGATTTACCGGCCCATCGACACGGAACCTCGGCCACTTGCCGCTTGCTGCCTTGCCAAGCGATAAATCGAATTTGCAGCGGGTCATAATAAATTTCCCGGCATGCCTTCGAGGGCAACCGATGCAACGCACCCCTAGGCGTCAGGAACAGTTAATCATTGTGAAATCAGGATACGTCGGACAGCCGCTATTGCGGGGGTGACGGAACTAGCAGTCATCCCGACCTTCGCGCCGAAATATTGTGTCGGTGACAGCTTGCAAGATCCCCGCTTGCCCGCGCATGGCTATACAACGCTGGTGGACTATAAAATCGGGGGTTAGCAAACCAGCGGTCATCCCGGTCCTCGAGCCGGAATCTTATGTCGGTGGCAGATTGCAAGATCCCCGCTGCGCGGGATGGCGCTGATCGCGGGAATGACGGTAGTGGCGGGGATGACCCGGTCGGCGAATCTCTCGCGCAAAATCCTAACGCCGCTATCACGGTGCACAGCAGGCCGGAATAAAAAAAAGGCGCCTAATGGCGCCTTCTTCGTCCTCACTGCCTTAATTTTTTTATTTGGCAGCTATCTCCTCCAGTTTCTCGGCCTTGATTATCTGGCCATCCAGTGCTGCATCCTTGGCGCTATGACCTTGGGCAACTGAAATAAGCAGGCTGTAGTAAACCACAGGCATCACGAAGTTTCTACCAAATTTTGCGTTAATTTTATCCTAGTGGATTTCGACGTTGGCCTGGCACAAGAGATAGGGGGTGACGATCATGCCCGCGCCATGGTCATATGCAGATTCGATGATGCCGTAGATTATTTCCTGGAATATTGCCGGTCTTCGCCGCTTCGAGCGCCGCGGTCATGCCACTCGTTCCGGTGCCGAACCCCGGGGTCGCCTGGATGGTAGCAACCACCCAGTGATTTACTTTCTTCCGTGTGATAAGCGTCCCGAAACCGGAACCTAAGGGCTCGGTCTGCCCCATTGAGCGGCTCCGCTTCGCCCGGGCGACAAACGATGGCGAGATAAGCAGACTGCTGCGCAGTTCGAGCAACGCTAGGGTTGGTCCCATCCCACTTTTTTATACTATTATTTAGTTCATTGTCCATTTCTTAGATCGTTTCGAACCGCAATTTGGAACCACCGCAATCCGATTAGCCGAAAGATGCCAGCGCAAACCCTGAAACCACAAGAATACCGCATCACCGAAGAGCCTTACTACGAGACCATTGGTAATGAAATCGAAATATTCGAGTCAGCCTATCGCAACCAGCTGGCGATTTCGCTACGTGGGCCCACCGGCTGCGGCAAAACCCGATTCATGGAGTACATGGCCTGGCGCCTGCGGCTGCCGCTGATTACGGTTTCGTGCCACGATGACTTGACCGCCTCCGATCTGATCGGGCGCTACCTGATCACCGACAACCAAACGGTCTGGATCGATGGTCCGCTAACCGCGGCGGTGCGCAACGGGGCTATCTGCTATCTCGATGAGATTGTCGAAGCGCGCGCCGATACCACGGTCGTGATTCACCCGCTGGCGGACGACCGGCGCGTATTGCCGGTCGAAAAACTGGGGCAACTGATTGTCGCACATGAAAAATTTTGTATGACCATTTCATACAATCCCGGTTACCAGAGCGTTCTCAAGGATATCAAGCAGAGTACGCGCCAGCGTTTCGTCGCGCTCGAGTTCGATTATCCCAGAGCGGACGTGGAACAAAAAATCGTGCAAACCGAATCGGGACTGGATACCGACAAGGCCCGGCAGTTGATTCGTTTCGCTCAGCTGACGCGTAATCTCAAGGGCGCGGGTCTGGACGAAGGCGCCAGTACACGCCTGCTGGTGCACGCCGGCAAACTCATGATCAGCGGCATCGATCCGGTGGATGCTTGTGCCAGCGCAGTTTCGCAAGCGCTCACCGACGACCGCGAAATGATTGCCGCGGTGAACGAACTTTGCGCCTCGGTATTTTAATTACGTCTTCGGTAACCATCATGGGCGCTGAATAAATCGGACGATTGATGAAAGCGAGCGAGATATTCCATAAAACCGCAAATGGTCAGTCGGAAGTCGAGGCCCGATCGGACAGGCTTTCGATGAAAGAGCGGCGCGTATTAATCCTGGTTAATGGTGAAAAAGATACGGCCACCCTGAAACAGTTGTCGTCGTGCGAAAACATCGCCGAGATTTTGCAATCTCTGCTCGATGGCGGCTTCATCGCGCAAAATGGCGATACCCTGACCCTGTCTGAATTCGACCCCGCAACCGATCCCACCGAAGTCGATCCCACCGAAGTCGATCCCACCGAAATCGATCCCACCGAAGTCGATCCCACTGAAGTCGATCCCACTGAAGTCGATAGCACCGAAGTCGATAGCACCGAAGTCGATAGCACCGAAGTCGATAGCACCGAAATCGACAGCACAGAAATCGACAATAACTAATTCATTACCTAGACCCGCGAGTGCGAGGTCTTGTGCAAAAGGTTACTGACCTACGCCAACCGGATATACAGCGTCGATTGCATCGCTGAAATCGACGCCAGCGAAAATATCGAGGCACTCGAGCACAGGAATAAATCCCGGTATCACGCCGTCACAGGAACACCGCCGGGTATATAGCAAGGCGACGACCTCGGGCATGTGGTCGATCAAAAAAAATGCCGACGCAGAGTTCGACGACCGGCGCGAACTCGATGGGCGGCCAAGACTTCGCAATGTCACGCCGCATTTATCGTCGCGGGTCGACCGGCCGCAGTTGATCCAAGCCGTCGCCGCCCAACTCGTAGGCCTGACCAAAACCGCGAACAAAGCTACCCGCGGTCGCGACGACGCGGAACATTCGAAAATCCGGCAATGGTTCGATAATTTGCATAACCTTGCCGAAGCGCTCATGAAACGCCTGCATCACGTTGGCAAAGGCCGCGCTATCGCGTTCGACGATCTGCGCGCTTCCATGCAGACTGGCGCGTTTGCGGGCAAAAGCATTCGCCGTATCGGCGTTTTCGTCGATCAGCAACAAGCTAATCTGCGAATTGGTTGCGAGGTTGGCACTGTGGCTCGACAGCCCGCTGAGATAAAGAAAAAAACTGCCCTCGAACCAAACGCAGGGCGCGTAACTGGCTTCTGGATTAAGGTTTGAGCTTAGTGTCGCCAGTTGCACACTGGTTATAGATTCCCGCAGCGCGAGGTAGTCCTCGCGGGCGTCAGTCGAAGCGGTCACGGCGGATCCCGGTTGTTAGTGCCGGGTTATTTTGCGCTAGCCGGAGATACGCATCAAGCGTGCGCTGGCGGCATCGTTTTCGCTAGCCAGTTTCATCAGCTTGACCTGCTGTTCGTAGTAGCGCGCATAGTCGATCATACGCACCATCGCGTCCACGGCGTTGACGTTGCTGGCTTCGAGCGCACCCGAAGTTACCGCAACCGAGGCATCGGCCGGAAACTCGCCGGCATCGCGGCTGCGAAACAATCCATCGTCAGCGCGATATAGCTGATCCTGCGAAGGATTTACCAGGCGAATCCGGTCGACTCCTACCAGGGTGTTAGCGGCCTGACCCGTTGCACGGATGCTGATACTACCGTCGCGGCCGAATTCGAGGCTCTCGAACTGGGGAATTGTAATCGGGCCGCTTTCGCCGAGCACAATCTGATTGGCGCCGTTCAGTAACAGGCCGGCCGGATCGATTCTGAAGTCTCCGCGGCGCGAATAGGCGGTCGCGCCGTCGGCGGCCTGAACCGCAAACCAGCCATCACCCGTGATCGCCAGGTCCAGCGGGCGCCCGGTCGTGGTAATCGCGCCGGGTTTGAAATTGGCGCCGGCCGCTTCATTATTGGCGTAGATTCGATCGAGATGGCCCGGACCGGAAACAGGATTCGACTGGAAATGATCTAGCGCCGCCTTGAATCCGACCGTGCTAATGTTTGCGAGGTTGTTGGCATTGTTCTGCTGCGCAAACATCGCTTGCGCAGCTCCATTCATCGCGAGGTAAAGATACTTATCCATCTCGATTCGACTCCGTATATTCCTATCGAATCTGGATTACGGTGTCGGTAATCGCGTTCGAGGTTTCGATCGAACGGGCGTTAGCCTGGAAGTTCCGCTGCGCGGTGATCAGATTGACCAACTGCTGGGTCAGATCGACATTAGAAGACTCCAGCGCACCCGACTGGATCAGCCCGAAGCGACCGGTGCCGGCGGAACCGGTTACGATCGCGCCCGAATCGATTGTCTCACGCCAGGCAGTGTCGCCAATCGAGCGTAATCCCTGGACGTTGGGAAAATCCGCCAAGGCGACCTGCCCCAGCGGCGTAGCGATACCATTACTGAAAGTGGCGCGCATTAGCCCGGTTTCGGAAATATCCAAGCCGGTTAGTCGACCGGTCGCATAGCCGTCCGAGGACAGTGTGCTCACCGAAAACCCGGTCGCATACTGGGAAGTGCTGTTATTGGCGAAATCATGGGTAATCGTCAGCGGGCTGGCGCCGTTGGTTAAAGCCACCGCTGCATTCTGTACCAGAGCTGGTGTCGTGGTATTGAGCGAACCATCGGGATTGAAATTCAACAGGGCCGCGTCCTGTGCGGTCGGCGCACCACCATTCAAATGATTAATTGTGGTGCCGCCGGCAACATCGACTTCAGCGCCGTCCAGATAGGTGAACACCGCCCATTGATTAGGATCGTTGGCGGCATTGGTCGCCGAGCCCGGTAAATCGTGCACGAAATAATAAGACAAGACGTGCGAAGCACCGAGCGAATCGTAAACCGTGGTCGAGGTCGAATGCGAATAAGTGTTACTCGCGGTTGGATCGAACAGCGCCGGATCCAACGCGGTGGCGGCTGAATTCAGATTGACGCCCATCTCTACCTCGGTGCTTGCCTGCGGTGCGCCGGTTGAAGCCGGCAGTAGCAGCGGCACCGTGGTATTCAGACTGGTCGAAGTGACATTGCCGTTAGCATCCACCGGAAAGGCCTGCAGATACTCACCGGTGCTATTGGTGATGTAGCCTGCGGCATCCGCTCGAAACTGGCCGGCGCGAGTATAGGATATATCGCTGCCGGTCAAAGCCTTGTTGGTGACGAAAAACCCCTGCCCGCTGATCGCCATGTCGAGGGCGGCATCGGTGAATTTGAGATTTCCCTGGTCGAACTGCTGACTCACGCTGCTCACCTGGACGCCGCTGCCGACCGAGGTCGGAGTGTTGCCGAAGGGCGAAATTTCAAAAATGTCGCCAAATTCGGCGCGCGAACCCTTGAATCCGGTGGTCGCAACATTGGCGATATTGTTACTGCTGACGCTGAGGTCGACGGTTGCGGCTTGTAATCCGCTAAGTGCTGTATTAAATGACATTGTTTTCTCCTGACTAACTACAATATTTTTCGAACTTGGCTCATATCTATTTCGCCGAGGCCGGAAACGCTAAGCGTTAAATCCTGGCCACCCGCGCCGAGCGTTACACTCTCGACATCGACCACGGTAAAAGTGCTACCCGCGGTGGCTTCGGCACCACGATAAACTTCGGCTCCGATCTGGTATTGCCCGCCCGGCAAACGGTTGCCGTCCGCGTCCAGACCGTTCCACTCGAAATCGAGCAGCCCGGCCTGCTGGACGCCCGACTCTTGGCGATGCACCAGCTGTCCGGCGCCGTTTTTGACGGTAATGACCACTTTGCTGGCCGATTGTTCGAGCTCGACCGATCCGTTCAGCGATTCACCATCATTCAGTAAAGCGCTGGTCGACGGCACCAAAACGCGACGTCCCACCAGGGTCGACGCTTGCAACGCCTGGTTGGACTGGAACGAGGAACTCATGGTATTGAACGCGGTATTCAGATCATTGATTCCGTTGACGGTACCGAATTGCGCCATCTGGCCCAGAAAGTCACCATTCTCCATCGGCTGCAGCGGATCCTGAAATCTCAACTGGGCTGTCATCAACTCGAGAAACTCGGCCTGGCCCAGTTCGTCGTTTGCCTTGGCATCGGTTTTAACCGGCTGGTTCAATCCCAGTTGGGTATAAATATTCTTGCTATCGATATCATTCATGACCCGTCTCCGTTAGCTCCCCAGCGACAAGGCGCGCATTAACAGATCGCGCGAGGTGTTTAACACCTCGACGTTGTTCTGATAGGCGCGCGAGGCCGAAATCATGTTCGCCATTTCTTCAATCGGGTTGACGTTGCTGCCAAACACGTAACCCTCGGCGTTGGCAAGCGCATGGCCCGGATCGTAACGGCGTTCGACACCGCGTTGACTTTCGACGATACCCAGCATATTGACTCCGACCTCGGCGGGCCCAGCCTGTTTGTCGAACAGCGACTGGAACACCGGTTGGCGCGAGCGATAAGCCTCGGCTTCACTGCCGGCAATGGTCTCGACATTGGCGAGATTGCTGGCAATCGTGTTCAGGCGCGTTGATTGCGCGCTGATGGCGCTGCCCGATATGTTGAAATTTGCGAGCAATCCCATGGTTATTCTCCTTTAAGGGCTTTCATCAGACCGTTGATCTTGCCATTGAGAAAGGTGAAGCTGGTTTGATAAAGCATGGCATTTTCAGCAAACTTAGCCTGTTCGACGTGCGCGTCGACGCTGTTGCCGTCGAGCGCCGGGTGCAGCGGATTGCGATACATTAGCGCCGGCAGGGTTGAACCGGCGCGCGGCGCAATATGGTCACGATGGGTGCTGGCCAGCGGCACGCTCTCGGATTGTCGTTGGCTTGCGTCACGCAGCATGGCGCCAAAATCAATATCGCGCGCCTTGTAGTTCGGCGTATCGACATTGGCGATATTGGACGCGAGGATCGATGAGCGTTGGCCGCGTAACAGCAGTGCATCATCGTGAATGGAAAAGGCTCTATCAAAACTGATGGGCATGTTTCTAACCGAAAATCAACAATACGGATTCCAATGCATAGACGGTGCCATCGACTTGTTGTCATTTGAAATCAACAACTTAGTCCGAAACCCTGAAGCGACAGGCGGCAAGGCGGCAACCCCGGGAGACAATGTTGCCGCCCGCTTCGGGCAATTCACGAGGCAAATGCGAGCGCTCGGCCGGGCCGGTGGGAGCAAACCCGGCGGTACTCATTTGATGTAACCTCGGCGAGCCGCGCGTCTAGCGCGGCCGAGACGGCAGCACTCCGGGTTTAAGCGCCGACTCGGAACCGCCGGCGCGAGTCGGCGGCCTGGTCCATGGT
>Ga0126326_1000482_pt1 | contig 11594 bp, 12 predicted proteins | sample InaspJWI67metaG_FD_94485 | JGI IMG/M metagenome (GOLD analysis project Ga0126326, IMG submission 94485) | Marine gutless worms symbiont microbial communities from Oahu, Hawaii - Inanidrilus sp. 1 OAHU.JWI-67 metaG | ecosystem: Host-associated > Annelida > Digestive system > Unclassified | place... | reverse complement strand
TATCCTGGTTCATGGGTGGTGTATCCTTTCCTTTTTAGTGTGGCCGGTTGACTGCTGCTAACAATCTACCGGTGGATACACCGCCTTTTCCTTTAAACACAACTTTTAAATATAACTCTCCTGATCGTCGAATTTGCGAGCAATTCTAAGATCGCGAAAGCGAGCGTGGATTCGAAAAAACCCTAAGATATCGTCTTCGTCAATATTTATATGATTTTGATAAATATTGCCAGCGTAATCGGACAGCCGGTGAACAGACCCGAAGCCGTGTCATCCGTCGAAGCGGATATCCGTTCAGTTCTTTTTTGTATTCCGAAACGATTGCGGGTTTATTTTATTTTCGATCGCAGTCTTCTGGCAAAACTGAGTCGGTGCGCAAGGAAGGTGCTGAACTTATATTTGACTCAAGCCGTACCCTATGACGGTGCCAAAGCCGGTGCAGCAGTCGCTCTGCAAAGCTTTGACGATTTCCAAAATTTTCATCCCCACCTACACGTTCTGAGCACCGACGGCTGCTTTTACAACGAAGGCGGTTTCATAGTCTGCCCTCACCCCAAAACCGCGGATCTTGAAAAACATTTCCGATGACCACGCATATCCCCAATAGAGGTGAGCAGATGGTCAGATATTATGGGTAGTAGGGAGCAGTCTGCAATCCTCAGGGGGATTCTTATAATTTTTTCTGTTTTTTGTACTCATCGGTCCTCCCTTAATGCAGTCTGTGTTTTGCTTTTTTTAAAGATCAATATCTTATCAATCTCTTTCGCTGCGGAATATGTGCTATGCTGCCTGCGGTAAAATCATTGCTGTATCCTGAACGGTAGCCTTCTATGTTTAGTAGATCGGCAATCTGCCGGTCGGTATGGCTTAAGCAAAACTGCTTAATACGATCGACAACATCCGGATCCGTGGTGTGGGAAAAAGATTTGACTTGTTCGGCTCGATGTTCATTTACCAGTCCGGTCTTCCAATGAATCTTCACCGAAACACACCAGGTTTCATCCTGATTACACAAAGTTACATCTTCAATTAAAAGCCGTAACAATTTCTTGCGTTGATTATTCGTTGTTGTTTTCGATTCCCAGAGCCGGGGAATATCCTCAGCTAATGCCTCAACCTGATGCCACTGCTCCTCGCTTATGGTAAATGACGGCGATCTGCGGATTTGATCATATTCAGACTATTAATTGCTCCACTTCCTCGAGCTTATCGTTCCACTCTTTTTCGAGCGTTCGAGCCACCAGTCTGTTCTCAGGCTCCACTTGATGTTAGCGACGGGCAGCTTTTTCTGCTTTGTATTATGCAGCTTCAAGTCTTTTCTCCCATTGTCTTTCAATCTCCATATGCCGCTCTTTTAGCTTGTCCATGGCAATACGGGCAAGATCAAATTGTTCCTGAGTGAGACTATCCAAAACGGCCGCCTTAACCAGAGGATCGACATGGCGTCCGTTTATATGTTGACAAGACTTGCCGACATCGTAAGCACCCTTGAAGATATAAATTGAACTGCCATCCTTTGCGTATAAAACCCCGTCCGCCGGCCACAAAGCCCACATAATACGATACCCTGCAGAAGACTTCGCCCCTCCCTTTCACCACCTATTGTTAGCATTCCTAATACCTAACGAATAGGGTTTTATCCTTCGTCCCGCAACCGTGTTTAAAGATCGAAGAGATAGTTGAACGGTATACGGCGATAAATGAACCGACCTTTTGAGATAAGAGGGATGAAGGATAAAACCCTGTTGAACTTAGCCGCGTCGGTAGATTTTACCAATATATATGGGGATTGTAAAGGTAAGGATAAAACCGGCGATACTGATAAAATATGGTCAAAAATACTATTTTGATGCAGTATTTGCAGTTCATTGTCAAACCATGGATCGCAAATCGACTACAGCGGTTTGCATTTTTGTAATTTTGATGAAAACCGCCAAATTCAAAGCGTACGAGTCCGATAACCTCTCAGGGTGTTTTAATAACAGCAAAATTTAGCAACGGTTTTTCGATCCGATTTAATTGAGCAACGCGATCAGAGAAACCGTTTGGAATTCAGGCAATTTTTCAATCCTTTGCATGCGGCCCTTGCGGCAGAAGGGGCAATTTTCAATATCGATACCGGTCATCTCCAGCATCAGCTGCCGGGTATTTTTAGAAGCCGGCTCGTCGAGATCGGCCGGCAACCCAAGCAGACAGCGATACTTGCCAATAAGCTGCTTTTTGCAGCGGTTGGCCAAAAAACCGAAATGACGGATACGCATAAAATTTTGCGGTACTACGTGCAGCAGAAAACGGCGCATAAATTGGTTTGCCGACATGCTCGCTTGCTTGAGCCGATGATCATCGTTGCGGTCGCGATACGTAAAAATGACGCTGCCGTTGTCAGCGGCGATGATCCGGTCATTGGAGATCGGCAACGCGGTGGGTGTAGCGGCCCAGATAGTCTAGCACCTTCTTCGGTCCACCAAAGGGCTGTTTAGCATAGACCACCCAGTCTTTTGACCAGAGTTTGTTGCACAAATTGTGAAATTTCTGCCGGTTTTGCCAAAGTTTAGCCTGCCCGGCCAGTACCAGTTTGCCGCTGAGATAGGCCTGCTGCAGATAGTCGATGAATTTATCGCGGAACATCCGCGAAACAGCCTTGACACAGAACAGATAGTTTTCACTGGCCGGAATCCAGCGCTTTGCATCAGCCGAGAGAACCCCGCCGGCAACCACACAATGCAGGTGCACATGGTAGTTGAGCTTCTGGTCCCAGGTATGCAAAATACCGCTAAAGCCCAGTTTGCCGCCCAGCTGCTTTTGGCCGAAAGTCAGCAAGGTCTGTGAAGCGGCCTTAAACAGCAAAGTGTAAATCAAGCGCTGGTTGCAGCGAGCGATCGTATTTACTGCATGCGGCAGGGTAAAGACCAGATGATAGTAGGCTGTCGGCAGCAGTTCAGCTCTGCGGGCCTCGAGCCATCGGGCCTTGGGCAGCGCCTGGCATTTGGGACAGTGTCGATTGCGGCAGGAGTTGTACAAGGTTTGCCGGCTGCCGCAGGTATCGCACTGCTCAACGTGTCCGCCAAGATACACGGTGCGGAACAGAACAATATCATGTATAGCTTTCTGATGGTTGGCCGGCAGCCGATTTTACTGCAAGTACTGCAGACCGTAACGTCGGTAGATATCGGCCAGCTCCCAGGTAGATCGGCTTTGATGCAACGGTTGACGCATATCCGTGTATTGTTTTTTTGTATGCATGCGATGAGCTCCTATTTCGGATCGGTGTTGTCGGGCAGCGCAAGCAGATCCAGCGGGCTGCGCGTAGACGACAGCTTTTTTTGAGTCACATGGGTGTAGCGCATGGTGGTGAGCTAGTTTTCATATTGCACCTCTTGATTATTTGAGTGATCATGACCTCATAAAACAGTTTATCATCAGTTCCTTATGATCTTTTTTTCATGAGCGGTGAATCGACGCCGGGATGTTCATAAAGGCATCCATTTCGATCATTATAGGGGTAAAATTTTATTTTGCCCCTTTTCCCCCATCTGCGAACCGTCGCCACTGTCACATCCAGCAGATCTGCGGTTTCATTTGCCGTCAGCTTACCAGCGGCCCGTAATCTTGCATAGCGGGTTTTAAGTTTGTATTTGGCGGTGATTCCTACAACGGTTTTTCTATCGATCCGGTGACCCTGACCGGATTTGTAGCCACGCTCGTCAAGTATGGCTGCTATTTGCGCGTAAGAATGGTCGCCTAATAATTCATCGACAATCTCGACAATCTTTGGATCTGTCAAATTATATTGCCAGCCCTTGAGAGGAAGTGGGAGATTCAACGTTTTTGTTGCACCGCCTTTAAACCGAACATGCAGCGCAATATCTTCTCCTTTGATCATAGTCACATCCTCAATCAGGAATCTAATCATTCGCTTTTTCTCACGAACCGGTGTTTTCGGATTTTTCCACAGCTTCGGAAAGTCCTTGGCAAGTTGAAGTACTTCCTGCTGCTGCGCTTTTTTCAGTTTTTCTGACTCCCGCTGGCGATGCTTTTCATAGTAATCATTTGCATCCTGAAGCTGTCTGAGCTTTTCATTCCATTCCGCCTCGAGGGTATCGGCCACCAGTCGATTGTCCGGATCGACCTGCAAAAAACGACGCCGAGCCAGATTGGCTTCATATTGCGTCCGCTCCACCTGCTGCTTACGCAACTTGTCGGCCTCTTTGAATCGATTCTCCAGCTCATTCTGGACCTGCAAGGCCACTTCCAAGGTCAGTGGCGTGACCGACTCAAGCAGCAGTTTGCCAATGGCCTGATCAATACTAGCGCCGGGTATATATTGACAACTACTTTCCCACCTTTCTACTCGGTTGCGCTGACATAGATAGACCGGATCGAGTCGCCGATTGCCTCGATACTTATAGCGAATGGTCATGCGCTGACCACATTTGCCGCAAACTGCCAATCCTTGTAGAAGACACGGGCCTTCACGGGCAGGAGTTTTTCGATCGATAACGTTATATGCGACGGCATTCTGTCGCATCCGTCGCAAATTTTCTTCATACTGCTGCCAAGTAATATATCCCGGGTGGGCATCTTTTATCAGCACAAGCCATTGATCACGGGGAACCTTAAAGTAGGTCATGGACCCGTCGACATTTATTCGCGACCGCCGCCGCCCATAGTAATATGCACCGGCATAGCGCGGATTTTTTAAAATCGCTTGTGCCCGTCCACTGGTTAACCGTTGCCATTTTACCTGGCCTTTATCAGGACCAAAATGCATTCGGCATGGAAATTTCATATCATCTGTGGCAAAAGCCTTGACGGTTGCAAATGCGGCACCGGTTCGTTGAAAAATATCGAAAAACAAACGAATGCTTTGTTGAACCTGTTTATCCGGGTCAATGATGATTTTATCATTGTGATCATAAACAAATCCGGTCGCCAAGCGCGTTTTGAATTCACCCCGTTGGGCCTTGCTTAAAACGCCTCCTCGAAGCCGAGATCGCAACACATGAAGTTCTACCTCGGAAAAGGTACCCTTCATATTAAGTAATAGGCGATCGTTAAATTCAGTTGGGTTATAGATCCCCTCCTCGTCCAGAATCAAAGTGTCGGTTATGGCGCAGATCTCCAGTAACCGAGCCCAGTCGGCGTTGTTACGCGCCAAACGTGAGACTTCAAGCCCCATTACGAGTCCCACTTTTCCCAGGCTGACCTCTGTCATCAGCTTTTGAAATCCTTGCCGGTCAGCTACCGATGTCGCCGTTTCGCCCAAATCCGAATCGACCGTCACAATCTGAACAACCGGCCACCCTAGAGCAATTGCCCGATTACGAAGGGCATATTGGCGCTTGGTGCTTTCAGTTTTCTCAAAGACCTGCTTAAGTGTGGATTGTCTGACGTAGCAGTACGCCTGCCTTTTTAGATGACTTGCGGTGACTTTCTGATTAGTTTGCTGTGACATATTCATAACAAAGCCTCCTCTAGGTTGAATAAAGTAATGTTGGCCATGACTTTTATCATTTCCGAAGTTGTACCACACGCGAAGGTGGGCGGCTGCGCCCGTTTTTGCCGGCTCGCAAGTGTTGGCATGTATCGGTGGCAGAGCTCTATCCAAGCAACCATCCCTTGGCGGATAAACAGTGCCAGACCCAAACTTCGCTGGGCAAACCGCGCTTGCTTGTCTAACACCTGCGAGCGTAATGACTCATACTGAAGCAAAGCGTTGTCATCGGATTTCATATCCGGTGGGCAATATCTTAATGTCATTTTCTCTTTTTTTTTCCTCGTGCCACTGCACGTTCTATCGTTCTCGGGTGAACATCTTTGCCAAATTTTTTCATTATCAATGGCGCCAGTTTTCGGGCACGAAGTGGCTTTCCTTCTTCTAGTTTTTCTTCGATGAAGGCTAGTACATCAGCAGTCAGCTTGTGAGCTGATCTTGGACCGGGGCGTTTTTTGACAAGTCCAGTCACACCGGCCTGTTTGAACTGTGATTGTGCCTGATAGAATGCCGGTCGCGAGAATCCAAAAGCTTCAGAAGCCTGTTTGACTGAGCGGCCTTCCTTGTCCACAGCGCGCAACATCTCATATTTGACTTGAACAAGGTCACGAGGATCAAAAAACTCAAGAGCTGAATCTGAAAACATTTTTTCGGTAACCTTTTTCGGATGTGGATTCAACGCACCGTATTTCTTCAAGCTTTTTGTCTTGTCATTCTGGGGTTTTTTGGGCCGTGCCATTGTCTGATCTCCTTTGTATAATTATGCCGCAAGTGGATATATTGATAAATTAATTATGCCGCACAACAATTGAGTTGTCAAGTTAAATGTATAATAAATCTTTAAATAAATGGCTATTATGTAAAAATATAAAGCTCATTATAGTGGGCCATCAAACATTTGCGACAAATTTAACTTAACAATTTCGGCGTAATTTTTTTAACACATAGCTCATCCGCATTGCTGCTCATTTGCAGCCTTCGCGCTTTATTTCCCCAATAATACGAACTAAGCCGAGAAGATCCTCAACTTGGAAAAGAGCACGTCCAGCAGATAAGACAACGAAGGGATCCTGTAACCCAAGATCAGTCCAAGCAAGCGGTACGGAGGATTTACGCCCCTTTTGGTTGAAATAGAAAACGCGTCGCTCACTGGCTAGGTTCCGAACTTGATCTATTTCAAATTCTATGTTCTTATACGGATGAAACGGGTGAATGATACGGAAGGTTTTGTTGCCAAAATTTTTCTGGGATGTAGTTGAATGATTTGGTTGTCTCCAGGCGTTTGTGGCCCATGAGTAGTTGAATGGTGCGCAAGTCGGTACCGGCCTCAAGAAGGTGGGTGGCAAAACAGTGGCGCAAAGTATGAATGCCAAGGCCTCTTTTGATAGCGGCTTTGCGTTTGGCGGCATAATAGATCTTTTGGGCCGTAGCGGTATGCAAGGGATTTTGCCGATCGCGGCTTGGAAAAATCCAGATGCCCGGTTTGCACAGCTGCCAGTACTGACGCAGCTCCTGTAACAGTCGCCGAGATAAAAGGGTGTAGCGATCCTTATAGCCTTTACCCCTTTCGATGCGAATCATCATTCGATCACTTTCGATGTGTCTTGGCTGCAGGCGGACCACTTCGCTCACTCGCAAACCTGCAGCATAAGTGGTCATCAGCAGCACGCGGTGTTTTGGATTTAAGCAAACCTCAAACAGTCGTTGAACTTCGTTGCGGCTAAGTACTTGCGGCAGTTTAGATTGGCTTTTGCGCGGCGGGATGGCAAGTTTGAGCGGGTTGCGATCAAGAGTGACGTCGTAAAAGAATCGCAGTCCTGAAATGGCAACATTGCAGGTGCTCCAAGCCAGTTTGCGTTTATCGAGCAGGTAAAGCAGATAGTACTGAATGTCTTTTTCTGAAAGGTCGCTCGGGGATTTTTTATAATGATTTGCTAATCCTTTAACTGCAGAAACATAGGCCTGCTGAGTCTTGGACGCAAATCTGCGCAGCTTCATGTCATCAATCATATTTTGTTGCAAGGGTGTCATAACATACCTCCTTTGGTTAAAGAGAATATGGAAAAAGGGGCTATCCAAACGCAGGTATGTTAACTGATAGAAATGACTTAGAAAAGTAGGTATTGCGGATAAAAAATGTTCTTCTTAGGATAGATTGTAGAAGACTACCGCGAAGCGGTTTAGTTCAACTCCGGTTAGCCTCCAGCCGCGAAAGATTCCGCTTGTACCCTTCTATCGAAATATAGCCCGCATGGGAATTCGGTATCCAAATCCGACCCCCCAAACAGACATCTTCAGCATTTTCGGCTTTGGGATTATTGCGATCATACGAATATACACCAGCATATACCGGATTTCTTAAGATTTCAACAGCCCGCGATGGACTCAAACACGACCAACTCAGAGCCGTTTTGAGACTTTCCCATCCATCTCGCTGAGCAAATCTCAAATGATGAGCTTCTAAATAACGGACCGTGCCTCGCGCCTTGCCGATCCGCTCAAAACAACTGAAAAACACATTGACCGTATCCCTAGCACGCTCATCGGGATCCATCAAAATCCCTTCACTCTCATCCCAGACATAGCCACCCGGCAGGCAGATGCGAAATTCACCTTGCCTGGCTTTGGTCCGTCGACTACCGATCATTCTTCGATGACTCTTTCACTTGACAGATCTTTTAACAACAAAGGCATTATATCCATTAACTGCTTCCGTGTTTCCTTGTGGACAGACGCACGTAGAGTCTTTGATTAAATCGGTCAAACCCGCCCTGTTTTAGCCGTCTGAGTTAAGCGATTGATTCTGTGCTTTAGTTCTGTTTTCTATAAAACTCAATAAATTTAGAAAGAGAATAGATCTTTGACCTCTGATCCCGGAACTTTTGAGCCCCTGAACGCTTAGAATCAGGTGGTTTACTGAAATGCATTTTGAATGTTTCAAGTGCTCAATTTATTCCGATTCCCTTACTACTTTTCAGATTTATCCGGATTGCTGTCGGTTTTTTTATATGGTTTGCCATTGGGAAGAGTCGTTTTGGCGTCCATCAACAACCCTTTCAGATTTTCCTGTGAGACTTGAGCACCCTTTAAATTGGCACCTCGAAGATCCACATTTTCAAATTGTATGTCCTTTAGAATAGCATTCTGTAGGTTGGCGCCTTGTAGATTAACTTCCACAAAATGAGCATCGCGAAGGTTGGCGGATCTCAGGTCAGCTTGTTGCAAATCCACATTACGGAGCTTACTCTTGGATAAGTTTGCGGAACGCATCGATGCCAGCGGTAAGGTCAATTTTTCAATTTCGATCCCAGAAAGATTGAGATTGTCAAATTTACGATATCCGGAAGCAGCCAGTTGGCGAAGAATTGCGACTCGCTCCGTTAACGGTTTTTCAATGAGATACAATGACTTGGCCAACTCTGTCTGATCCGGTTGTCGCTTGCTTATGATCGATTCGATCCACAAGAAACCAACGGCAAAAGAAATGACGCCTATAATGGCTGTTAAAATTATTAAATACTTAGCCGCTTTTTTTTCAGCTGTATCTGCTCGTTTGGCAGCCTCGGCTTTTTCAGCTCTTTGCTGGGCGAGTTCGTGGGGATCGGCTGCTCGATCCAATGCTTTCCAATCGAGTTGATTGCCGAGCAATAACGCCAATCGCGAGTATGCCGCCCCAAGCGTCCTGGGGTCATCGAGTTCATCTTTCGCTTCCACCACAGGAAGCCTTTCGCCAAAGCTCCAATAGGGCCAATAAGGGAGGTATAGCTTCTGCAGAACTTCTCTGGGCGTTAAGTCTTTCCAGATCCAATCACGGTAAAATTCATCTAAAATGCCAGCTATGCGTTCACGCCAGTGACGGGCTTGTTTATATTCAGTACGGCTTTCATCTCTAGAAAGCACGGGGACGGCAATCAGCCTGCCTCTCTCATCGGGTAGATTGTCTTGTCCGCGGCGTGCTCTGCGCATGACATCGGCCACCCCCTTGACGCTCTGGTCGTTTGTTGTGAACAGCAACACGAGTATATCCGGTAAAATGATAGTGCAGATTCCGCCGATGTCGTTGATCCCGGTGCGGCTGTCCACAAGAACATAGTCGTATTCCTCTGTCCACTGCTGCCTCAGATTATTCAAATAAGGACCGAGTTGGTGGTTTTTAAACAAATCGCCCCAATCAATCTGCTGCAATTTACTGGTATATTCAGGCGTGTCTTGACCGGCGGTAATGATATCGACGGAAGCGGCCTGTTTGATGGGGGTAGCCTTAATAATGCATTTGCGCCAGGGCAACTCTATTTTATTCTTATGGGCCATGATCAAATCCAGGATGCCCGGCTTTTCCTTTCGAGTGGCCGATAGCCTGTAAGGCTGAAAATATTTTTCAATGCCCGGTGCTTCCAAATCCCAATCCACAACCAATACCCGAGCACCCCAATTACCGAGCAACACCGCTACATTGGCGACAGCCATACTTCGACCAACACCACCCTTGTAGAGTAAAAAGTGTAAATCAAATTGTCGCTTTTGTTTAAAATATATTTATCCATTGTATCAGCTATAGTTCATGCTTCCAGTTTTCAGTCTCTGAGCTGGTAGAAATATTATCGGGTTTGACAACCGGCCACTGATCCGAGTAAGCTGGTGCTTTTTGAACACGCTCAGAAACTATTTCTGCAAACCGTTTGAGCATGACTTCATAATCTAAGAATTGCTGGGTGAATTCAAAAGCTGCCGCAGTGACAGCATATTCACGGAAATCAATCGGCTTTATCGCCTTAGCAAAGTCCGGATAATCATCGCCGTCATGCCATCGGATAGGAAAAATGAGACTGGATAATTTAAGGTCAACCACTTCAGATCGCTTCCAGAACGTCTGCCATTCAGCAAGGCACCATGGGGATTGGAAATAAGGTTTAGATAGAATGGAGACCATGCAAATGGCGGATTTAAGGCCATCCAATATCTTTTCTTCCCACAGGTCGCCTTCGCTTACCCCCTCTTCATCCCAGAACAATCGGGGCTCGCGCCCGAGTTCAAGTTCAAGCGCATCCCGGAATTGCCCGTAAAAATATTTTTCGATCCAGTCGCGTAACTTGCGAACCCGTCGATAGCTGATAAAGACGTCATGTGTGTAATTCATTTAGAAACCTCAATTCAGAATTTCTTTAATGACTAGCTGGCTGAGCGCGTCAGCCAGGATAATACAGGACTCTGAAGGACAGGGATAGAGCACCTTCAGCAGCCTTGTAATTAATCGCTTCCACACACTGAACCTCCTTTTCAGGAGTATTTAATCATATTTCATAAGCAGACGCAACAATGATTCATAAGCGAAGGAGACCGAAATCTACCAATCTCTGACCTATCGAATGATACTTAACGATACGAAAGCCATGAGAAGCATTTTTAGAGATGCTTTTTGATTCGTGGTAGGGGGTCGGACCACGCTGAATGTATGAAGATTAAGGATCTATGCAAAAAATAATCCCGTTTTTTGGGCTTAAAGTGATGGTTTTGATACCCAAAGGGGCGGTTTAAGAAAAAAATATATCACTATTTTTGCCGAAACTGGGCTGTGCCCAAATTGTGCCCGTCAAGGTCAAATATTCCCAAACATTTCCAAACGAAACCAAAAGTTGGTTGAAAAAGTTGAATAGATTCAACTGGTTGAAATTAAAACGATTTTGCATTTCAAGATTCCTGCACTTCGAATCCGTAGGCCGCAGGTTCGAATCCTGCCGGGTGTACCAGAAAACTTAAAACGGGATTGAGCACAAAATCGTCTCAATCCCGTTTTATTTTGGATCAAAGAAGGTTTCGGATCAAGTCGGCAGCTCGTGCGCCTCTGGCGTATTGAGCGTCAGCTTAGTCCTCGCAAAATTTCAGACGGAATTCGAATCTTGACGCCAATTCCGTAAAATATAGGTTGTTATGGCTTTAGGTCGATTTCCCGTTCTTGTTTGTTTGAGAGTCTATATAAAAAAACGAGATATAGTCAATAGTTGTGTATGAAGAAATTAGGCGGCAATCCGTTTTTCTTCGACACCATTGACAAATTTAACTCCTCTAATTACTTCTGCCAGGCGTTGCGGATGGTGAAGTC
>Ga0126326_1000481_pt1 | contig 11609 bp, 9 predicted proteins | sample InaspJWI67metaG_FD_94485 | JGI IMG/M metagenome (GOLD analysis project Ga0126326, IMG submission 94485) | Marine gutless worms symbiont microbial communities from Oahu, Hawaii - Inanidrilus sp. 1 OAHU.JWI-67 metaG | ecosystem: Host-associated > Annelida > Digestive system > Unclassified | place... | reverse complement strand
GACTTCACCATCCGCAACGCCTGGCAGAAGTAATTAGAGGAGTTAAATTTGTCAATGGTGTCGAAGAAAAACGGATTGCCGCCTAATTTCTTCATACACAACTATTGACTATATCTCTCGGGAAAACCATGATGTGTCTCGGCAATCATCTTACCTTCTCGGATCCGGTTTGCCGATTCCGGTGTCACATCATTCGTAAATACTGCAACTTTGCCGCCACCCGGTCCGGCGCCCTTACCGACTATCTCCAACCGGCCGGCCCTGTCACACGCCAACATGGCTCCCAGGCCCATTTCATTGGAGGCAGCCCAAATTGCATCTAGGGTTCCCGGTGCATTGGCAGTTAAAAAGTCCTCTGCGGCATTGATACCCTTTTCTCGGTTCCAATCCGCGGGCAAGGTGCCTACAATCTTTATGCCGGGATAAGGATCCACGATTTCGTGGAAGCCGTTCAATCGTGCAGTTGAAAAAAAGCCGCCGGCAATTCCTTCAATTATAGCGACCTTTGCTTTGATGTTAGCTGTCTTGGAATCAATTTTACCATATTGCTCTCTCCACCAGGCCAGATCGAGGTATGCTTCCGGAGTGATTTTGATCTTTTGGCCTTTGCCCAAAATCCCGGGTCCTCCAAAGTAGTCTAAAAGTGCATAGGCCGAAATTCTTCCAGCATCTGTGTTGTCGAAGCCAATATAGGAGGCTACTTCAACCCCTTCAATGGGTTCAAGTAGATTGACAATGATGACCGGAATGCCGGCGTTATTGGCTTTCTTGATGGCTGGTTTGATGACCTCAACCTCGATGGGCGAAATTGCAATCACGTTTACCTTTCTCTGAACATAGTCTTCAATAATTGCAACTTGATCAGCAAATGCGACATGGGTGGCTGGGGACTGGGAAATAATCTGCACATCGATTCCGTGTGCCTTTGCATCCTGGGCTGCTTTTTCAAAGTAGTCTGTAGCAGTTTTGAAGACGCCGGTGATATCGGGCGGCGTCCAACCGATTGTAATTTTATCGGCAGCCTGAACGTTTGAATCGAAGCAAATCACACCAAATGACAACAGCGTGATTGTGGATAAAATAGCAATAAATTTAACTTTATTTCTCATAATTTATCCCCCCTTCTGTGATGGTTTCATTACGTTCACGAATCATACCCACAGCGTTAAAATCCACTAAGGCCTTTAAGAACTCACAAAAAATGCATTATTGATAATACATCCGTACCAATCCCTTTTTTATTGAATATGCATTCAGTAATTAGTATTTTTATAATTTATGCACTTGACAAACGGGGTTGAAGAATATAGATGTAAAATATATCAGGATGTTATAACATCCTGATGTCCTCATTAGACACAATTCATTGAACATGTCAAGCAGTTTTATGTGGAGGTGTAATTTTGGAAAAAAGGATACTTGATCGCAGTAGTGTGGTTCCCCTTTATTATCAGCTTAAAGAAATCATTCTGGAGAAAATCCAAAATGGCGCTTGGGAGACAGGCAGTCAGATTCCTTCTGAAAAAGACCTGCAAGCGACATTTGAAATCAGCAGGGCCACTGTCAGACAGACCATGGATATTTTGGTTAATGAGGGATTTTTAAAGAAAATAAGAGGCAAAGGCACCATTGTAAAAAAACCGGCGATAGAGGAAAAACTTCCTGAGCTGAAAAGCTTTACCGAAGAAATGAAAGGCATCGATGCTTCCAAACAGGTTATTTTAAAAAAATATGTCGAACCATCTGCTTTTATACAAAAAATCCTAAAGCTTTCTTCTGACGAAAAGGTTTTTTATCTAAAACGATTGATTTTTGTGGAGGGCAAAAATCTGGGGATTCTAAATTCATATGTACCTGCTCGATACAACCTGAGTTTAAATGAAGATTATTCCAAGTCCCTTTATAAGATATTTGAAAAAAACGATATCCGCTTGGCATGCGCGGAGCAGATCATTGAGGCCGCTATGTCAAGCAAAGAAGAAACTCGGATTCTTGGGCTAAAGTCCCCTACCCCAATTCTAGTTATTAAGCGTTTATGTTTTTCTGTGCATGAGGAAATAGTCGAATATGTGAAAGCCGTTTATCATTATGATCAGTATCGGTTCAAAATAAAATTAACGCGTCTCGAGTAAAGCGTTCTAAGTGTTCTTGGATGAAACTTTGCGCCTTCGAAAATATTGTATCTATATTAATAACCCAATGACAGTCATGTTAATCTGGTGGGAGGTAACATATGGTACAATTATTTGGCCAGGAATTCACCCGCTCCGATCTCCTCCAGAGAATCGGTGACATTTCCCAGATTGCCGGCGTTCGTACTATGAGACTTGAAGGCGGGCGCGAAGCAGGTGTTCAACTGATTCAGGTACGGACCGGCAGCGGCTTCCAATTCAACATCCTACCCTCCAGGGGTCTGGATGTCTCTTTTGCAGAGTATAAAGGAATACCTCTCTGTTGGCGATCCTGCACAGGAGATGTGTCCCCTGCTTTTTACGAACCGGAAGGCGATGGGTGGCATCGCGGCTTTTACGGCGGCATGGTGATCACCTGTGGCTTATCGAACGTCGGGGCTCCCTGTATCGATCAAGATGAGGAGCTTGGCCGTCACGGAAGGATATCTGCCACACCGGCAGAGTCTGTTTACGCCGATGGCCGATGGGAGAATGATGAATACCGTCTCGTGATCCAAGGAAGAATGAGGCAGGCGACCTTCTGGGGCGAGAATCTCACCATGACCCGGCGCATTCATAGCCGATTAGGAGCCTCTTGGTTCAGAATCCAAGACGAAGTGGAAAACCAAGGCTTCAGCCCCGCACCGTTGATGTTTCTTTACCATGTGAATATCGGTTTTCCGCTTGTAAGCGAGGAAGGCACCATCCTCATTCCCTCTAAGAAAACCGTAGCCATGGATTCGTCTGTGGATCCAGCGAGCTTTAACAAGCTTCATGCACCCTTGCCTGAGGCCCCAAGCCAGGTCTTTTATCATGAGGCAGCTTCTGATGCCGATGGGATTGTCACGGCGGCTTTGATCAATGAAAAGCTTCCCCTCGGGATGTATATCCGCTACAGCAAGGACCAACTCAAGAATCTGGTTCAATGGAAGATGCTCGGCCAGGGGGACTATGTCTTAGGGATCGAACCGGCCAATTGCCATGTTGAAGGAAGGGCGGTGGAACGTGGCAAAGGAACCTTGGAATTTCTTCAGCCGGGTGCCAAGCGGCAGTTTCACCTCGAGCTCGGTGTGTTGGTTTCTGAGGCCGAATTCAGGGAATGCAGGGCAAGCATTGAGCGGCTTGGTTAAGGATGCTTACGGTAGAGGCGTATAGATAATGCCGGTCATGTCTTAGACCGAACGAAACTATCGATACCCTCCTGAGGCAACGATCGATTCGCCCGTAATGTATCCGGCATTTTCAGAAGCAATAAAAAGGGCCAGGCTTGCGATTTCTTCGGGTTTGCCGAATCTTCTTACCGGAATTCTCTTGAGCACTTTCTCTTTGCCCTTTTTATTCAGAGACCCCCACAACATATCTGTTTCTATTTTGCTCGGAACGATGGCATTAACCGTTATCCCATACGGTGAAAACTCGCTGCTGAGGGCCTTTGTAAACGCTATTACACCGCCCTTCGCAGCAGCGTAATGCGCACCAGAAGTCCCGCCTGTAATTCCAGATGTCGAGGAAATATTAATGATTCTGCCCCATTTATTTTTCAGTATATGCGGAATAGCGATGCGGGTGCACAGAAAGACACTCGTGAGATCGTTGTGGATGATTTGCTCCCATTCGCTCAGTGACATATCCAGAAAAGCGCATCGATGAAAGACGCCGACATTGTTCACCAGCATGTGTAGTTTGCCAAACGCGGCGATGGTTTTATCCACCATCCTTTCGACTTCATCTTCCCTGGATACATCAGCCTGAATAACGATACTTGCGTTTGGATTAATTCTTTCGATCTCCTCTGAAACTTCCATTGCATTCTGTTTGGAGTGGCAATAGTTCACCACCACTTTACAGCCTTCTTTTGCAAAGGCAATCGCTATTGCCCTGCCGATTCCCCTTGATGAACCTGTAACGATAGCAACCTTATTGTCCAGAATCGGCATTTAAACGCTCTCCATTTATTGGTGAGGGCATCAGGGTATCCTACTTAATGATCTTTATCCTTCTCCTATCTATTGTAGCGATACTCATTGTTAACGCGATTAAGCCGAAGGTGACCATCTGGATATCGCGGCCGATTGCGAGCATTAACATCCCCGCTTGTATCCATGTTATGATAATCACTCCAAGCAATGTTCTGTGCGGGCCTCCCACACCGCCCGTGAGGGCTGTGCCGCCCGCGACCACGCTCGCGAAGAGCGGTATGGGCATATCTGCTCCAATCAACATGGAGCCCCCCCCAAACTGCGCCATGTATAAAACGCCTGCCAGCCCGGCGAAAAGACCACTGAGCATGAAAACATAAATTCTATACCTTTTCACATTTATGCCCGAGAGCCCGGCGCCTATCGAGTTTCCTCCAACCGCATAAATTCGTCTGCCAAATGGCATGCACATGGCTATGAAAATGCTTAGAATCCAAATGCCCATCGCCCAATAAAAGATCGACGGTAAGCCCGCTATGAAGGCCGTTGCAAGCGCCCTGAAGGTCTCATCATAAATTATGTGGAGAAAGCCTTTCGAGAGGTATAGCCCTATTCCCTCAACGACAACGGAAACGCCGAGCGTCGCCATGAAGGAGGGGACGTTGAACATTGCGACCAATAGCCCGTTAATGAAACCGAAACCTACGCCTATTAATAAAGACAATGGAATCACCCACAGTCCGAGCCTGTCGATGTATAATACACATAAAAGTGCTGCAATCTTCAATAAGCTTACCACCGAGAAATCAAAAGACCCCATCATTATGACGAAAGTCAATCCGCAGGCGGCTATCAGGAAGTATGACATCGCGTAGACTAAAGTTATTATGCCCTGATAGCTGAGAAACGATGGGTTTATCACTTGGAATCCCGCTATAATCGTTATCACAGCGACCATCGGCCCAAGTGTGGTAACGTTTCTTCGAAGCCATTCGCGGGAAAGAAGTCGTCTGGTCATCACCTTTTCACCCCTTCACGTAATCGTTACCCCCTTCAACCCCCTAGCACCGACGACAATGGCTACAAGCAGCAAAAGCCCCACGAAAAGTTGTATCGCCTCGGGATGCAATAGCGAAAGGAGCAATCCGCGATAAAACACGGCAAATGTCAACGCGCCAAGTATCGTTCTTTGGGGCCCGCCGCTTCCCCCTATCAGCGGCGTTCCACCCAGGACTATTGCCACGAGCGGCCAAACCACGTTGTTTAGATTGAGCTCTACCGGCGCCGCACCTCCGAGATGTTGGAATAGGATTATCGATCCTATGCCCGTAAATAGCCCGCTTAACGTGAAAGCCAAGATCTTGTATTTATCGACGTTTATTCCAGCTAATCGAGCGCCTTCTTCATTTGACCCGATGGCGTATAGATAGGTGCCTATCCGGGTGCGTTTCATAATGAATACAGCAGCGCTGATTATTGGGATGGACCATAGAAAGGCCGTGGGAACGTAGCGTATCAACCTCGCAGTTATATACTCGTATCCGCGAACAGGTTTGGGGTACCCCCCCGAGAGCATGGCTGTTAATCCCCAGTATGTTACTAATAAACTTAAGGTCAGAATAAAGGAGGGTATTCTGGCCTTGACCTGTATTACCCCAATGAGCAGCCCTGTCACGAATCCCAATAGTGGTATGACAAGAATTGAAAACACCCCTAGTATCGGCATGAGAAGCCACACGAGGATACCCCCCAGCATCCAAATTCCGACAAACGATAAGTCCAGGGCGCCGGTCACCACCACAATTGATGGACCGAGTGCAAATAACGTGAGTGTTACAAACTGTCTTAGAATCGTCGAGAAATTTAAGGGCGCTAGAAATCTTTCGGGGTATAAAACTGAGAACATCACGGCGAACGCAATTAAGGCTAGAATAACCGGGTGAGCTTTTAAAATTTGAATTGTAACTGTAGGTATCAACTTAATTCTGCCGATGATCTTCACGTTGCCATCACCTTTCCAAACTTTTCAGGGCTAAGAACTTCTTGAATTCTTCCATCCCTCATGAACATTATCTTGTCGCAGAGTATTGAGTATTCTTTAGGATCGTCGCTTACGAGGATCATTGCGATGCCGCTCTTCTTCATCTCCAAGGTAGTTTCGTAGATGTCCTCTCTAGCTCCCACATCTATACCGATCGTTGGGTCCTCAAGCAAAAGTATATCGGGGCTTCTTTCAAGCCATTTTCCCACCGAAACCTTCTGTTTACTACCGCCACTCAAAGAATAGCAATCCATGTTAACACTCTCGGCCCTTATTCTCAACATTTTCACGACCTTTTCCGCCATCTTTTTTTCAGCGGAAAAACTTATTATCGGGATGAGCTTTCTTAACATTTTCTTGATATTAACCAATGAGATGTTCTTGGTGATCGGCCAGTTAAGGAATAGTTCTTTCCCAGTTTCGCCGGAGAAATATCCAATACCCCTTCCTAGCCGAACGTGGGGAAGTTCGTCGGCTTTGACGTTTTGACCTCCGACGATTAGACCCCCCCTTTCAAAACTGATAAGGCCAGCGATTGTTTTTATTATCTCGCTTTTGCCCGATCCTGCTGGGCCAAAGATTCCTATGCACTCGTCCCTGTGAAGATTGAATGTGATATCGTAGTAGTATCCCTTCTTAGTCAAATTCTTTGCTGTCAAAACGACTTGCTCGCTCACGACTCGGTTGACTTCTGGTTTGTAGATATATTCCGAGGATTCTCTGCCGACTATCGCCCTGAACAGGTCTTCCTCTGTTGTCTTCTCCTTGGACAAGTCATAATGGGCAACCAGCTTGCCATCCCGTAACACGTGTACCCTGTCCGTGAATTCCATTACTTCAGGTATGATGTGTGAAACGAAGATAAACGAAGCATTTTTCTTCATGCCCAATATGTCGCGGAATAACTCCCGACGTTCTTCATCGTTCAAGGGCCCGGTCGGCTCATCAAGTATGATGATTGGTGTCGTGCCATCCTCCCCAGTCGCCAGTCTAACGCTGAGGATAGCTCGCGCTATTTCCACCATCTTCTGGGTGGAAAGGGGTAGTTCATGCATAAAGGCCTCGGCATCGCATTTCACATGAAGCTCCTCCAATGTGACCGCGGCCTGCTTCTTCATTTTATCCGTCTGCAACCTGGTGAACTTTACATATTCATCCTCATGGCCCAAGAAAAGGAATTGATAGACCTTCAACCAGGGGATGACCCCTTTCTCCTGGTAGACGATTGAGATTCCCCTCTGGGCAGCCTCTTTCGGATCCCTGGGAAATGGGACCTTTTCCCCCCTATAATACAATTCTCCCTTCTCCGGGGGATAAACGCCCACCAAGATCTTCATTAACGTGGATTTGCCGGCTCCGTTTTCCCCTACAACGCCTACTATTTCATTTTGGTGGGCCGCTATACTAACGCCATCTAAAGCACGCACAACTCCGTCGAAGGTTTTGGAAACACCCTTTACTTCCAAGAATGGAGTATCGGTCGGCATCGCCATGCTAATCTCTGCTCCCCATTATCTAAACGTTGATCACCGCGAGCTATAAAAATAAAGAAAGGGAAATATAAGGATCTAAAGTTTCGCACCCCCTATGTATGATTACCACGGGGGGTGAAATGTAGTTATGAAGTGCTCACCCAAGTGCCATCGGCCATTACACCATTTCGGGGGAGTGAAACTTGAGTAACGATTTTGTTTTTACAGCCAGATTTGAAATTGTCAAGCTGAAAAGCTACATTGGCGTTCGAATGAGCCCACCATCTACACGCACGGCAGCACCATTGGTAGCTTGCGCCAACGGACTGCATAGAAAAGCAATCGTGTTGGCAACTTCCTCCGAATCGATGAGTCTGTTGAGAATTGAGTTCGGGCGACCGGTTCTAAAAAATTCTTTTACCATTTCATCATAACTGATGCCCTTTTCTTCCGCAAGCGTCTTTAGAAAATTCAAAGCACCCTCTGTGGCCGTCGGTCCGGGCAACACGGAATTGACCGTCACCTCGGTACCTTTTGAGGCTTCCGCCAGACCTCTTGAAAGGGCCAGCATGGCCGTCTTTGTCATACCGTAATGTATCATTTCCGGCGGTATGTTGACTGCCGATTCGCTGGATAAAAAAACAATCCGGCCCCATTTTTTTTCCATCATCTTGGGATAATAAAATCGGCATAGTCGAACGGCGCTCATGATATTAATGTCATAAAATTTGTACCACTCTTCGTCAGGAATTTCGACAAATTCCTTGGGCTCAAAGATTCCCAGGTTATTAACCAGAATGTCAACTTGCGCTACTTTCCCGAACAGCTCATGGATACCGCCCGTCGACCCTAAATCGGCTGCTACGCCTGATATATCACCGCCTGGAAAACTTGCCTTAATTTTAGATACAGCCCGGTCAACTCTTTCCTGGGTACGTGCGTTGACCACCACAGCAGCGCCTTCTCTCACAAATACTTTGGCAGCCGCAAACCCAATTCCCTGCGATGATCCACTGACCAAGGCCTTTTTTCCTTCTAATTGCAGATCCATAATTTATCTCCTTTTTCAGCTGTTGATTGATAACATCTAAGAAAGACATCTCGCGACGCGTGGTGCTTTTATTGATTTTCCCAGTCCTTGGATCTATCCACAGCCTTCTGCCAGCCGGCATACAACCTATCGCGCTGATCTGCGCTCATAGAAGGATCTCAAGTTTCGCACCCCCGATGTGTGATTGCCACGGGGGTGAAATGTAGTTATGAAGTGCTCACCCAAGTGCCATCGGCCACTACACCATTTCGGGGGTGCGAACTTGAGTAACGATTTTGCTTTTACAGCCAGATAGGCTCCGTCTTTAGCTCTGGCGGGAACCGTTTTGCATATTCTTGTGCTTCCGGCCACGTGTCGGCCCAGCTGAAGTCCAAAAAATGCGTATGGAGAGCGGCAACGTGTTTCCTGAGGGCATCGATGCTTCCGAACTTCTTTAGCTGTGCTGGATAATAGTAGTCATGCTGGCCTAGGTAGGTTCCTCCACCCGCATGGCGGTCATATTTTAGACCGAGTTCCTTGCACTTTCCTACGGATATTCGCCTGAAGTCATATGGAAACTCTGGCGGCTTCGCCTTCATTTGCTTCAATATCTTCTCCAAATTCTCCTCGGTTGGGCCTATCTTGAAGCTTGGATGGTAAGTTAGGCGAGCACCTTCGGCCAGCGGCTCGATTTCGCCCGGCCTACCGTAACAATCTATCCTGCCAGCTTGAACCATCTCATCCTTCAGCGGATACCATGCGCCGACGCAGAGATCGTATAGCATGGGGACCATCCTTCCTCCAAAGTAGGGTATAGCGAATCCAGCGGTAACTAAAAAGTTTCCCTTCAGTATCTCTTGCGCCGTAGTCATTTCCATGTCTCTTGAAGCCGTGTATGGGCCGATTTTCAGGCCGCGGTCTTGCATGGCCCTCAAAGCACCCGTGGTCTGGGAGTCGTTAGCGCCCCAGAAACCCTCATAATCCGTTCGGACCGCCAGTGACGCGTCACCGGCTTTGCGCCCGCCCTCGTACCACCAATCACCATATTGGTGGCCCAGCACTTGCATCTCTGGATAGAATTTCCAGGCCATGAAGACACCTAGATTTATGTAGACTGTGGAGACGGTGGCGGCTGTCTTGTGCGCCTGGTGGTGAAGTAACTTCGTCTTACCGTCCCTCCGCATCTTCTCGAACAATAGCATTAATGGGAGGAAAGTCTGCTCGTCTGACAGGGGTGTATTATCGACGACCCATCGTGGCCCAAGATCTCCCGGGAACAAATCCCCGGTATAAGCGAAGTGCGTTGCCATGAACACGTTGTTCTCATTGCAGATCCTCGTCAACTCAGGTAAGACAGCCGGGGATGGAACGTTGAAGACGATCGCCTTTGCGCCGGCAGCTATCATACTCTCCGTTGTTTCGATCCACGCTGGATCTGCTTCAGCCACGGCACCGACGAAATCCAGATTGAGTTGTTTGCAGGCTTGCTCAGAAGCCTGGTAGCACATCATCAGGTATTCTTGCGCAAGACCCCAAGTGATATGGCCTACCCTGAACTTCTCTCCAGGCTTGGCGTTCTTGTATTTTTGAGCGAGTTTTTGCCTCTCTTCAGCAGAAGCCGCTCTAGCAGCCGGGGATTTGGCCGATAAACCTACGACCGCGGCTCCTGCGACCTTAGCCATAGTGCCCATAGCTTGACGTCTTGTGAGTTTTTTTGGTTCTTTTTCTGTACTCATGCTTACCTCCTTTCCTGTCATGATTTACCAATGATCGACCCCATTTCTTATTACGAATAATACTTCGCTTCCTGTACCTTTTTTAAAATGCGGTCGGTTGATTGTAATTTCATTAATTTTATATTCGACAAATACAGTTGAGAAAAATATAAAGGTGGGATATATTCGGACGTTAGTACGTCCTGACATCCCTATTAGGCACAAATCATTGAACATGTCAAGCAGTTTTACAAGGCGGTGTAATTATGGAAAAAGTCAATAACACCCACTGAAATCAACGGCCCTAAAAATGTAAAAAAGTGTCGCTTAATAGATTAATATAAGCAACGGACGGCTTTTAACTTCCCTAAATGGATTTTAATTGACAAAAAAGGTAATAAAATTGGGTGGAATGCGCTGTAACTCGACCTCTCACGCTCATATTGCGGCCATAGCGAACCGAAGGGTAAAAATACGCGAGAATGGCTAGACACCGATTACATTTTGAGATTTTATTACAGCAGGAAGTTGACAGCGCGGCGGCGTTACCGGGAATATGTAAAGAAGGGTATTAATGCTGGGCGAAGGCCTGATATAGGGGAGGGGGGCTAGTATACAGCGCCGGCGGGTGGCCGGTAGTTATAGTCATGCACAGGGGTTTCGAGCGGATCAAAGGGGATAAACGAATATTAGAAGAAGGAGATTTTGTTGAGACTGTATTGAAAGCGGCTCAAGAAGGTCTGGAACGTATAGCGTTTGTCATAATAACGTTCCGATACCGGTGGTTTTACGACATTTTCCGGACCATCACGACGTTGATGGCTTGACGCAAACGCTATATTTTTTTTTAATTTGAAATCTCCGTTGCACCGGGACGCATGGTGACACTATGGCTATTGACGACGCACTGATTGAAATGGATAAGGACCTATCTTTATATAAAGCGTGTTGCTATCAGAGTATCGAAAACTAGTTTTGCAAAGGTACCGGTTAATCGGCTTGGATGTCGGTACAGCATATAGCGATTAGATAGCCATCCACACGGCGTGATGGTTTAATATCTTCTTTGGCTACTCTTTGCGGCTTGGGATAATGAAGAGCCGTTTCATGTGTTGGTACACAGACAGTATTTTCAAAGAACATACGCTTTTTTGCATAAAAAAAATAATATAGCGGTTGTCACAAACTACTTTTACTTGGAAACGTTATAAGAACCTCCTTATTTTGTAATGGCTCAAACGGAACGTATTTATGACAACCG
>Ga0126326_1000479_pt1 | contig 11613 bp, 3 predicted proteins | sample InaspJWI67metaG_FD_94485 | JGI IMG/M metagenome (GOLD analysis project Ga0126326, IMG submission 94485) | Marine gutless worms symbiont microbial communities from Oahu, Hawaii - Inanidrilus sp. 1 OAHU.JWI-67 metaG | ecosystem: Host-associated > Annelida > Digestive system > Unclassified | place... | reverse complement strand
GAAAGATGATAAAGGAAGCACGATGATCCGGATGGGTGTGAGTGGGTGAATGTTTCTTCTGGTACCGGCCTACCCGGGTTGTCCCGGATCAAAGGCCGTTAAACGGTCGTTGTTGTTGTTTTTCCAGAAGTGATTGAGCTGGTTTCCCCAAAAACCTCAGACATAACTGGATCAGGATTTTACAAACCAGCTGTATTCATCCTTCTGCAAATGTATCAGAGTAATAAAGAATAGTTCCAGAAAAAAATGTAAAATGTACAAATCCTGCCTAACAGAGCTGCAAAACTCCCTGCAGCTTCCAGATACATGCAAGAAATGGTCATAACTTGAAGCAAGCACTCCATTTTTTACACTGTCACACTAGCCGAAGTTAAAACTGCGTATGGTTCAACACAACGCAACACATTCACAATTACATTGTTAGCAGGCAACTGCATAACTTTGGTGTCACAAAATAAACCGATGGATTAAGCGAGCCAAAATACTGTAAAATTATGTACCTTGAGAAAACGATGCATCACAATCTTGTGAGAACATACTGATAACTGTGGTGTCCATAGCAGAGGAGGTAGGCTGAGATACCAAATTGGATTCACTGCCAGATTCAGTATGCAAATTATCGCAACTTGACAGAAAGCAACTGGCATCGCTTCCAACACCATCTCGTGGTAATATTGGAAATGCTGCCCCAGCAACACTGCAAGGTGCAGCAGGCACATCATCAATACTATGACAAATCCGCTTGCATTGTGCCTGCTCCCAACTCTCATTTCTTGCTATTAGTGAACGCTTACGGCTCAACCGAGATGCGGAGTGGGGTGCAATGTCTACAGCAGTGTCAATTCCTTCATGTGATAATGTGCTTTCTTCTTCAAGATGACTAACATTCGCAATGTTAAAAGTAAGTCCTTCCGACAGGCTTGTATCACCCTCACAAACCTCCTCATAATGGGTGGGCTCATCAATATTCAATGCTGTCACTGTAGAATTAGTGACATGATAACAGTTAGCAGCATCTGGCTCAGTGAATGAACATGGTACATCTGCATCAGTACTGGGTTTATCATGACTGAAAGGCGAGGCTCCATCAGCATTCACTTCACCTTTCTTGGGCGACTGTGAATTAACACAGGCCCAATCCACTTGTGGGAGGCTAAATTCATCACTCTCACTGTCATCAAAGAGAACTTCAAGTTTGTTCTTGTTCAACAAATCATCATTGTTCGATATCAGATGTTCCATTTTGATGGGAATCTCTTCAGAATATTCGTCATCTTCATTGTTTGACTTCAGATGGCCAATTCTGATGGGGATCTCCTCAGAATATTCCCCATCTTCGTTACTGTTGTCCGTCAAAACAACCTCGTCATATTCCGGAGATGAGGAACGCATGTAGTTGCTCACCCGCGATGCATCAGCATCTAGAAAACAGTCAGGTTTGCCGCTGCGATGTGGCACCAAAATTATTTTATACAGTAACCTCTGCAATTTCATGAATGGTTGAGATAAAAGGTCTCTATAATTTTACAATGTCACATTATTCAAATTTGAGACTATGCATAATATGACACATTCAGGAAACTGCAAACTTCAGTCACAGAAAGTAAGATTATGCACATGCAAGCTGAAATATTGTCAAATTACATATCTGAAGAAAACGGTTATGCATCAGGCACTGGTGTCTGACAGCCAGGACAAAGGGTGAGAAATTCACTAACTTATAAGTCAGCTGGTAAATCAAAGTAGAATGATGCCAATGGGTAATTATCTCAGGTTCTTCAGAACTTTGTAGACACTGCCAGTTGGATGAAAAGATGGGCGTCCGGCTGATAAAACGTCGATTATCCTAAAGGTTCTCTCTTAGGGGATCCAACCCAGCCTGCATTAACTCAAAAACTAGGTCCAGTTAAACAAAAACCATGACAGCAGTTAGTAAAGTGTATTTGTCATGGGATACCAAACAAGTTTATACTTTAATTGCCTGTCAAAGTACACTATGTCCACTTAACAGAGCTGCAACAGATAACACTGTGCCTCAATAAGAATGCAAGAGAATAAAAACAGAAGCAGCTTGATTGTACAAACTGCAGCACTTCATTTCTGTCTGTAATAAAAACAGGTCCATGTCTCTAGGACTCACACACTGGCAGTTTATGGAGCAGCACACAATCTACTATCATGCGTCACCTGTTCCCAGTCTTGACACAAGACTTCTGTTCACCTTCCTTTACCTCAAAATCAGCTACCAAATCTGACACTCTAGCTGGACTATTACCATTAGAACACACACACACGTGCGCGTTTTATGGCCCTTTGTTTGGGACTACCTGGGTGAGCCGGTACCAGATAGGTAAAACCAATCTGGATTTTACTGAAGCAGAGTGGCAGTGGCATCCGCTGAGCCATATGCAAGTCTGCACCTCGCTCCAGTCAGACAACCACGCCAGTACCCCACCACTCGGTTTTTTACAGGTTGGATGCCCTTCCTGCCGCCCAACCAACAGCGTCAAAGCACTAAGGCAACTACCATTAGAAACACTGACAAATAAATGTCATAAAGAATAAAACTAGAAGTCAATGGCAAGCTGGTTGGATAATGCCTTCACCTGGGTAAGCAATGCGTGCATGAACACGGAGACAACATATAATGCCTCCAATCCTATGTATTGGATGGGAGAATGCACTGAAACATTATTAAACAGTATTTACCTGCAGAGAATTCCTCAGGCTGCTCATTGCCAACTGCATACGGATGCTCAGTCAACTGTGGCTGTCTTGCCTGTGCTGATACAGCAGCAACACTGTCATTCCTGCCGGGAACGTTTTCCTCAGAGTCTGAGGGGTGTCCTATGTCGGAACCAGCATCAGATATACTTGCTGTCACATCTAAATTATCATCGTCGTCGTTATCGTCACTGGGATCACCAACATCAGCAGCAGCAATGCGATCATCACTTTTCTCTGCTGAACAAATGGCAGACTCATCAGATGGCCTGATCACATCTGTGTCTTTATCTGCACTGCCATCAATGTTGGAAGCACCTCCAGTCACACCTAGGCCATTAGTATCATCATTGTCATCATCATCAGAATCGCTGGAATCACCAGTATCAGTAGCAGTAATACAAGCATCACTTTTCACTGTCAAATAAACGGCAATGTTATTGGATGGCCTGAGCACATCCACGGGATTATCTGCAATGCCACCAGAGTTCGATGTACTTCCTGTCACACCCACAGCAGCAGTACTGTCCTCATGGATATCACTGGCACTATCAGCAGAAACTGCAGGTAAATAAACGGCTTTCTTACACAACTGTCCAACATCTACATCTCTGTTGGAATTATTATCACAGCCAGGTGCACTGTCAATCATGCCTGCATCTTCATTACTACTGTGATCCTTAGTATCAGCATCTGAATGTACATCACTCTTCTCTTTCTGCAGTGATAAACAAACAGTGGCTTTCACAGAAGACTCGCTGACATCCACATCTTTGTCTATGCTACTGTCGACACCAGACATACTTTCTGTTACATCCAATGCATCATCATCTCCTGTACTGTTACAATTCTCCTCACCATCTGCAGCAGCACCAACAGCAGCAACTACACCTGCATCATATTTCACTGGTAAACAAGCTGTTACGGCCATCAGTGTGACTTCTGCATCTTGGATTGCACCAGATTCGCTCCTATTATCAATCTTACTGGCCACATCATCATTGTTACTCAGGCTTTCTGTCCAATTTCGATCACAACCCTCCTCTTCTTCAGCAATCACAGACAAAGTGTGCATTTCCGATGTACAGAATTCCTCGACATTTTCATACAAGTTAAGGACTGCTGATTCACAAGGAATGTCTGTCACATCAGACTGAATACTTACACTCTCAAGCGTGCTTCCAGTCTCAAGACAAGTGCTATCTGTCCCAGACGTCATCTTATCGATTACTCCACCACTTTCTTGACAACATGACAGAGTCCTATCGTGGCGATTATCTTCATCCGACTCCAAATCTGCATCCTCCATCTCCCCAGTGGTTTCCAGTCCACCGGCAGTACTCTGGCTTGAAATTCTACGCCGTCGAAGTTCTGTCAGAATTTCAGCCTCACCAACAGTTACTAGGCTGTCCTCTCCTTCCGTTGAGACCTCATCTTCCATGTCCAGTAGTTTTGTGTCCTTGGTAAAGTTCCATTTCCTATGATCGATTGTATCCAAATAAGAACTACGGTCCTGGCTCGGCTCTAAATATAAATGCAGACGATCAGCATCTGAACTACAGGACATTTGGCTGCATGAGATACTACCTTCATTCTTTGCTGCCTGTGACATATACTGGCTACAGAACGACGTGCCTAAGGTACTTGGTTCCTGGCTTAACTCTAAGTACAACTTCAATCCATCGTCATCTGGACTATTATTCACCTGGCTGCCAGAATTAAGAGTTTCACTCTTTGCTGCCTGTGAAATGCACTGGCTTGGAAACACGTCACAAACGTCGGTGGATTGAAAAGCAGAGATTTCGTTATCTGTTGCCTGTGACGCACACTGACTAACAAAGGATCCATCGGCAGTCAATACAGCTGCAATATCAGACTCCGCAGCCCGCATTTCTGATTCTGACTCTAACGAGACACCATTATTAGACAATGTATCAACAACACACTGCAGGTCTTCCTGCAGCTGACTAGATTTAACTGTGCTAGAGGCAGCAGTATAACTGCAATGGTCCTCTGACAATGGCAGGACTGCACCAGTGCAAGCTTTCTGTATGTCTGCAGTCAACTTATCCAGCATTTCATTGTCAGATCTTGTCACATCTGTCACAGGGTCCACTGAGTCTGTGTGTGCACGTGCCGTAAGTAAAAGTGGATCTAAAGAACTGCTTTCGACACTGGCAGTGATGCCGCTACTGCATGACTGCACTTCACTAGTTAGTTCATGTATCAGTAACTCATCGTTCTTGTCTGCAAAATCACCAATACACTGGTCATGGGAAGTGCCTGCAACTACTTGGGTTGTTAAAGCATCAACAGCACAGCCAACCTCAGTTCCTGTACTACTGCAACATATCACATCCATGTCTTTATCTGCACTGCCATCAGTGTTTGATGTACTTCCTATCACATTCAGGCCATCGGCAGCACCTTCCCTGTTATAACCGGCATTATCGGCAAAAACTCCAACTACGTCATTTTCCACAAGGTTGGTAGAACTGGATGGTTGCGAACAGTAGACGGTTTGAGCAGGCTCAGCAACTGAAGTCACAGAACGTGGCTGCACATCATCCACCTGTGATAAAGCATTAACATTATCACTGTTTATCGTCATACACTCCTCGGCATTAGTTTTCATACTTTCTACCACTTCAGTGTCAACAGGCATATTAGAATCTATCGAAGCAAAGTCTTTCACAATATCCTCAACCAAACTTGGTCTTCCTACTGCATGTGAATTCACACTCTCAGTGTTCAACAAACAACTATCAATGGCAGCCATATCCTGTTCATATGGTGGAATGCTGTTGTCAACTACTGAACCATGACTTTCAATATGTGCACTGCCTTCAATGTATGCTGCAACTTCAGACATGAAAGTCGGACAGTCGTCACATGGCAATGACTTCACCGGCTGTGACAATGCATTCAAATTTCCTACTCCATTCCCATCCTGGTTCATTTCAGCAGCATCAACAGCAGTCTGTGTCAATGTTCCCACAAAAGCAGTACTGGTTACAGTCACATTATCATTATCACATCCTGAACTGATGATGGCACTCTCGGCCAGTAAGACATCACACTGACTTACAACAGTTGTATTATCACCAGCAAAGTCTGCCACAAGAATGCGCTTGGAGCTGACTTCAGTGTCATCAGCCGAATGCTTCCGTTTTCTCACTTTCTCATCAGAAGGCGATAATGCTACATTCCTGACAACCACTGGAGAGTTTGTACGGACATGAAAACTCGAGTGTGTTCCAGACTGCAATGTGATTGGCGACTGAGGAAACCTGGGTCTTGTGCCAGGCCCGTCGATGTTCTGGCCAACTGGAGATGACAGTAGCGGAGTATGTTTGGTCATCTGACCAGCAACGGCAGACATCGTGTTGCAATTAGTGGCTGCAAACATGCCCGATGAATGTCTGGAAGTGGGAGTAGTGGCAAGACTACGTGAAAACAATGACGGACTAACAGGAGACAAATTTCGACGGTAAGTGTTTGACACAAGAGAGGAGGTACGACCTCCAATATGACAGCCGGATCTCAATGTGGGACTTGCATGATAAACTTGCCAGCGACTACTTGACGGTGTTGCGGGTTCAATGTTATCATCGGACGAGACATCATCAAACTGGCCTTCTTCCACACTTCCACTTGACGTCTGGCTATCAAACCGACTTCTGGAATCTACCATATTGTCACCTTCTTGAAGCTGGTTCACTGCTGTGCTAACGTCAGTCAATGCCAATGCCATATTTTGTTGAACAACATCAGCAGTCAATGTATCTGCAGTATCTGACTCCACAGCCCGCATCTCAAAGTTGCATCTCTCTGATTCTGACTGCAACGACACAACACTATTAAGCAATGGATCAACAACAGATGCTGGGACTGCATGCAGCTGACAGGACGTAACTGTGCTAAAGTCAGCAATACAACTGGAATTCTCCTCTGACAATGGTGGGACTGCAACGGTGACCATCGTGACGTCTTTGTCTGTGGTAACTACCATGACTCCATTCTGTGAAGTATCCTGAGAACTAGCAACAGTTAAAGCCGTGCCAAAGTCTGTGGCCGAAACCAAGACTTCACTCTGCACCGGATCTGCTGAACTCTCAACCTGTAAATCCACATCGTTATCAGCCGTGGCAATGGCATCTATACTCTGCACTGCATCCACTAAATCCACAGCAGTTACCGTCGAGCTGTCATCTGCCATGCATGGTGTAATTTGACTGTGCTTGATATTTTCTGAAACTACAGCACCTACAGGTAAGTCTTGATCATCTGTTGAAATCAGAACTGTATCAGTGACAGATCTAGGCACAGCTGTGCCTTGATCTATCACTGAGATCATACTTCTACTCTGGATTGTGGACTCTAAATTATCAGGACACCAGGCTGTGTCTCGGTCTGCTGCTGTCGAAAATAAAACTGCATCCTCTGTCACAATATCTGAACTGACAACAGGTTCAGTTGTATCTTCATTACCTATCATATCACTACAACTCACAGTATTGAATGGAGTATTGTTCACTGCCGTTGAAATTACAGGCACACTTTGCACTACATCTTCCTGACCCTTAGCTGATATAGCTGAGTCTTTAATCAGAGCACCTTCATCTTCTATGTATGCAATAACTCTGCCTGGTGTGTTACCCTTCAAACTTGTGGCATTTTCGTCCGCATCTTTATCTGGACTGCGTACCGTATGCTCTGAAATACAGGCATTTTCAAGTACATCTGTAACCACCACAGCACAGCTCACAACTGTACTATCCACTGAAATCTCTGCATTCCCATCTCTTGTGGATATCATCATTTCACTCTGCACAGTATCTTCCGAACTTGCAATATTTGCATCTGCAGCAGAAATCATAACTTCATGCTGTACTGTATCATCTGATTCAAGGACAGGTAGGGCTCCTTTGTCCTCTGCCATCAATGGAATGCTATCTGTATGCTGCGACACATTTTCTGAACTCACAGCACAGACATCAGCTGGTGCTGATGGGTCTAAACAACACATATTGGGTTCATGATGACATAACACAGACTGTGCTTCAATCTCTGAAACTTCAATATTGTTTGAAACAGCTGCCATTGTATTGGAGTCCAAACCCTGCTTCTCAAGCTGGTCTACAGCATCCAAATCACCATTAGGTGTGACTGTGCTTCCATCTCGTGATGCGTGTTTATCACACTCCATCTGCACATCTTTAAGTGGAAAGCCTGCATCTGTAGCACTGGCAGCAACATCTGAATCTGATGCTGTCATCACCTCTTTTTCTTTGTGCAACATTAGCTCCAATTCATTAACGCCAGATCTATCATTAAGTGGATCTAACTCATTAAACTCAACAGCAACATCAGATTCAAGTACACAGTCACGAACAGGTACAGCGGACCCTTCCACAGTTGCCAATTCAGTAACTCGTGCAGAAACAGACACAGTGGATACATTAACTGTTATGGATTCTAATTCACATCTAGGACCTGACGAAGATACAGGTAACACAGATCCTTCCATAGCTTGTTCACATTCAGCAGCCGTCACTGAAACAGGTATCATGGGCTCTTCCATAGCCTTTAATTCAGGTTCTGGCTCTGAAATAGGTGCAGTAGACACTTCCACAACTTCTGATTCAAACTCAGGATATGGCAAAGAAACAGACACAGCATTCACATGTTCTGATTCTGACTCAGATACAGGAATCAGTACAGAAACTGGAATATCCATTACAGATTCATCTGCTTTTGCAACTGCAGATTCACAACACTGGAGTCCGGCCACAGTTACCGTTTCTGTGGCAGCAACTGGTGACAAATCACTGGCTGTTGCCGACGCTACCTCATCAGCACTATTAATCTGTCCGTCATATGCAGTGCAGTCCACCGCTGCCTCCAAATGTATGTCATCATCAGGATTTGTAAATGAGTCTGTAACAGTCCACTCTATATCACCAGCTACCATTTTCACGTGACTCGTCCTTTCATCACCTCGTGGTGGCTGCTCTAAATGCTCGCTCTCATGTGGCATGGCTGAATTACAGTTATCTGACTCTTTCAGTGTATTTCCATCATGTTCAATCATGGAATCATCAATTTGGTTCAATGACTCGATGGCATCTACAACTGGTTCAACATTATCTGTCTGTTTCTCGAGTTCTAAAGAATGTTTCAAAACAGTGTCAGTAACGACGGACTGTCTTTCATCTCCATTACTATGCACTTCAATCGCATGCATTACCGCACAAGACAAAGCTACATCAGTCGACAAACCAAAGTCTGCAGCATGCTGATCCTCCATTTTCAAGAATTCCCCCTCCATCATGCCATTTGGTGTATTCTCAGCTGGTTGCGGCAGCGACAGTTCTTCAGGCTTTTGCACTGTGTTTTCCACAGTTTCGGCCTCAGTTACTTCATTAGCACTGGCATCACATGATACAACTTCAACTGTTGCTTCTGCCTGAACTTCTCCTGTATAGTTCACTTCAGTAAACACTGCAGTTTTATCACATTCGTCTACCAATTCTTCATCTTTATCATGTACAACTGTCATGCAATTTGATTCACCATTCTCCCCTACTTCTACAGATGCTTCATCACTAGATATAGACAAAGCAATCCCATTCAACGAATCCTTCTGTGCCTCTACATTCAAACTTCTTGCACCTTCCATATCCGATGCTGGTGTGTCAAATGCATTCACCGATTCCTCCAACTCTTTAACACATTTAACGACAGTGAACTTAGACTTACATGCCTCTACTGTATATGCTGGGTCTTTGGCCTCCTGCACTGTATCAGCAATGACAAGAGATAATTCAGTTTCACCTGATACACAAACTGATGTTCCTGGCTGTACAATGCCTGCATGACTCACTTCAGTACGTGATGTGGTAATGTTTGATTCATCAACGAATTTGTCTTCTTTATCACACTCCACTGCTGCACTGGGTAAGTCTTTGGTCTCTTCTATCAGATCACAACCAACTTCATTTGACACATCAACTGTATGCACGTTTCTGACATAAGTTACCTCAACATGTGACTCTTTACTGTCAGATTCATCCACTAACTGTTTGCCTTTATCAGAGTCTACAGCAACGCACTCGGACACAGAATTCAGATCTATCTTCTCTCCCGGAAGCTCTTCTGCAACAAGCAATTTATCCTGATTGCTGCTCGGCTCTACGGCTGCAGCATCTGAATGTCTCTTCATTTCTCCATCACTGCACTCGCCAAACACTTCTGACATACCAGTTTTGAATTCTTCCAGTTCTATAAGTTCTTGCAGTTTATCCTCAATCACCTCATTTTCTGTTGGCTCAGTTACTGTAGCATGGGGACTGTTGGTAGTACAATGACCTGCCACTTGAATTTCTACAACAGAGCCCATTTCCGAGGCTGCATCTGTATTAGGCTTATTAGCTGACAGGAGGGACTCTTCAACAGCTTCCGATTCAGGAACTAGTGCAGGAAAGGGTACAGTGAACCCTTCCACAGCATCAGCTTCCATAAGTGATTCAACAGTGGCAGAATTACATGGTGCCACTTCATTATTGGCATCCAGATCTGTTCCTATCCCACTGGCAATGCTGACGTGAACTGGTATATTTGCATCAGATGAATGCTGGACATGGCTGGAGCTATCGGTCTTTTCTGTCAGTGTTCTGCCTTGAATACTGACAAAAGGTTCTTGTGGCTCAACTGTAGATGACTCAAGTTCACGGTCAACTCTGTCGGCAAACTCAACAGCAGGACCAATATGCCCATCAGAGACACGACCCTCTTCCATCCCAGACTTGTTCTCCATCAATGCAGCTAGTACAGGAAAAGGTACAGTGGATACGTTAACAGCTTCAGATTCTAATTCAGATTCAGGAAGATGCAAAGATCCTTCCATAGCTTGTTCACTTTCAGAAGCTGTCACTGACACGGGTATCAAAGACTCTTTCACAGCTTTTGATTCAGTTACTGGCTCGGAATTAGGTACAGCAGACTCTTCAACATCTTTTGATTCACATTCGGACTCAGGAACTGGCAAAGTTGCGGGCACAGCTTTCACGTCTTCTGATTCTGACTGAGATTCAGGAACTGTTGCAGAAACAGGAACACTAGCTACAGATTCTTGCTGCATCCCAGACTTTTCCTCCATCAATGCAGCAGATGTGAAACTATTACTGTAGTGTGAAGCAAGGCAGCCTGGTTGCATGTTCGGCTGTGGTGTCAACCCTTGAGCGTGTACTTCTGGTAGCTTCATACCACGACCCACCACCGAGGCTGCAGGCTGTCTGCCTCCATCATTCACCACTGCTACGAACTGTAGCACTGGCTTGGCTGTCTGCACTGCTGGTTTGCTGTTAGCTGCAGCCTCTTGTTGCTGCAGCTGCTGATCACCACTGTTCTGTATTCAACACACAAACATGACACATACACACACAGCCGATACGTCTTAACACAGCAGATTGTATACAGTCAAACCCACTTAAGTGGATAGCACTGGGACCTCATTAAGAGTATCCACTTAGGCAGAGTATACAGTTATCCATATTTTATACCTTACATTGTGTCTAAACAAGTGCAGACAAATGATATCCATTTAAGCAGACTATCCATTTAAGTGGTTTCCAGTTAGGGAGGTTTGACTGTACTGTAAATACAAAAAAAGACCCAAATGTGAGCAATAATTTACACTTCTGTGGGCAGATCTGGACCCCTATAAAAAGCAGCCATCCTGTGCTGTGACAAGAAAATCCACCAGTGTCACAGACACAGAGCCAGATACATGAGTTACATAACTGAAAGCCTAATCCACAACATTAACAAAGTAAGCCAGAAAGCAAAGTAATAACAGCAAAACTAGTTAAGAGTAATCTATCTTAG
>Ga0126326_1000478_pt1 | contig 11628 bp, 7 predicted proteins | sample InaspJWI67metaG_FD_94485 | JGI IMG/M metagenome (GOLD analysis project Ga0126326, IMG submission 94485) | Marine gutless worms symbiont microbial communities from Oahu, Hawaii - Inanidrilus sp. 1 OAHU.JWI-67 metaG | ecosystem: Host-associated > Annelida > Digestive system > Unclassified | place... | reverse complement strand
GAATTAAGTATGTGCTGAGACAAGTAGTCACGGGTAGCGGGTGCCATAAATGCGTGTAATATACGTTCCACGCCTGTCAATCACTTAACAGGTGTGATGTCACGGCCGGTGGCGCCTATTGACATCACAGCGATTGACTGTGACCTTCAGCATCTGTTGTTCCTCAAGCGCAGAGTCACGGCCGTTGGCGCTTACTGGCACTGCTAAATCACTATACTAACCATCGGGTTAGCTAATGCACGAATAAAAAGTTGATAACAATTAATGAAGATCATGTTATTGATTAAAGGTTTTGGTAAGTATGGTGACCTGGTTTATTTAATTATTATCTTTAACACGAGAGCAGTACGTAGTAAAGTCAAGATTACACAGTACAAAAGTCATACAATTATATAGTGGTCATACAGTAAATGAAAAGATACAGTATTTACATACAGCTGAAAGCCAGGATAACATACTCCCTAGAGTCGGGTTGTGGAACTAAGGTCCCATACAGAATCCGTTAATCCCCTCTCTTGGAAGTAGTATCCACACGGTACAAAAGTTATACAGTGAAAAAGTTACATACGACGACAAAGTTATACAATGAAAAAGGTTACACAATTACATAGTAATCATACGGCAAATAAAAAGATACAATATTTACACACAGCTGTGACAGTCCGCGTATTATTCCAGTATATACGCGTCTAATGCGGTCGGCCGTCGACGAGTTCGTGTTGGTCGCCCCGAACCAGAGACGGACTGAGATTGGGATTGGGACTCAGTGTCCCCCCAGAACTGACTGTCCTCGTCCCACCCAGGGAGGGGCTGAGTTCCCTCGTCTGGGGTGTCCAGTCCATCCGTTGCTGTTTTAGAATCGGGAGGGACTCCCGAGTCCGCTTCTGGAATCGGCTGGCGGTGGTGTTTTGCACAAGAGCAGACGGTCCACATGAACGGTCTGTCTTGTGCGCTTAGCCGTATGCTTAATCACCACCAACAGTGGCGACTTGAAGGATTCGATGCGCCACGGTCCGGTCCATAGACGCTGTAGTTTGCGAAAACGCTGCCGAACCGGTGGCCTTGGCCAATACAACCAAACGAGTTGGCCTACATCAAATGACATGACGTGCGCACGCTCGTCATAATACGATTTCTGCGTTCTCGCAGACGACTTGGTAGCATCTCGAACCCGACGATGGGCATCGCGCAAGGTGTCTCGCAGATTATTGACAAACGGTACCGATGTAATATGTGGTTCTTCCAGCGGATGAGCAATTAATGCCGCTGGCATCATAACCTCCCGTCCTAACATGGCCATGTTCGGCGTTATACCGGTGGTCTTGTGGACGGTCATGCAGTATGCCGCCATGACCGTTGCCAACCGTTGGGGCCAGGTTCCCGGATTTTCATCGGCCGTTGTTTTTAACATCTGTAAAAGAGTTCTGTTCATCCTCTCTGTCTGCCCATCGCTCTGAGGGTGAAACGCGGTGGTATGTGACTTGTTTACCCCTGCTATGAGACAAAGTCCGTAAAATAATTTCGATTCAAAATTCTTCCCTAAGTCGCTGTGTAGCTGCTTGGGCAAACCGAACTCCGAAAAGAAACCATCATACATTGCTCTCATACACGTTGATGCTTCTGCATCCGGCAACGCAAAGGCACATGACCACTTGGTAAAATAGTCGGTCAACACAAGTATGTACTTGTTACCATCACGTGTAACAGGTAGACCTGACAATATGTCGACAGCGACAATGTCGAGCGGAGCACCAGTCAACACTTTCTGCAACTTACCATGACGACGTGTCGGTGGACCCTTACATTGAGCACAAGTCTAACATTCCTTGGTCCAACGAACCACATCACCTTTCATGCCGGGCCAATAATAGGCTGTACGAAGCTGTAAGAAAGTACGCTGCGCTCCTAAGTGAGCTGCCAATGGACCAGAATGAGACTGGTCGAACAGAGAAAGTACGCTGCGCTCCTAAGTGAGCTGCCAATGGACCAGAATGAGACGGGTCGAACAGTGGTCTCCGCAGACGGTGCGGCACAACCATTTGTACGGCGTCGGAGTCGTATAACTTACGTACCAACATTCCATCAGACAAATGAACGGCAGGACACTGCCCCCAAAGATTCCTTGTCTCCAGGGAGTGCTGCCTAAGAATGTTGGCGGATGGCGTCTGTTCGTCTGTCAGCCAGTCAAATAAGGGTCCCAGATCCGGATCCTCTGTCTGGAACTCTCTCACTTGCTGAGCTGAAAGCTCGGGGGTCACAACCACCCAACGAACCCCTAATGGCTCGGTGAGTTCGTCGGCCCTATCAAGCTTATCGATCCACTTTACCTTAGTGGTTTTATCCACGCATTGTTTGCAGAACGGGCGGGAGACCCCGTCCACATTGCTATGCAGACGACCGGGCCGATGCTCAATCACAAAATCAAACTCGGCCAGGGTCTCCACCCATCGAGCCAAGATCCCTTCCGGCCGTTTAAATGTCTGAAGCCATTTCAGACTGTGATAGTCGGTTCGTAAGACGATCTTGTTCCCCAGCAAATAATGCCGGAAATGCTGAAGTGCGCAAATAACCGCGAGCAACTCACGACGAGTTGTACAATAGTTTCTCTGGGTCACGTTCATGACCCGAGAGAAAAACGCAATCGGCCGTTCGACGCCATCAATCCTCTGAGACAATACTGCGCCTACCGCAACGTCTGAGGCGTCTGTATCTAAAATGCAAGGTTCCTGGGGAACCGGGAAGGCCACGGAGGTTGCCTCGACCAGGGCCTTCTTCAGTGCCTCAAACGCTAGCTGAGCTTCCTTAGACCATTCGAATCTGGCCATTTTTCTGGTAAGGCGAGTCAAAGGTTCGGCAATAGTTGCGAACCCCTTTACAAATTTGCGGTAGTAGGAGGCCAGGCCGAAAAATGACCTCACGTCCTTAAGACAGTGTGGCACTGGCCAATCCCTGATTGCCTCGAGTTTGTCTGGCATTGGGTTGATCCCATCGGCACTTACCAAGTGTCCGAGGAACTTTATTTCGGTACGAAATAGTTCGCATTTTAAAAGCTTTGCCTTCAGTCCAACCTCGTGCAATCTGTCAAGGACAGTACATAGACGCTCGAGCAGTTCTTCCGGCGATCGCGCGTAGATGACTATGTCATCTAGGTAACACAAACATACGACCCATAGCAAATCGCGCAGAACTATGGACATAAGGCGACAAAAGGATCCGGGCGCACCTGACAAGCCAAAAGGCATGCGAGTAAAATGAAACAATCCGCGCCGAGTACAAAAAGCGGATTGCTCTTTCGCGCGGTCGGTCATTCCCAGTTGCCAATAGCCTGAGAGTAAATCTATTGTGACAAAATACCGTGAGCCACGTAGGTTGTCGAGCGCATCCTGTATATCAGGAATCGGGTACGTGTCCTTCTTAGAAACGGCGTTGACCCGCCGGTAGTCTATGCAAAACCGAAACGTACCATCTTTCTTCTCACCAAACATACCGGTGAAGCCGATGAAAAAATTGATGGTTCAATCACACCGGTGGCCAACATTTCATCGAGGATTTCATCCTCCGCCTCCCGGGCTGCTAGAGGTGGTCTGCGTGGTGACTGTTTAATGGGCCTGGCATCCCCCGTATCAATATCATGTTCCACCAGTGGGCAGAACCCTAGATCCGAGGAGGATGAGGCAGACGTTTCGCGATGATCGTACAACAACTCCTTCAATCCTTCAATCATATCGTGAGGAAGGTTAAGACCTACCGTTTGTAGAAATAGATCATTCACACGATCTGGCAGTTCTAGCTCTTTCGTGTCCGACAATGACACGGGCAGCTTCAACTGAGTACCCTCAGACAGTTCGTACTCATCATAGAAATCACTGTTGACAACAGAGTCACTGATAAAGACAGAAGGGGACACAATGACAGACGCAGGGACGAATGAAGGGGTAAGGGGATCAAGCTGAACAGAGTCGGACGCCGGAGAAACGGTCGCTGTCGCACACGCAGAGTCATCGAGGTCAGTAGTAGTCGACGACGAAGTAGTAAGAGCAGCGGAGCAGTAGTCACAGGGCCCCGATGACTCGCGTGCCGGCAGACCAACGGTTTCCGACGGTACAACAACGTTAGACGAAGTCATAGTAGCAGTAGATGCATCAATAACGGACGACGAGACAGTAGTAGTTACAGCCGCAGCAGCAGCAGACAAATTAACAACAGACGAAGACAGAGCAGTAGTCGAAGGGGACGAGTCAGTAGTTGTCAACGAAATGTCTGACGAGTTAACGAAAGTAGACGGCTCAGCAGTAGACGGCGTATCAGATCGAGACGGAGTAAATGACACGGTGTTCTCATACAATACGCTGTCTTTCGACCAAATCTGGCGAGCGTCGGTATCGATTACCAAAGAGGCTGCAGATATCGCATCAAAACCCAACAGTGGTGTCGACGCACCATCGCAAAAGTACACGGGGTGTGACAAAATCCGGCAACAAATTTCAATCGTGAGAGTAACTGGTCCCTTAACAGTTAGGTGGTTTCCTCCCAGCGATCTTACAGCCCTTCCTCTATCGGGGAACTCCTGCCCATGACAGAGGCGGCTCAAGAAATCGCTAGAGAGTATCGTCACCTCCGCTCCAGTATTAAGTAATATGGGGACCCGGACTCCCTCAATGATGACCGGAACCCATGGTGATCGAACAAAATAAGTAGCACCCCAAGGGGGTAGCAATTCGGTATACAATCATTAATCGACGGACAATCGGCACTATCCTGAAAATTCACAACAGGCTGGCCTCTCTTCACGGTCAACTGGACAGTCTGTGTCTCAACAGAGGCACAGGCTACACCTAATTTGACTGAGGGCGTGGAGATGCCGGCGGGACTCGCTCGCCCTGGGTCGAGCCCCGCTGCCAGTTTGACTGCTGATTGGCAGCGATGGGTGCTGGTCTCTGTAATGGGCTGGGTGCCTGCCTCTGGGTACTGGGTACCAATGGCGGAACTCCAACCGGATGGCGGGACGAGTGGCATCCCCACTGGCCACACACAAAGCATCGCAAACCTGGGCGTGCCTGTGGCGACACAGCATTCGGTCCATGAAAGAAACTATGACAGCCTAGCTGTCCACACACGTAGCAACCAATGTTCTGATTCCAGCGTCGCGGTGCTGGTGAGCTCTGCGGCTGAGCTGGCAGTGGTCTATTTCCATCAGCTGTGGGTGATGTCCACCCCGGCCTCCAATTTCCTGTGTTGGGTGGGGCCGGTGGACGTAAACGCGGGGCACCTTGACCGGCCGCCCACTGTCTTTCCGACGGTAGCGGCGCAGGTCGAGGGCCACTTTGACCTGGTGACCATCCTGTTCCTGGTGACGGGGGCCGAGGAGAAGGGGATATTTGTCCTTGTGGACGTTGACCTGTCCATTGCCGTTGGTTGCTATTATTACCTCCTTGCGGGGACTGGTTTTCCTGCCAGCGACCTTTTCCTGATGCTCCATATCCCTGGCTGGCTGACCCGGACCCTACCTGGTCCTGAAAACGGACTGTACGAGCTGGCGACGACGCGCGGCTAGATGTACTTCCTGCCGACGAATTACTAGGCGCTGGCGAGCCCTGACGGGGCGACGCCTTTCTATTCCGATTATCGGATGTCGCACAGTTTGCATTCTGTACCGTATTAACATTGACTGCACGGTCACGTTCACGTTGATCCAAAACCTCGCTCACCGCGTCAACAATAGTTTCGTAATTGACATTCGGCGACGATCGTAGAGCTGGCTTTTTAGCGGTGCGTGACAATTCGTTCGCATCTACAAACTGTCTAGCTTTCGACACAGTTGTCGCAAAATCATCGGTTGCGGCATGGAGTCGCAAATATTTCTGTAATTCGATGTTCGCTATATCATCCACAAATTTGCGTCGCAGAAGTGAGTCTGCTTCAGGTGACTTAATGTCGGTTTTGGGCCAAGCCTCCCGGTGCAATATGCGCAAATTTTATTCAAACAGGGTAAGTGTCTCTCCGTCCTGCTGTCTCCTAACGTCAAAACGGCGCATAGCCGGCTCTGGTCCGTCAACATGCCCAAAACGTCGGGACAGAGCCTCCCAAATTAGGGTAAGGTCTGTGTCCTTTTCAGCTTTTAGTCCTCTGACTGCATCAGTGGCAGCACCATCCATAGCCACTAAGAGATGGCGTGCACATTCAATTGGCGACTTCCACTCGTTGCACAAGCAAATACGTTCAAAATACTCCTTGTACGATTTGTACAACCTCTGTCCTGTGTAGGGGCGGACAGGTTCTGGCTGCCTAATTATCACCGTAGGTGCGGACTGACCACCAACGAGACTTACCGTACCCGAGGACGGTATTGGGCCTCCAGTCCCTGGATCCTGAGACACAGGGGGAAGAGGAGGAGGAGCACTCGCCGTTGTTACAACAGAAGGCACAGCCTTAGTGTTCACCAAATGTGGAGCACTAGTCAAGGGCACACCTAGGCTGACATAGGTCGGCCTAGTATCCGCTCCCACTGAAGTCGAGGTCATTGCCGTAGCAACATTAGTCGACGATGTTGACATAACACAAGTCGGCACGACAGGAGTCGACGACATGGTACCTAGCACAGACGTGGGCACCAACGGTGGTGCCAAACTCTGGTGAGCATGGGCAGGCTGAATAGCCATGCCTACATTCAAATGAGATGTGGACAAGTGTCCCATGCTGCTCACCTGTGGGCCTACAGGTCGAGTACCCGCAGTGTACACGGCCTGCCCCACATCCAAGCTAACTTTCGGCTGAGGGACAGGAACCAATTCTGGACCCTTAGGTAAAACTAGGGGACCAACACTAGTAGGCAGTGGTATCCCACTAGGAGCTCCAAGTCCTTGACTCTGACTTGTCAAACCAACATTCAAGGCAAGTGACTCACTAACGGTCGCAGGACATGCCTGCACGCCAACATCAACAGGAAGCATACGCCTAGTCAATTTTGGCCTATTTTGACTCGAAGGCGGAGTGTCCGGTTCAATCAGTTTAACAGTTTCAGGCGAGAGAGTCGCCATTTCCTCTCGCATAGGAGCTAGTTTAGCCTTAGAAGCTGGTTTGGCTAAACTATCCTGGGCCTGCTGAAGCAATTGCCTATCTACCTGGGCCTCTAGGCGGTCAACTTCCCTCTGTTTCTGAAGTAACAGGTTCTGCTGTTGTTGCTTGACTAGCTCTCGCTCAAGGTGTACCCTTTCCTTCAACTCTTGTGCTGCCAACTCACGCAACTTTAGTTGGGCGTCCCTGGCTCTCACGTTCTTTCTCCTGCAGTTGCTGAAATTCAGCCTCCCTTCTCTCAAGGGCTTCCATGTGAGCAACTTCCCTATGCAGGTCTGCTTTCACCCTCTCCTGCTGAAGAGTAGTGTTAGCCTCCACCATTACCTTTTGACGTTTTAACTCGTGTTCCATATAAAGTTGCTCTCGTTTCCGTGTGGCCTCATCAGCATCCGCTTTCTCCTTTCGCAGGGCCTGCTCTGTGGCTACCTTCATCTGAATCAACATCTCTTCTCTCTGCTTGGCCTCAGCCCGCTGGGCCTGGTCTTCGGCACGCTGGGCCTGAACTTCCGCACGCTGGGCCTCTTCTCTCTGCTTGGTTTCCTGCCTCTGAACGTCAGCCTGGGCCAATATTTGATCCTGATGTGCCTGAGCTTGAGCTTGCATCTGTCCTACCAACTGTGCCGTCTGACCAGACATTTCACGCGCGAACCCAAAAATTTCCATCGCCAAAGACGATGCAACACTGCGTCTAGAAGTACGCGTCATGCGCGACGCACGCGACGAACGAACAGACGGTGGCACGACCACGGGTGCCTTTGTATGAGGGGCCAATACTTGCCGCAGCTCAGAGCTGCTAGACGAAACAGATTCTACCGGGCTAGCCGGAGGTGCATGTGTTCCGGTGGTTTGTAGCCATTCATGCACGCTCGAGTGTGACGATGATTGCGGCGACGTAGGGCAGCGACCCAATAACAACAACGACTGCGCCGTCAATGTCTCGGCAGACGTCTGCACCTGTATACCCGAACACACAGTAGCATACTGACCGGTGTGTGCCGATGTAGGCTGACGCATAGCTAACTCATCGTCGGCCAACGTAGGCCGCGACATAACGTGCGCACCTACGCCAGACGGATACACAACATAGTGGGCCGGCATAAGACCAGCAGACGTAGACATAGGCGTAGGCCTAACATGCGTCGGCGACGGACGCACAACGCATTTGGACAGCGGTTGTCCAACATCAATCGACGTGGGCCTAGGCTCCGCAATGTCAGTAACCGAATAAGGCTGACTTACTATGTCTACCGACGTAGACCCAGTTACTCCTGATTGACTTTCATCACGCATTGAGCCAAGCGTAGGCTCATTTATGCCAATAGGTACTGACGACTTTGATTGGCGTCTGCCAGCTGTACTAGGCCTAGACACAATAGCTGACGGTTCATGTCGAGCTGCAACAGTAATAGGCAACGATGCCAACTCGAGTATATCAGTGATAGTTGACGATGACGCATGCGGGTGCATTGCGCCAATACTTCGTTGACCTATGTCGCTTGTAGGAATCGGAATATCCGATCGCGTGTACGTACGCGCAGGCGCAACGTGTATACTATCTGGCTGAACCTCGGCAGCCAATGATACGAATGTCGACATTTCCGGTATATGCACGCGTGGATCAATCGTAGATCCAGGCTGACAAATGTCAGCACCGACCTGCAAAGGCGCTTTATCTGCCCCAGTCGACCAAGGCTGATAGACAGAAGGCCTGGCTGCAGGGTAGTCAGTTTCAATATCCGATCCAATAGGTGGACTAGGGCTGCCATAGCTACCCGTCCACTGAGTGGGCGACATTCTGGGTGGTCGTTGAGATCTACGCTGCGACGATGCAGCTCGCTGCGACGATGCAGCTCGCCCTATACGAACTGGAACAGACTGCGACTGTTCAATAGCATACGCCGGTGACAATGTAGTTGGCGATAAAGTATAAGCACTCGACGATCGACGACGACCCCTCGTGGGCGTGTCAACCACGCTGGGGGGCACTGTAGGACTTCGAAACGCGGCAGCCGTCACCTCGGTGGCAGTGGGCGGCTGCCGCGATGTAAGCTGTTGGTGTGTGGTTGTTTCTGCTGTTGTCGTAGCTTTCACTGCACTACCTAGGCTAGTCGATGCTAACTCGCCACCGAAAGCGCTGTCGATCGGGTCTGCATGCTCACTGGGGTACCCCAAGGCAGAGACCCCCACTAGTAGAGGATCCACAGACCCTAACACTCCGGGCCCACCCACAGAGGGATGGCCTCCCGCTGGAAGAAGTTCAGGGTGGGTGGACTCGGGCCCAGCCGACTCGGTGGACACCGACTCGGATCCTCTCGTGAGCTCATCCATCAGTCCTACGGAAATAGCTGAAGCTGTGGAAGTCGTCACAACCGGGGCAGAGTCGCGCTGTTCCATTTCCTCACCTTCTAGATCGCTGCGAGCCTTAGCTCTAGTATTGTAGTAATATGCCATGCCTAATAGCTGGTATTAAGACAGACACAATGATGAAGAAAATGTCCAGTAATTATTAAGAAATATCAACCAAACTATAGCTATCAACTATGCAAATAGCTAGCAACACTTCAACACAGTCGATAAAGTCGTATCAAGTCGGCCTGCAAAGTCAACTAATCGACAACGAATAAATTCGCATGAATCGATCTGCAACACAACTATGCGATAATGTCAAAGAATTCGCATTGAAACGCTCTGCAACACAACTATTCGACAGTTCGAAATTAACCTGCAATACAACTAATCAACAATCGACAAATATTCACTGCGGTCCTGTGGCCACGTATCGCACAATAGGCAACAAAGCAGTATTACGCAGTCGATAAATTCGCAACTTTTTCGGCATTAAAGTTCACCTTTTCTGCAACCAAAAACTGCAATACCCCACAAAACTGAAACCGGAAGTAGTAATAAAGATATTCTTATACCCCAAAATCTTCTTTCCTCTGTCCCGATGACAAGCACCGTGCACTTTTGATGAGACGATGTCGAAACACGTCCGTCCCGTTCAAAAATTCACAGCCAAATGACCAAGAGCTCCCGGATCCCTCTAATCGTCGACTTCAGCAGAGATCGGCGACTTCGGATCCCTATCACTTCGGTTCTTTACTATTTAAACTGTATTAATGCTATTAAGACTATTTCACTCCTATCAAACCTGCTATGCTATTCTTGAGACTGCTATAATGCTAACGTATCGCGGTGCACCGTTCACTTCCGAACTCTCAACTGAACGGCTGCCGCTAGCGCGCCCTCGCTTTTATAGTCTACGCCGAGGGGGGTCGCGAGGAGACCCCCCGGGGGGTCGCTCGGCTATAAAAGCCGATCATTCGATCGATCAGCGCGCTAGCGGCAACATCTCTCCATTGACTAAGCTGGCGGTCGCATATCCATAGCCTCCCATACTCAGGGTTCCTATAGTCTTATGCTAAAGGTTCCTATCCTATACCAACGATCTCTAAAGGCTTTCCAGCACAGTATCCATACCCTTTCCAGCCAGTTTTCCATGCACTTTACCAGGCCATACTCTATGAAGTATGAATAGGCTTTTCCTATAGTAAACTTCAAACCTCAATATCTCAGGAATGGTGAAAGCTACGAAGGGGAGGTTTTGCATGCAGATAGCCATAGCCTATGGCTATCCGCATGCAAGACCAGGTGCTGCCCTCTGGTGAGGTGGTAAAATTCTTTCAGGAAAACTAGGGTCCAAAGCTCCCCATAGAAACCAATGGTAAGAATGACCATTATTTTCAAAACTGGACCGATTTTCTACTTTTGGGTAAGAAATCGATTTTTACCACTTTTGACCCCAAAATCCCATTTTGGGTGGTTAGGGGTGCCCCAAACCCCAATTTTGCCCTTTGAATTAGGGGATACTGGAAGCAATTTTGGGGAATCTTTTGATGAGGGATGGAAAACCTTCCCGGGGCCTTCCATCCCTGAAAATATGGAAAAGATCCATTCAGAAATGGGGGAGAAATTAGGGGCCCAATTTTGGGGTTTCAAATTACTGATAACGCATGGTTTCAAATGCATAGGAAAGGCGCTATAAGCCTTTAAAGAAAATGGCCTTTTTGACCTTTCCCAGCCAAACCAGTGGGATATTAAATCCTTAATATCTCAGGAACCCCCGGGCACACAGCGACCCAATTTCGCATGGGGGTTCATTTAGCCAAATGGTATCGGTCGATAAGTATCGTCCGCTACCGACATCTAAGGGAACCAAGAAAACCGGGTCGGAGCATTTTGCTTACTTACTTATAGTTTCGAATCTTAGTCTCATTTTGGATACACTTTTCTAGCTTGTTGACATCCGCTATTTCTTACTAAATTTGAGTTTAAAGCGAGGAATAGCAGTGTTGATAGCAGTGAATTGTTACAAATTTAGATTTTAACGAGCGACCGTGGCGAGTTTTGACGAATTTATACTTTTAAGCGAGGTGAGAAGTGTCGCTTATATCTCTCGCTTCGGCAGTCGAACCTAACCATAACAGACAGATGGGCGACATACGCGAAGGGTCTGATATGGAACCTTACATGCATTTTTAGGGGACAAATAGG
>Ga0126326_1000476_pt1 | contig 11689 bp, 10 predicted proteins | sample InaspJWI67metaG_FD_94485 | JGI IMG/M metagenome (GOLD analysis project Ga0126326, IMG submission 94485) | Marine gutless worms symbiont microbial communities from Oahu, Hawaii - Inanidrilus sp. 1 OAHU.JWI-67 metaG | ecosystem: Host-associated > Annelida > Digestive system > Unclassified | place... | reverse complement strand
CTCTTGTTAAATGTCAAATAAAAATAGGCAATTAATGTTAAAATCGCCTATTTTTATTTAAAAAGGACTAAACTATTACATTGGATTCCGAAATGTAGACCGGGACGTTCGTGCAGAAAGTGCATTACAGATAAGGTCATTTGTGAAAATTATTCCCTACGCAATGATTAGCCAGATTTGATACCCCTGGGATCATGCATCATGCCAATATTTCCTTGGGCGCGTTTTGTTCAGGCAGTCGCGGACGGTTTGTCGCCTCCGGGTAAAGCGTGATGGTGACGATCTTATCGGAAAGCAATGAACGTTCTGCACGAACGTCCCGGTCTTACTGAAATAGAGACAGGGTTGTTTTATTACAATCGGAAATCCTAATTTTGGAGGCGTGCTATTATAATAGGTACCTGAAATAATTTTGACAATTATGCACTTTAATTGATTGCCATTTTTTAATTTTTGCTCTATACATATTGAAATTCAATTTCAATATTTAAAATAACAAAAAAATTGAAATAAAATAATAGCATATAAAGGATGAGAAGTGACAAAGCCGCATATCAATACAAGCGCTACTGCCTTGAAGGCATTGCGAGTTCTAGAAACTGTTGCGGAATCAGCACAGTCAGTTTCTGTGTCGGAAATCTCTGATTCTATGAGTGTTGACAAAGCAACAGTGTATCGGATGCTAATTACGCTTACCAAAGCTGGTTACATCGTCCGTGATGAAAATTCAAGAAAATACAAGCTTGGCTATAAAATAGTTTCTTTGAGCCGTAACTTACTTGCTGAAAACCAGATATCACGGTTGGTTCAACAAACCCTAGAGCAGATATCGATAGAAACTCAAGAAACCTTACACTATTCATTGTTGGACGGAGATGAAACAGTATTGGTACAGCGAGTAAAAGGAAGCCAGCTGGTTACAGTTGATTTCCAGATCGGGGATCGCTCCAGTCTTCACTGCACTGCAATCGGCAAAGTTTTGTTGGCTTTTCAGGATCACCGTTTCATTCAAAAAATAATTGACGCCGGATTGCCAAAATTGGCCTGCAATACCATCACACATCCAGATGAATTCAGGAAGGAATTGCAGCGAATACGATTGGAAGGTTATGCAATTGATAACCGTGAACTCTCCGATAATATGAGGTGCATTGCCGTACCAATCTTTGAAGGAGGAGGACGCATTAAATCAGGCATCAGCATTTCAGGACCGGATTCGCGTCTCACACTAGAGAAGCTCAGTGAACTTAAAGTCCCCATGATGCAAGCATCGCGGAGGCTCTCAGAGCAAATGGGTGGAGTTCCTTGGACAGAATGACTATCCCAAAAACCTTTTTAGGAATCCATTAAAATATTATTGACAAAATTTATTGGTTTTTAATATTTCAATAATTGATTCATTTTTTTATTATTTGAAATTCTCTGTTCAAGGGATTCCGTTAACGATTAATTATCTTTTCTATTTTTACTTTTGGAAATTTAGGCATCGACGAATTTTCATAAGGGAGGGAAACCATGAAAATGCTAATCAACAGTAAATGGGTTGAAGCCTCTGATGGCGGGTATCTAGAGGTTTATAATCCTGGTACAGGCGAAGTTATCGATCGCGTTCCAGAGGCAACGACTGATGACGCCCAAGCGGCTTTAGATGCAGCCCAATACGGAAAAGAAAGAATGCGCAATTTAGCTGCTCACGAACGCTCAGCAATTTTACATCGAGTTGCCCAAGCCATGGAGGCACAAAGTTCGGAATTGAGTATGTTGTTGGCCCAAGAGAACGGTAAGCCAATTCAACAAACCCGGGAAGAGCTGGCAGCGTCAATTCGCATTTTCAGGGGATTTGCCGAAGAAGCAAAGCGTATTTTCAGTCGTACGGTTCCTCTAGATACGGTACCTGGAATGGAGAGACACTTTGCCGTGACAATTCGTCAGCCTTTGGGGGTTGTTGTGGCGGTGGTTCCATTTAATTATCCGGTTGAACTTTATTCCCATAAAGGCGCCGCAGCATTAGCCGCCGGGAATGCAGTCCTCACAAAACCGCCTAGCGACTGTCCGTTAACCTTGTTAAAAATTGCCGAATTGATGGAAAAAGCGGGTCTTCCCCGTGCCGCTCATCAAATGATAACAGGCCCTGGCGAATCAATAGGAGAATATCTAGCCAAGGCACCGAAGGTTCAGATGGTTACGATAACTGGTAGTACGCCGGTTGGAATAAAGATTTCAAAATTAGCTGCTGAATCTCTCAAGAAAGTTCACCTTGAACTGGGTGGAAATGATGCTACGATCATCTGCGCTGATGCAGATCTGGAAAATGCTGCAGATGCAGTGATCCTTGGTAGACTGGCACGTGGTAACGGCCAAATCTGCTGTGCCGTAAAACGGGTTTTCGTCGATGCCGAAGTGTTCGACAAGTTCGCTGATATCTTGACTGAAAAAACAAAGGCCTTAAAAGTTGGCGACCAAATGGAAGAAGACACGGATGTCGGCCCTCTGATTTCGGAACAGGCCGCGCAACAGGTGGAGTCCGTTATAAACGAGGCCGCCCATTCGGGAGCGAAATTATGGACCGGCGGAAAGAGGGAAAATGCCTTCATCGAACCCGCTATTCTGACTAATATTTCTCCTGACGCCCGGCTGTTTCGCCAGGAGACATTCGGACCTGTGGTACCTCTCGTTCCGTTCGACTCTATCGATAAAGCAGTCAAAATGGCCAATGACAGCCCCTATGGATTACAGGCTGCAATTTTTACCAACGATATAACCTGTGCCCTGGATGTTGCCCATAAACTTGAAGTGGGTGGTGTAATTATTAACTGGTCATCGGCGGTTCGGGTTGAAAGCCTTCCTTTTGGCGGCATCAAATTGAGTGGTCATGGCCGTGAAGGGCTTCACGATACACTCAACGACATGACCGAACAGAAAACAATAATCGTACACAACGCTCTGTCTGCTGCATCGCCACAGGGGTAAAAGTCAATATGGAATCCCTATATTTTTTGCAAATGCAGAAAATTAATAAGAGCTATGACGGCACCCAGGCCTTAAAGAACGTGGATTTTTCTGCAAATGCAGGCGAAGTGCATGCAATCGTGGGGGAGAACGGAGCAGGTAAATCGACGCTAATGAAAATACTTGCCGGGGCGATTCAGCCGGATGCAGGGAAATTTATCTTGGACGGCAGATCCGTTCAGCCTCGATCGCCGCATTACGCCTTCCAACTGGGGATTCGTACAGTTTACCAGGAATTTAGCCTTGTACCGCATTTAAGTGTTACCGAGAATATTCTAATGGGGCAGATGCCGAGAGGTCGTTTCAAATGGTGGATTGATTGGTCACAAGCACACCATCGAGCGGAGGAAATCTTACAATATATTGGATTTACAGGTGTGGATGTAAGCGCATCAATCTCAGGCTTGAGCGTTTCACACCAACAAATGGTTGAACTTGCCAAGGCTGTTGCGCAAAAACCCCGAATCTTAATTCTGGACGAGCCTTCGGCTGTTCTTTCCCAGGAAGAATTGAAACGATTGTTTGGCCTCATTAACAGACTAAAACAAGAATCGACGCTTATTATTTATATATCTCACCGGCTTGAGGAAGTTTTTCAAATCGCTGATCGCATCACTGTCCTCAAAGATGGTGAAACCGTCGGAACAGTGTTGCCAAAGCAAACCACCGAAAACCAGCTCATCAAGATGATGGTTGGGCGTCCTCTGGAAGCAATTTACTCGCAGCGAAAATCACAGCCTGATGACATATTTTTAAAAGTAAACAAATTAAGCCGAACCGGTAGCTTTTCCAATGTGTCCTTTTCATTAAGACGAGGAGAAATATTAGGTATGTTTGGGTTGGTGGGTAGTGGGCGCACGGATTTAGCCCGATGTATTTTCAGAGCTGAGAATCCTGATTCCGGATCAATACAAATAGGCGGAGAATCGGTAAAACTGAAATCCCCCCAAGATGCTGTGCGAATAAATATTGCAATGTTAACAGAGGATCGAAAACGGGACGGTTTGATAATGAGCTGTTCGATTTGTGATAATGTGGGACTCGCAACGATGGACCAAGTAAGCCGCTGGAAAATTCTCAGGCGAAGAAAGCAAAAAGAATTGGTTCAAGCAAAGGTGCAGGAAATGTCAATTCGTCCTGCCCAGCTTACCAGATTGGTCCGAGAACTCAGCGGAGGCAATCAGCAAAAAGTGGTATTGGCCAAATGGCTTCTTTCAAATGCTAAACTTCTTATTTTGGATGAACCCACCAGAGGTGTGGATGTTGCAACTAAAGTTGAAATTTACCATCTCATTGGCGAACTGGCCGACAAAGGAGCAGCCATTATTTTCATATCCTCGGAGCTTCCGGAGATACTTGGCATGAGTAATCGAATTTTGGTCTTAAAAGAAGGTCGGGTGGTTGGTGAATTCACAAAAGAAAGCGCCGGTGAGGAAACGTTACTTGCCTGTGCCACCGGGATAAAAATCAATCCATAGACTGTGAGAATACATTCAGTCACGGAGAACCGAGCTAAGCCTATGGAAAGCTTAACAGCAAAAACAATCAGCAAATGGCAGACAATAAAATCACGGCGTCGGTTAGCAGACTACAGTTTTATGTTCGCATTCTTAATTTTGCTGCTAATTGCCACAACAATGACAGATGTGTTTTTTACCCAGCGGAATCTCAGCAATTTATTCCGCCAAATTGTCACCAACGGACTGCTCAGTTTTGGCATGCTGATCGTAATTGTTAGTGGCGGTATTGATCTATCCATTGGTCCGATTGTGGCGTTGACTGGCATCATGGCTGCGGGGCTGCAACAATTTATGTGGTTCCCCATGGCTATCTTGATAGCTTTATTCGTGGGTATAGCGATTGGAGCAGCGAACGGTTTGTTAATTGCTAGATTTAAACTGCAGCCATTCATCGTAACGTTGGCCATGATGGGTGCTATAAGGGGGGTTGTTTACGTATACTCTGAAACACCGAAAATGCCTTCCGATCCGGCTTTTCGTGCACTTTTAGGAGGTGGGTTCATTGGGCCGGTGCCTGTTCCCGCACTCATCCTCCTGGCTTTTTTCCCATTAGTATGGATCTTTCTCAATCGGACAACACTCGGCCGATCAATAGTAGCTATCGGCGGTAACGAAGAGGCAGTTCGTTTGGCTGGCATCAATGTACGCGCCCATATCATCCTAGCCTATATCATTTCCGGATTTTTTGCAGGGATAGCCGGGGTTCTTTTAGCATCTCGATTGGGCATCGCCCAGCCGAGTGTTGGAGTAGGATACGAACTGGATGCGATTGCAGCGGTTGTTATTGGAGGAGGAATACTGGGCGGCGGCGGCGGCGCAGTCGGCACAATGGGAGGTGTCCTGGCTTTAGGACTAATCGACAATCTGTTGAATCTATTCAATGTACAATCTTATTACCAGCAAATCCTTAAGGGGCTGATTATCCTGTTTGCTGTGCTTGCAAGAAGAAAGGAATAATCACACCAAATCCTTCTGCCGAATTCGATTTCAAAAACCGCAACAAGACATGACTTGAGATCGAGCTTAACAGAAACCATTAACAAAAAGGAGGGTGATTATGAAGGTCAAATCAATTTTCTTGATGCTATTGGTTGTGACGGTCATCGTGGGGTTAAGCGTACCAGTTTTTAGTGCTGAGAAAAAGATCCAGCTAGGAATGGTTAACTTCTCGCTTTGTTGTCCCTATTTCATTGGCATGTCAAAAGCAGTAGAGGAGGAAGCAGCTTTTTATCCCAACATTAAATTGTTTATCACCGACGCGGATGGGGATGCAGCTAAATTAACATCGGATGTCGAGGATGTTCTCGCTCGAAATGTGGATGGGATCATCCTCAGCGGTGCATGGCTCGAAGCGGCACCGGCAGCCCTTGACAGTATTAAACGGGCCGGTGTTCCGGTAGTCATGGTTGACAGATTATTAAAAGGAGGAGATTTCACTAGCTGGGTAGGTCCGGATAATTTCACTATTGGAGTGCAGGACGGGAAATATATTGCTGAGCGATTAAACGGAAAGGGACTACTAGTTGTACTTCGCGGCGGCCCAGCGGATAATTCAATTGGGCTTGACCGTACCAACGGTATGCTTTCCGAGGTTGAAAAGACCAGCATCGAGGTTAAAAAGGCGCCAGATTTCGGAGGGTGGAGTTCTGATGGTGGTTTTAAATTAATGGAGGACATGTTGGCCCGCTTTAAAGCTATTAATGCTGTATTCTGTGAAAACGACTCTATGTGCTTGGGGGCTCAAAAAGCCATAGCTGATTCTGGCCGGAGTAAAGAAATGTTTTTGGTGGGTGTTGATGGTGAAAAGGCTGCTTTGATCAATATTATGCAGAAAGGCAGCAATTATGCAGCGACCGGCCTCAACAACTCCGACCAAATTGGAAGGGCCGCGTTTCATCGGATGATGGCAATACTAGCCGGGGCTAATGCCCCAAAGAAAACGGTTTTGCCGTCACCGATCATCACAAAAGACAATGTTTGCAGACATTACAATCCGGATAGTGTATTTTAACTAATCATTTGGGAAATGAGTTCCTTCAGCTGGCAGCGTAGCCTGGGGGAACTCAATTATTTTCCGAAGAATGGGTGGAAGATAGATAGCCCCCCCTCTAACTCTTATAGCCGCAAATTACAGAGTGCTATATCACATTTATATGCCACATTGTAACATATTGATAGTATAATAATGATTGACACCCCTAAAAAATGACTGTATTTAACAACTAAAATATTTATTCTGGGCAATGCGCAAATGATCTCTTCCAGAAGCCGACAACTTGATCGGAATGATAAATTTGGAATCTGCTTTCTTGTCTTCTACCCTTCTTCTCAGCTAAAACTTGGCGTGTTTATCTGATTTTCTTTCATCAAGGATGTGCCCCTGGCCAACGACAGCCCATATGGGCTTCAGGCTGCAGTGTTCACGAATGATATCGCCACCGCCCTTGATGTCGCTCACCGGTTGGAGGTGAGAGGTGTTATAGTGAACTGGTCCTCCGCAGTCCGCGTGGAAAACCTGCCCTTCGGTGGCGTGAAAATGAGCGGCCACGGCAGGGAGAGAATTCACGATACGCTGCTGGAACTGACCGATCAGAAGACAGTTCTCCTTTATGACGCGCTGTCCGCCTTTGGCGGGCGGTGATGGCCGGAGAAAAACTGTGAAACAAAAAAGCTAAAAAAAGATTTAAGGAGGAAATAGCAATGAAAACCAAGCTTTGGATCGCACTGGCCCTCTCGGTTCTCTTGCTGCTCCCCGCAGCCCTTTTCGCCGCCGGGAAGCAGGAACCCAAACCCGCGGCTAGGCCGTACGAAGGGGTGTCTATCAACCTGGGCCTGCTGGCGCGGGGGGTATCGGACGCGCTGAAACCTTACCTTGCCGACTTCACCGCCGAAACCGGCATCCGCGTCAACATCGAGCAGCACGCCTACGACAGCCTCCGCGACAAGATGATGCTCGAGTTCGCGGCGAAGTCCGGCTACTTCGACATCATCTATCTTTCCCCGGGGTATCTCGGCGAGCTGGTGGAGAACGACTACCTCTTGGGGCTGAACGAGTTCATGGGAAGGCTCGATTTCAGCCGGGAGGACTTCCTGCCCGCCGCCATCGAGATAAGCCGTTACGGCACCGGCGAACATATCTGGGGGTTCCCGTACCTGTCGGACACCAGCATCCTGTTGTACCGCAAGGATCTGTTCGAAGACCCGAAAGAACGGGCCGAGTTCCAGAGTCGTTTTGGTTACGCGCTACCCGTGCCGACCCTGGAGAAACCGCTGACCACGCAACAATTCCTCGATCTTGCCGCATTCTTCACCCGTGACAACAGCGGGGATGGCACTGTCGACATGTACGGTTTCGGCTACCCGCAGGTCGGCGTGGCCTACGGCAACCTCTACATCATGCCGTGGATCTGGACTTTCGGCGAGGAGTACTTCGACGAGAGCTACCGGGTAACGGTGGACAGCCCGAAGGCCATCGCGGCGATGAAGTACGCCAGAGAGTTGCAGCGCTATCAGCCGCCGGGGGTCCTTGGTTGGAATTACGGCGACCACATTCCCTGGTTCTACAAGGGGAATCTGGCGATGACCGCCGGCTGGTTCCACATCGGCCTGGACGCCAACGACCCTGCCAAGAGCGCGGTGGCGGGTAAGGTAGGTTACGCCGTCATGCCCGTGCATCCGGAAAGCGGGCTCAAGACCGGCAAGGCCGTGCTCGGCGGTGGCTCCCTGGCCATCACCAGGCATTCCCACAACCCGAAAGCGGCCTTCACGTACCTGAACTGGATGTTTGGCAACAGGGAGCGCGCCCTAGACTGGTACCTGAACGGCGGCAACGCCACGCTCAAGGCGATCTATGAGTCCCCGGAGGTGCACGAGAAGTACCCGTGGGCGCGGGAGTTCTTCCCGGTGGCCAACTTCTCCCTCAAGCACATCGCCAAGCAGCGGCCGACGCTGGGCGTCTCCCACTCCCTGTTCGAGGTGATGTCGGGCACCTGGCACAACGTCGCTATGGACCGGGAGACACCGGAGCAGGCGCTGCGGCGCGCCAGGGGGGAGATGCAGGAAATCATCGAAAAGTGGCGGAAGCAATAGGCGCTTAGAGGGGGGAAGCGACTCCCTCCCCCTCTTATTTTTCCATGTACGGGACTCCCCGTGCGTTGCACCATGGGTGAGGAAGGAGTAGACATGCCACACGCCGATCGGCGATACGAATGGGGAAAAGCGGCTCTCTACATTGGCCCGAGCATCGTGGTGCTGCTCCTTATCGCATTCCTGCCAATCCTCTATGCGGTTGGCACCAGCTTCTGGAGCTGGCACTTGCACCGCTCGGGGACCAGGGCACTGGCCGGCCTGGGGAACTACCTGCATCTGTTTGCCGACAACCGCTATCTGGACTCCCTGGGACTTACCCTCCTGTTCACCGCTTTGTCGGTGAGCGCAACCATGGTGCTGGGATTCCTCCTGGCTCTGCTCGTGCATAAACCCTTCAAGGGTAAGAACCTGATCCTGGCTCTGCTGACCCTGCCGATGATCATGACCCCAGTGGTGTCCGCTCTGATGTGGAGGTTCTTCTTTTTCGAGCCGAGCGTGGGGCTGGTCAACTGGTTCCTGGGCGTCCTCGGCATCAAGGGGCCCGCCTGGCTAGCCACCTCGCCGTGGGCGTTCATCTCGGTGGTCATTGTGAACATCTGGTTCATGACCCCCTTCGTTATGCTGATCATGGAAGCATCCCTCTCGAGCATTCCTAAAGAACCTCTGGAGGCGGCCATGCTGGACGGTGCCGGCTATTGGAAGCGCATCTTCTACGTGGTGATTCCCTTGATCAGGAGGACGATCCTGTTCACCCTCATCTTTCGCATCACCATCGATTACCGGACGTTCGACATCGTATACACAATGACCGGGGGAGGGCCGGCCTTCGATACCCAGGTGCTGAGCATCTGGGTGTACAACGTGGCGCTGAGGACCTTCGAGGTTGGTTACGCCAACGCCGGGGCTACGGTCATGATGCTAGTCATCGGAGGGCTGTGCCTGGGAATCCTCGCACTATCGGTCCGCAAGGAAGGGGGAAGACTGTGGTCGCGCTAGGTAAGCAGCCCGGCCGTACTGCCGGCAGGCGCGGAATGCGGAAGCGCCTCCTGGGGGTCCTGCGGGGGGCCGCCATCTTGTTAGCTGTCTTTCTGGCGATATTCCCGCTGCTGTGGGTTTTTCTTGCCTCGTTCAAGAGCGCCACCGACCTGATGCGGCTGCCGCCGGTTCTCTTCTTTCGACCCACCATGGAGAACTATTTCGGCGTGGCGCACCAGGGCTTCTTCACCTACCTCCGCAACAGCGCCGTCGTTACCCTGTCTTCCATAGCCCTGTCCGTGGCCCTCGGCATCCCGGCGGCCTTCGGGCTGTCCCGCTTCGCCGTTCCCGGCAGAAAGACGATCATGATGGCGATCCTGTCGGTGCGCTTCATGCCCTACATCGTCTTCGCCCTGCCTATGTTTCTTATCATGGCGCAGCTTGGCATCATCGGTACCCTGGGCGGACTGTCGTTCGTGTACATCATCATTAACCTGCCCGTGATCATCTGGCTGATGCGCTCCTTCTTCGACGACATCCCCCGGGACATCGACGAGGCCGCGGCCGTGGACGGGGCCTCTCAGGGCGTGATTTTCTTCCGAGTGGTGCTGCCCTGTGCGCTTCCGGGAGTGGCCACGGTGACCATTCTTTCCCTGATTTTCGCCTGGAACGAGTACCTCTTCGCCCTGTTTCTGTCCGGCAGGTATGCCCAGACTCTCACCGTGGGCCTGACCCGATTCCTTGGCGGGATGGAAACCGCCGTGCGCTGGGGGATGCTGTCGGCCTGGTCCATTGCCATCGTGGCCCCCATCGTGGTCCTATCCCTCCTGGTGAACAAGCAGCTGCGCAGAGGGTTCACCAGCGACCTGGGACAGTAGTGCGCTCGAGCGGCTGTCTCTCCTCGAATCCACGGGGAACCGAGAAAAATCAGGACGTCCTTAATTAACTAAATAACTCATTCAGGCAAATTACAATTATGGCGAAGAGTAATAACCTCCTCTTTGAGCCGTATAACTAACAACGGAAATGGTTAATTCAAGTTAAAAATATATTGGGCTCTATCACCAGGAAGTTGACGTCAAGCGAGTTGATTAGGGCAAATACTATAGAACATTAGTGGGTGCGAGATATTTAGTTACTGAAGGTGCCGGTACACCGGTACCCACTCCCAGGTTATGGAAGGCCATCGGGTTTTTTAGGATTTATAGCGGTTGTCATAAATACGTTCCGTTTGAGCCATTACAAAATAAGGAGGTTCTTATGACATTTCCAGGTAAAAGTAACTTGTGACAACCACTATATTATTTTCTTTATGCAAATATGCGTATGTTCTTTGAAAATACTGTCTGTGTACCAACACATGAAACGGCTCTTCATTATCCCAAGCCGCAAAGAGCAGCCAAAGAAGATATTAAACCATCTAAGTTTGTCAAATGTGTAGGTCTGAGTCCTCTGTTTTTTTGGGCGTCGCATTGATCATGCGCGATATATCTTGGCTTTTATGTGGCAGATTTAGTTTGTCTTTCTCTTGCCGAGCACGCAATACATAGCCGCCCAGAGCTCCACCGATGGTGGTCAGAGTCAGCAAACCCAGTGACATATACTGTGTCAAGAGCAGCAAGACACCCAAGCCTGTCGCACCTGCAAATGCCAGCCCGATCTTTATATTTGCCCGCGTTGATGAGCGTCGCACCTCTCGTATCGTTTTGCGTTGTGCCTGTTTAACCAGCTTGGACTTGTCGCGTTCGGCATTCACTCGGATGGTTTCACGCTCTTTTGCATGGTATTCTTTCAACCGGCTGATTTTATCCTTGCGCTGATGCGCTGCAATCGAACCAAACCAGAATGCGGTCAAAAATCCTGCGGCCAACACGGGAATTGCCAGCCGCAGCCAGCCCCAGTTTTCCAGATCACCTGGGACAAAAAGTATTAATACAATCGTGATGCCTTGTAAAAGAAGGATGCCGGGGATGAATTTGAGATATAGTCAATAGTTGTGTATGAAGAAATTAGGCGGCAATCCGTTTTTCTTCGACACCATTGACAAATTTAACTCCTCTAATTACTTCTGCCAGGCGTTGCGGATGGTGAAGTCG
>Ga0126326_1000474_pt1 | contig 11700 bp, 6 predicted proteins | sample InaspJWI67metaG_FD_94485 | JGI IMG/M metagenome (GOLD analysis project Ga0126326, IMG submission 94485) | Marine gutless worms symbiont microbial communities from Oahu, Hawaii - Inanidrilus sp. 1 OAHU.JWI-67 metaG | ecosystem: Host-associated > Annelida > Digestive system > Unclassified | place... | reverse complement strand
ATTATCCTGGTTCATGGGTGGTGTATCCTTTCCTTTTTAGTGTGGCCGGTTGACTGCTGCTAACAATCTACCGGTGGATACACCGCCTTTTCCTTTAAACACAACTTTTAAATATAACTCTGAAAGCCTCCCCGAATTCTTTGTCTGGTAAATGCTCAATTACGTCCAGGCATGTCACATATCCAAACTCTTTTTTAGAAAACGGCAAATTACCGGCAGAAGCTACATTTATATCAATATCCGCATAGATCTCCTTCCCTTTTTTTATAGCGAACTCGGACACATCGATCCCATGGCTTACCCATCCCGATTTCGTCATCTTGTTTACGAGAACTCCATAACCACATCCTATATCAAGATGCTTCCTCAGCGGAGCAACGTTTCCGTACCGCAAAATATACCGCATCCAGAACTTTTGATAAACTTCTTCCTGGCTCAAATAACCAGCATATCCTCCCATATCACCTTTTTCAAAATAATCCCTATCAAAAAAGGAATAATCAGCAACCTGTTTTCCCATTTAATCATCCTTTCGATTCTTTTCCGGCAGAGTAATTATTTTCAGTCGCATCTCTTTAGTTAGTTGACATAGATACGATTTTGTTTGTAACATTTCGCCGATACTCCAGACATGATCAGTAACGCCGGCAGATACCGCTGGGATTCGGTCGCGCCAATTCCCGAGAACACGGCCTACCACTTTTGCATTCACTCGTTTCCACGTTGAATGCAGATACCCCCACCGCTCAGGCGGCTCTGTATATGACTCATCATAAAATATAGGATGACCCCTATTGGTCCCATAATTAGGAATTGCTATACAATCGGAACAAAATTATGACAACTACTCTATAAATCCGATTAGCCAATCAATCGAAAGATTAATGGATGCGTGGTAGATAACGGGCGAACGAACTAACGGGCTAACCGGCAAACAGGCAAACCGGCTAACCGGTTTTGCCATCAGGCATAAAACGCCTTAATCTTCTCCACCACATAGGCCTGCTGCTCAGCGGTCAGCTCCGGGTAGATCGGCAGCGCCAGTGTATGCTCGGCGGCCTCCTCCGAGATCGGAAAGTCTCCTTTCTTATGCTCCAGGTAAGCAAAACACTGCTGAAGGTGCAGGGGAACCGGATAATACACCTCGATTCCGATGCCGGCATCCTGCAGGTGCTGGCGCAGCGCATCTCTTTTTTCCGGCACCTTGATGATGAACTGGTTGTAGATATGACGGCTTTGCTTTTCAACCGGCAGCTGGATTTGCTCCAAACCTGCATCTGCAAAAAGAGCCCGATACGCAGCCGCATTTTTCTGGCGCGCCAGGGTCCAGTCATCCAAGTATTTGAGCTTGACCGCGACGATGGCCGCCTGCAGGGCATCCAGTCTGAAGTTGCCGCCGATCAAATGATGGTAGTATTTCGGTTCTGAGCCGTGAACGCGCAGAATTCTTAACTTCTGATTCCACTCTTCCGAGTTGGTGGTCACGATCCCGCCGTCGCCGAAAGCCCCCAGGTTTTTGGAGGGAAAAAACGAGAAACAACCGAAATCACCGAACGTGCCGGCCCGCCGGCCCTGGTATTCGGCACCGATGCCCTGGGCAGCATCTTCGATGACCAGCAGCCCGTATTTTTCGGCAATTTCCATAATCGGCGCCATTTCCGCACACTGGCCGTACAGGTGCACCGGTATGATCGCTTTGAGCTTCGAACGCGCGGCTGCATCCAAGGAAGAAATCAACTGTTCGATTATTTCAGGGGATATATTGTAGGTGTCCGGTTCAATATCGACAAACAACGGTCTGGCGCCGATCCGGGCGATGGAACCGGCGGTAGCGAAAAATGTGTAGGGCGTGGTAATGATGGTGTCACCGGGACCCGCATCTGCTGCCATGAGGCAGATGAGCAGTGCGTCCGAGCCGGAAGATACGCCGACGGAGTACTTTGCAGTGCAATAGTCGGCCACCTGGGCTTCAAGCTTGTCCACATGCGGTCCCAGGATAAAATACTGACTTTCGAAGATCTCCTGCGTGACCTGTTGAATTTCTTCACGTATGGTTGCATACTGGGCTTTCAGATCGAGCAGCGGTACATTCATGGGCATACCTCTTTTGTTATGATTTTTGGCTCCTTTCAGAAATGTGTGCATGAATATACTATGCGGTATATCCAGTGTAAAGTTTCGCTCAACAAATGCCTAAAATTCAAAATGCCTAAATTGCCTAAAATTGTGGTACGTGCTTTCAGCACGATCGATTCAATCTTAAATGGGCAATCGTAAACTTTTTTTCTAATTACTAGCTTTGCACCTGAAAGTTTATTCGTTCATATTCCTAAAGGTTAATTCCTGTCTCCCTTAGACGTTAATAGTAGCGGAGGAATCCAACTAAAATAGACAGAATTCCTTAATTTTAGGCACTTTAGGCATTTTAGTGCATTTTAGGCAATTGAAAGGTTGCCGATAAAATTCAACTCTCGTGTTAAATAACTTGCACCCTTTTATGTGAAGTACCAGATTTTTTAACGTATATATCCACCTGAATCATTTGCAGCGGCTGGCTGCTGGAATTTTCTATCCGCCAATCGTCACCTGTGGAAATCGTAATGGATTCACCACCGGCTAGCTGGTGGCTGTCGTCACCCGTGCCGACACTGGCAGTGCCCTGGGTTACGGTCAGAATTCGAGCCATGGCATGTCCCTTGTCGGACGGACAGCCTGACTGCGGATACACCTCCAGGCGGGTGACGCTGCAGTCGTCGCCTTCCTCGAGCAAGGTCGCACTGCCCCAGGGGTGATACACTTTGCGATGGCGATGATACTCTTCTCGCCCTTCCTGTTTCAGATCAGCGACGATGGCCTTAACATCCCGGCTGTTGTCGATATCCGAAACGAATATGGAATCCGGGGTTTCAACGATGACCGTGTTTTTCAAATGGTTGGCGGCAATCAGTCGCTGTCGCCCCATAATAAAGCAGCGGCGGGTGTCCTTGGCGATGACATCCCCGTCGATGACATTGTCCTGCGCGTCTTTGGGAAGAAATTCGTACAGCGATTTCCATGAGCCGATATCACTCCAGCCAAAGTCCGAGGGCAGCACGATCCCTTTACGGGTCTTTTCCATGATGGCATAGTCGATGGATATATCCGGCAGCCGGGCATAATCTTTCATCGAGATACCCTGCGCGGTCACTTCCAGGCTGCTCATATTCTTGAAAAGCGCCGGTTGATGCTGCTTGAATTCGTCCACGATCACCGAGGCCTTAAAGGCGAACATGCCGCTGTTCCAGAAGAAATTGCCGGCTTCGATATACCTGCGGGCAGTTTCTTTGTCCGGTTTCTCCACGAAGCGTTTGGTTATCAACGCACCGTCGGAGACCGCTTCAGCGCCTTCGATATAACCGTAGCCGGTTTCCGGATAGTTGGGGGTTATGCCGAAGGTCACCACCTGTCCGGCAGCGGCAAGTTTGATTGCCGTGCGCAGCTTGACATGAAACTCGTCGATGTCCCGAATGACGTGATCGGCCGGAAAGACGCACAAAACGGCATCGGGTGCATCCTTTTCAACCTGTAAAACCGCCAGCAATATGGCCGGGGCCGTGTTGCGGCCGCAGGGCTCGCGTATGATTTTACCGCCGGCCGGTATCCGGATTTCCTCCAGGTGCCTAGCGATTTCGTGGTAATGCTCCTGGCCGCAGACGATCCTGATTCTTTCGCTGTCCAGCAACGGAAGCAGCCGTTTTACGGTGGATTGGATCAGCGAATCTTCGCCGATAAACTTGACCAGCTGCTTGGGGTATAATTCCCTGGACACCGGCCACAGGCGCGATCCCATGCCGCCGGCCAGCAATATCGGATAAACCGGGGGCCTACTGCCTTCCATTTCTGAAATAACCCTTTCTCCTATTGCGGCTGGTGCCATTCGACGGCTTGGAAGATCCGGCCGCGCTGCAGGCGGTTTCGACGGCCGGATAGCCAAGCAGTCCGTTCACCTCGCGGGTCAACACCGAACCGGCCTGCAGTTTGACGTTTTCAGGTAGTGCGATTATTGTATCAGTTCCCTGCGGGCTGCGCAAATGCAGGAACCCGCGGCATGATCCCGGGTGTTTCAGCAGCGTTTGTTGCAGTCCCAAGAGCAGTTCGCGGTCTGTTCGGGTCACATCCAGGTGAAAGTGAATGCTGGCCGTCCAGGTTTCCTCGGCTTTATCCATTTCTATCACGGTATCGGCGATGACCTTTACCGATTGCTCGTCTTTCTGCACCCGGCCCTGAATCAGAATCGGGTTATCCTCAAAGAGCAACTCGCTGGCGGTGTAGTAGACCGAAGAAAATACGATGGCCTCAACGGCCCCGTGCATGTCTTCGATGGTGACAAAAGCCATCAGATCGCCTTTTTTGGTTTTGATGGTCTTGGTGCTGGTGACGATACCGCCGATTCTGACCGCGCCGCCGTCTTTCAACTCTTTGACCGTTATGGCATTGGCATTGGTGAACTTGTCCAGCACAGCTTCAAAACGTCCCAGCGGATGGCCGGATATGTAGAATCCAAGGGATTTTTTTTCGTAAGTCAACAGCTGCTTTTCGTCCCATTCCTGAATATTAGGAATATCCGGTGTGTTGATCGACACCGTTTTTTCGCCCATATCGAAAAGTCCCATCTGGGGATCGTTTTTCTCTTTCTGCACCCGCTGACCGTATTCAATCGCATCTTCCAGCGCAGCCATCATCTGTGACCGTTTGGCGCCGGTGGCATCAAATGCTCCGCATTTTATAAGGCTTTCGATAACGCGCTTGTTGACTTTTTTCATGTCGACGTGCTCGCAAAAGTCAAAAAGAGACTCGAACCGGATCCTGCCGCGCGTCTCGATAATTGATTCGATGGCACCTTCACCGACATTTTTGACCGCTACCAGGCCGAATCGGATTTTGTTGCCGCTGACGGTAAACCCTTTGTGACTTTCATAAATATCCGGTGGAAGCACCGCAATGTTATGGCTGCGGCATTCGGCGATATATTTGACGACACCTTCGATCGAATGCATTTCGCTGGTGAGCAGTGAGGCCATGAATTCCACCGGGAAATGGGCTTTCAGATATGCCGTCTGAAAAGCGATCAATGCATACGCTGCGCTATGGGATTTGTTAAAACCGTATCCGCCGAATTTTTCGATCAAATCAAAGATAGTCCTGGCTTTATCTTCCGGCAGGTCGTTATCCACCGCTCCGCGGACGAACCGCTCACCGTGCTGAGCCATTAACGCCTTGATTTTTTTACCCATGGCCTTGCGCAAATCATCTGCTTCAGCCATTTTATAGTTGGCCAGGATTCCGGCGATTTTCATCACCTGCTCCTGATAAACGATCACGCCGTAGGTTTCCTCGAGCACCGGTGCCAGTTCGGGCAGCAGATATTCGACCTTTTTGCGGCCGTGCTTTCGATCCACATAATCGTCGATCATCCCGCTTTCCATCGGTCCGGGACGATACAGCGCTACCAGGGCGATTACGTCGTTGAAACATTCGGGTTTCAGCCGCACCAGCAAATCCTTCATACCGGAACTTTCCAGTTGAAATACGCCGGTGGTGTCGCCGGCACTCAGCAGTCGGTAGGTATCACGATCTTCAAGATCCAGATTGTTCAAATCCGGCGCTGATTTACCCTGGGCGGCGATCAGCTCAAGGGTATTTTCGATGACCGTCAGGTTGCGCAGACCCAGGAAATCGAACTTTACAAGGCCGATTTTTTCAACAATTTTCATGTCGTACTGGGTCACCACCTCCCCTTTTTTACCCCGGTACAACGGCAGGTAGTTCATCAGGGGTCGGTCGGCAATGACAACACCGGCTGCATGGGTGGAAGCATGCCGAGGAAGTCCTTCCAGAACCCTGCAAATTTCGATCAACTCGCCGATTTCGGGTTTTTCATCCGCCATCTGCTGCAACCTGGGTTCCTTTTTGAGGGCCTCATCCAGGCTGATGTTTAAAACGTCCGGCACCAATTTGGCGATGGTATCCACCTCGCGCAGGGGGATGTCCAGGGCACGGCCCACGTCTCGAATAACGGCCCGGGTTTTCAGCTTACCGTAGGTGATAATCTGGGCCACATAATCCCCCCCGCCGTATTTTTCGACCACGTATTTGAAAACGTCTTCCCTGCCGTTGATGCAAAAATCGACATCGATATCCGGCATGCTCTTGCGGGCCGGATTGAGAAACCGCTCAAAAATCAGGCCGTACTCTAACGGATCCAGGTCGGTAATACCCAGGGAGTAGGCGACCAGACTCCCGGCCGCGGATCCTCGCCCCGGGCCGACCGGTATGTTGTTCTCCTTGGCATGGCGGATGAAATCGGCGACTATCAGAAAATAACCGGGAAACTCCATATTTTTTATGACGGATATCTCGTAGTCGAGCCGTTCGCGGTAAAGCTTTTCATCGGCTGCGGGATTTCGGGCCTTTATATTTTTGAACAGGCGTTCAAACCCATCACGCACCTTGATTTCAAAATATTCGGCTTCGCTGCGCCCGCCGGGGGAATCGAATTTGGGGAAATGATAGGTCTTGAAATCGAATTCCAGATTGCAGCGATCAGCTATTTCAACCGTGTTTTCCAGAGCGCCGGGAAAATCTTTGAACGAAGCGTGCATCTCTTCCCGGGATTTGAAATAGAGCTGATCGGTTCGAAATTTAAACCGCCCGGTTTCGTGCACCGTTTTACCGGTCTGGATGCACAATAGCACATCATGGGCGCGTGCGTCTTTTTTGTCCAGGTAGTGACAGTCATTGCTGGCTATCAGGGGGATGGACAATTTACGGCTTATGTCTCGCAGCACCTCGTTGACGGTGTCTTGAATCTCGATACCGTTATTCTGAACTTCAAGGAAAAAATTTCCTTCGCCGAAAAGATCGTGGTACGCCCGGGCAGCCTGATGCGCCTTTTCTAACTGGTTGGTTTTTATCAGGATCGGAATTTCGCCGTGCAGACAGGCCGTCATGGCAATCAGGCCCCGATGGTGTGCTTTGAGTATGTGTTTGTCGATTCTTGGCCGGTAATAAAAGCCCTCCAGCTGGGCCACCGAGACCAGTTTGCAAAGATTGCGGTACCCTTCCGCATTTTCAGCCAGCAGGATCAGGTGGGACATGCCGCGGTGGTCTTCGGGCGTTTTGTCCGTCAGGCGTCTGGGAGCCACATAACATTCACAACCGATAATCGGCTTTACGCCGGCTTTCAGCGCTTTTTCATAAAATTCGACGGCGCCGAACATGGTACCGTGATCGGTCAGGGCAACGGCTTTCATCCCGAAGCCGACGGTTCGCTGCAACAGATCATCAATTCGGATCGCCCCGTCCAGCAGGCTGTACTGAGAATGGACATGGAGATGGACGAAATCTGGAGGTTGAGAGGTCATGGTGTTCACTATTTCTGATTAAATTCACGAATCGCAGATAATAGTTTCAGCAGAAGGTGCGATTCGCGTTACGGGTTGCGGGTTGCGTGTTTTCAGCGGTGCGTTGCGAGTATCATCTGTATTTTCCCGCAATCCGTAACCCGCAACTCGCAACCCGTAACTTTACCGACAACCGGAACGCGTTCTTAATACCCAAAAAGTCTTTATTCCGACCCTTTAGGTAACATCCGGCAGTTAATCCAACCTGTAATTGGGTGCTTCTTTGGTAATGATCACATCATGCACGTGGCTTTCGCGCATACCGGCCGCGCTGATGCTGATAAATTGTGCTTTGTCGCGTAATTCCTCGATGGTGCTACACCCGCAATATCCCATTCCGGCTTTCAGTCCACCGATCAACTGGTGAATATTGGCCGAAAGGCTGCCGCGGTAAGGTACGCGCCCGACAATACCCTCGGGAACCAGCTTGTCGTCTTCTTCCTGCTCGGTCTGGTAATAGCGGTCCTTGCTGCCTTTGCGCATGGCTTCAATCGAGCCCATACCGCGGTATACCTTATAGCTGCGCCCCTGGTAGAATACCTGTTCGCCCGGGCTTTCCTCGGTACCGGCAAAAAGTCCGCCGATCATCACGGCATGCGCGCCGGCACCGATGGCTTTGGTGAGATCGCCCGAAAACCGGATCCCGCCATCGGCAATCAATGGTATGCCGGTTTTGGCGGATATCGGCCGGCAGCTGATAATGGCAGTGATTTGAGGAATACCGATTCCGGCCACGACCCGGGTTGTACAGATCGACCCGGGTCCGATTCCAATCTTAACGGCATCGACGCCCGCCTCGATCAGGTCTTCGGCTCCTTTTTCGGTGCCGACATTGCCGGCAATCAGCTCCAGGTCTTTGAATGTGTTTTTCAATTCGACAACCGTGTCGATGACATTTTTGGAGTGACCATGGGATGTGTCGATGAGAATGACGTCCGCGCCTGCATTTAGCAGCGCCTGGGCGCGCTCCAATCGATCGGGCCCCACCCCTATGGCGCCGCCGACGCGCAGCCGCCCCATGCTATCCTTGCATGCGTTTGGATATTTTTTTAACTTCTCAATGTCTTTGATGGTGATCATACCCTGCAGTCGGCCCTTGGCATCGACGACGAGCAGTTTTTCGATACGGTGTTGGTGCAAAAGTTTTTTGGATTCTTCCAGAGAAATCCCTTCGGTCACCGTAATCAGATTGTCTTTGGTCATCACCTCCGAAACCGGTTTGTCCAGCTCGGTCTCAAACCTCAAGTCCCTGTTGGTCACGATGCCCACCAGTTGATCGCCCTGGGTGACCGGCACTCCGGATATGCGGTATTTTTTCATCAGCTCCAGAACTTCCCTGACCAGATTCTCGGGATTGATCGTCACCGGATCCACAATCATGCCGCTTTCGGATTTTTTTACCTTGTCGACTTCCATGGCCTGGCTACGGATACTCATGTTGCGGTGTATGAAACCGATACCGCCTTCGCGCGCCATGCTGATCGATGTGTGTGCCTCGGTAACAGTATCCATCGCAGCGCTGACCAGGGGGATGTTCAAGGTAATATTTTTAGACAAGCGGGTGTTCGTATCGACATCTTTGGGCAGCACATCGGAATAGTTGGGAAGCAACAGCACGTCGTCAAACGAAAATGCCGCCTCCGGGGGTATTTTTATCATCAGCGTCCTCCCTAGCAAGACATCCGGATGGTTCTTGGATTATATTTTTTCGGTAAAATGAAGCTCCCCGCGGCAAGCGGCGGGTTTCCGAGCGGAATTGCGTCGTAGCCAACCCGTCTTCGCTCTTGCGAGCTTCGACGCGGTTCGCCTCACCATTCTTCCCCGCCGGAACCTGCGGGGTAATCTGGCGAAAACGAATATTAAGCGAACGCAATAGCAAAAGGTGCGGCCTTTCGCAATCATTAATTTGTCGTCTTGACATTGCGCAGCAGGAATAATAGTAAACGATCTGCTCAGGTCAGAAGTTGGGCTACAATGGAATTTGTCATTACGAAACGATAGGCTCATGCTGCTGAAAATAAATCCCGTAAATCCCCAACTGCGATTGATTCGAATCGTCGTCGACGTTCTTCGGCGCGGCGGTATTGTAATCTATCCGACGGACACGGTTTACGGCATCGGCTGTGATATCATGAATAAAAAAGCCATTGAAAGGGTTTACCTGTTAAAACAGCGCCACAAAAGCAAACCATTCAGTTTTATCTGCTCCGGGCTGAAAAATATCAGCAATTACGCCAAAGTTTCTAACTACGCTTATAAAACCATGCGGCGCCTGCTGCCGGGACCCTATACCTTTATCCTGGAAGGTTCCAAACTGGTGCCCAAAATCATGCTGACCAAACGCAAAACCGCTGGAATACGGGTGCCGGACAATGCGATCTGCCTTGCGCTGGTTGAAGAACTCGGCAACCCGATCATTACCACCAGTGCCACACGGCCCGACGGCTCCATCATGCACGATCCGTCTCTCATACACGATTATTATCGATCCAGGATCGACATGGCTGTCGACGGCGGACCGCTGGCGGGAGAACCATCGAGTGTGATTTCACTGATGGGGGACATCCCCGATGTGATCCGCAAGGGCCAAGGAGATGTGTCTGTTTTTGAATAATAAAAGTCGAGATCTACGGCATAAAGCGATTTGCTCTTTGGTCGGTTAGCCCGGTTACGGGTGGCGTATTACGCGTTGCGAGTTACGGTTTGAACGAGGCGCATGGTGCAGAGCGTCTGGTGGCAATCCGATTTACGAGTATCAAATTTCCAGTTTCAAGTTTCGAATGATCCCGCAAACCCTGAATCCCATTGTCGAGAATCCGGTTTTGGGTAACTGATTTTTTATAGCAAATCAAGAAAGGGCCGGCAGGCAGGACCGGCCCCGAAGGATGGGCAAGAAACACTCGCTATTCGTCGTTCAGCTTTTCCTGAAGGTTTTCCCTTAAAATTTCACCGAAGGTCGAAGTGGCGGGCCGCATATTGTTGACATACTCACTGAGCAGGTTTTGTTCGTCCTCTATTTCGAGACGCTTTATCGAGAGACCGATTCGTCTTTCATCGCTGTTGATGTTCATCACTTTGGCCGTGATGACATCGCCCACGTTAAATTTGCCGATTGGGGTTTTTATCTTTTCTTTGCTAATTTCAGATACGTGGACCAGTCCTTCTATGCCTTCTTCCAGTTCCACGAAGATCCCGAAATCGGTCAGGTTGGTGATGGTGCCCGTGATTTCTTTGCCCACTTCATAGCGCTCGGCAACCGTCTCCCATGGATCGGGCTGCAGCTGCTTGATGCCCAGTGAGAACCGTTCGTTTTGCTTGTCGATATCCAGCACAATTGCCTGGACGACATCTGCCTTTTTATATATTTCCGAAGGGTGTTTGATACGTTTGGTCCAGGATATATCGGAAATGTGAACCAGGCCGTCAATGCCTTCATCGATGCCGATAAAAAGACCAAAGTCGGTGATATTTTTAATTTTGCCCTCGATGGTCGTTCCCACGGGATATTTTTCACTGATCACATCCCAGGGGTTCGGTACCACCTGCTTCATACCCAGTGAAATTCTGCGGCTTTCCGGCTTTATATCCAGCACGATGGCATCGACTTCCTCACTGACGGAAACGACTTTAGATGGGTGACGGATTTTGCGTGTCCACGACATCTCTGATACGTGAATCAACCCTTCAATACCTTCTTCCAGTTCTACGAAAGCCCCGTAATCGGTCAGGCTGACCACCCGGCCAGTGACACGGGATCCGATAGCATACTTGTCGGCGGCCAGTGACCATGGATCCGGCGTCAGCTGTTTCATACCCAGGGAAACACGCTCTTTCTCGATATCAAAATTGAGCACCTTGACCTTTATCTGATCGCCGATCGAAAATAGTTCGGAAGGATGCTTTACGCGTCCCCAGGAAATATCGGTGATGTGCAGCAGTCCGTCAACCCCGCCCAGATCGACGAATACGCCGTATTCCGTAATATTTTTTACGACCCCGTCAATTACTTTGCCTTCTTCGATAGTGGCCAGGGTCTCCGACCGCTTGGCTTCACGCTCTTCCTCAAGTATGGCCCTTCTTGACAGCACGATGTTGCTGCGCTTGCGGTTATATTTTAATATTTTGAAATGATAAGAATTGCCTACCAGTTCGTCGAGATTGCGAATGGGACGCAAATCGGCCTGCGAACCCGGCAGAAAGGCCTGAACGCCGATATCCACCGAAAAACCGCCTTTGACACGATTGGTTATCACGCCTT
>Ga0126326_1000473_pt1 | contig 11731 bp, 11 predicted proteins | sample InaspJWI67metaG_FD_94485 | JGI IMG/M metagenome (GOLD analysis project Ga0126326, IMG submission 94485) | Marine gutless worms symbiont microbial communities from Oahu, Hawaii - Inanidrilus sp. 1 OAHU.JWI-67 metaG | ecosystem: Host-associated > Annelida > Digestive system > Unclassified | place... | reverse complement strand
CCATAACAGCTTCCGAATGCTGTTTGATAAACTTGCTTCCGTATATTGTATTTGAAAAAATATCTTTATATTTTAGCATGTGAAATGGCCAGCCTAGGGAACCATCACTGTGCCAATTGTATCGGCACACTTTCATTCCCTATTTGACGCGACGCTCGGTCATCAGCGTTCGCATCTCAGAGATTTTGGTAGAAACCGAGACATCTCTAGCGTTTTGATACCGACATCTTAGTGGTCCAGGTAGAGTGATCTGCCCAGTGTGTGTCTGTTTATGCGGACAGTAAGTTTCGAATTAAATTATTATTATTATTACGGAATGCAAGTCCGAAGGTCAGTGTTATTGGCCAAAGTTCACGGTCACAATATGAAAACCTCTTCACCTGAAATCCTGCACTTTACGAAGCAAGACGGTGAGCCGGCAGTGGCAAAAAAGGAGACGTAAATTATTTGAAAATGTAAATAAGTAAGATACAGCCGGTCAGAATGCCGAAGTGCAGATCGGTGCATGCGACCTCTTGTTGCCTAAAGAAATTGTGCGAGAAACGCTGCACATTGGCATGACGGTCGACTCCGAGACTTGGAAGGTTTCCGCATGCGTACTGTCTTAATGAACGAAATAAGTTAATCACAGGCTGGCTCATTTCACGCTAGGGCAATACATTTACTGGTACATGTGCACTCCCAGCACAATAACGGAACGCTGAATATCGCCCGGAGAGATAGAAGCAGCGGCGCGCGGTGACATCTGAGCAGTGAGCAGTAGCACTGAGCAGCGTCCAAGACATGCTTTGCTTGGTGTCCGGAGTGCGTCGGTCGCGGTAACGTATACTTGCCAAAACACCGTTCAGCTGATCTGCCGCGTCGCATTGCATGCATCCTTGGTGGTCTATGCAACCTCTACGTCGGTGGGCTGTAGTCTGTTTCGTATACGACAATAAATTGCAACAGAAAGTCTGAAAAATGAAACAATTATTATGCTGTGGTTGTCCCCTATTAGTCGAGCTTAGTCAGTTTTTGTGCAGGTAGAGCGTAGGCCGAATAGAAATAATTTTGTAAATCGACGCATTATCCAACAACAACGACGTACGCGTTGTAATATACGTACAAGCAAATCCAGAAATTCCCGAATTATAGCTTTCTGATAGCTTATTTTCGTCGTTAAAATTTATTAACTTAAGTGCTTGGTGAGTATTAACTTCCATCGGGTCGGGCTTAGATAGTATAGATCGTATGCTGGTCAGAACGAGTGTGCGGGCGGTAAGGGGTTTTACTTGGAGATAACAATGTAATTGTGAGCGAGAGTGACCTACAGTTGACCAGTGCTTGGGGTTATCTCGAGTCTGCAATCCGCTGGTCAATGATCGGTCGCCTCCGGCTTGAAGTAGGGTCGCTATCACATGCCGCCGGAAAGTGGTGCGGCCAACACTTCCTGCGTCCATATTTTCTATGGGCAGCCGATAAGATAACCTCAAGTACACTAATTACTCTTATAGATCCACGAGAATGGTATATATGGTAGATCAATATCCACTTTGAAGCAGAACTTAGCCACGCCATCTACTAAACCACTTGCTACTTCTACTGGTCCTACCACTAGGCCTACATGGTAGATCAAAAAGTCTTTGGCCACCGTGAGTCAAAAAGATGCTGCTGTGTACTCTTGCTATTAACTTTGCCAAGTGCTGACCGATTTTCAAAATTCGTTCACCCAATTATCAATTCAAATCAGTAAATTAGTGTCACTGTAAACGCCGTTGATTCACACTGATCAATGGCCAGGTTATTATTGCGCTACGCTGTTTACTGGTATAAAGCGCCGTTCACACTACGCACGCGCACGCGCGTCAATGCGTAATGTGAACGCTATTTACTGCCAAGTCTCGATTCACTTACCTGACTGTGTGTTATAGTCATGTCATATACCAGAACACCATGATTTTATGATCATCTTCTTTCCTGTCATGATCATTAAAATAGCTATCACCAAACCAGGTAAATTAATAATAACTGTTTCATTTTTGTTACATTTTTTTCGCCACAACAGCTGTTTATCGAATGTATTGAAATGCGATCACTCTGTCGCACTCGTCTTTCAAACAACAAGTTATGAAGAACGAATGAACGTAGATGAACCATAGATTCTTGCTACTCATTCACCATTTTACTGTTGACTTTTGTGTCAGCGACGTAACTGTTATATGCCTAAAGCAGTTGTGCCGAACTGTTAATGTACTAGGTCTATAAAGTGGGTTATAAAGTAATATTTTTATGTAGTTCTGTTTAACAAAGAATACGAAAAAAACTCGTGGAATACACTATTTACTATAAATATATACATATTCGACGAGTTATTCTCGTATCCTCCTTGGAATTTTATCTTAATACACATTGTATATTACACAAAACAAACAGTTTGCCTTAATGTCTAACTTTTATATGGTCAGAATGGTCTGGCCGTGTGGAATAGAGAACAGTGCGTGTGCTGTTGACGACAGCTTTGTAACTTTGTGACGCAAAGCGCTGCTGAATCGCTCGCAGCGCACAGCGTGAATCGCAAGTCGTTACGTCATCCATCTCTCTCACAACTCCTCTTACCACCACGTCCACCACGGTTGAGGAGTGTTCACAAGCCCATAGGCTCAGGCATCTCTGTCATCTTGACCTATCACACCAGGCAGTCGATTTCACCTCTAAGTGTCGTCTATTTTCAGTCTTTATGTCTACTAGAAGTCGAGGGGAAAACCGGTCGGAGAACGCCACCGCACGCACCTACGTACACACACAGACGGACGGACAACCCTAAAACATAATGCCTCCAGTCCCAGGGTAGAAAACATAAAAATAACTCGAAATCATACGAGTAGGGCACGTTTTATTGAATATGACAGTATTTGTTATTACGTCTTTTCAGCAAATCACCATAGGCCTACATCAGTTCTCACAGACATTTTAGTACTATTAAGATAATTAATTAATTTAATTACCGGTGCGTTCATTGCTCTAATCAACTAGGCCTGTGTATTTTTACGTACGTAAATATGCGTTCTTGGTTCTTATATACTTTGGCTTCGTTTCGTTTCAAGTAAAATTTTACTTGAAGCATGTGCGATTTTACTGAAATAAAAACATGTCAACTGCAGTGTAAAAACCAAAGCGTGAAATTGGAATAGCTACCATCTGGCTGTCGCATTACAGCCGAAATATCATAAGACCTATTGGGCTGAAGGTCACCCAGTTTGAGACCGGTTCAATGTGACCAGGAAGGACAGATAATCACAATCTCTCGTAATAGACTGCACCGCACTGTCTTATCATCCACGCTGGCTGGTCAGTGGGAATCGTGCTTTGACGACGGGCAGTGAAACACATGGGACACGCCCAGGTCATTCCACCAGCTTGACCACAGAGCTCTCCACCCAGAGACCTCTGATGGACCGCGGCGACTTTCCACCTGCTGATAGCTCAGCGTTAGTTCGGAATGTAGATTAAAAACCGTCGTTTAAATTGAGAGACAATTGATTGATCTTTGACAGCACGATATTGGTAACTAAGTAATAAACAAAACATCTCTCACGAAATGGCCATCATCGCTGATCAGCGTGTTATACAGTTTTAACGAGGTAACAGTAAAAAGTTTCGCATTTGTGTGGAGTATACGAAAGAATCAACTAATACAATTCCGTGTAACGAAAAAAATTTAATTAAGCGAATGTTTCAGGCTTTATTATTAGACTTTCGTTTTTCTGTAATATACGCATTGTAAATTTCTAGAAAACGATGGTGACGAAAGATGTAAGACTTACAAAGGGTGTTTTAATGACTTGTAGTTTTCTACCGGCCTAAACATGTTAATTTTGTCCGTTTCATGCAATTTATACTTTTGCGGCAACTGTATGAGGTGCCCCGCAGCGTTCATTCGTTCTTCATGACAGTGTCGCTATAATCACATTTTAATATTGCACGTAATTACATCAATATCTTCTAGCGCTTAATTATTGGTCTAATTTGTCTTCTAAAATATATTTCTTACCACACGACACAGAGTGCAAAACGCGCTAAAGACTTTGGTTATCGATAATCTTTTAATCATCGACATTTCAGACACTATCCCTGCCTCAGAGAGTTCGTAATAGAACCTCAACGTTAGTAGGGAGGGCAGCGCGGTGCGTGCGTGGATTTGAAATTATGACCTTACAACTTTTCCTGATTAATGGGTTGCGATTGTGACCAGTGGAAGTGGCAGTACGGCGGAAGAGATCAAACTGCGTCTCTAGTGAGAGTGAAAATTTTCTCCACCGTGGGCTCGGCGGTGAACGCTGTGGGCGGGCTGGTTACCCGGGCACCTGCTGAGGACATTCGAACGTTCTGCATGACGGCCCACAGTCTGCGCCGCCGCCGTGGTCTGACGCCTTTCATCGGCGTCGATTTGGTGCCTCGAACTCGAACTGTTTAGCAGCAACATTTGGTCCTAATAATGACGACTCTATGACAGGTGGCAGACCCGAAGACTCACATAATGCGCTAAACGAAAGCGACTTTCGGCGGGCAGTTTAAATTATGCGGCTAATTTGACTAGCCGATTTTTTTTCTTCGGATTTTCAGCTGATGAAATTACTGGCAAATAACTTGCGAATAACTACACTAAGTCGTATAACTTATGTAATTTTTCGTTTCTTTCCAAACATTAAAAAATATTTAATTTCCGTTATTTTTGTGAAATGCATCACTGCTTATATTTGATTCGACAAGGTTAATTCAATATAAGATAACGATAACGTATATTCAGTAGGCTAACTGGACGTCACTATAACTTAGTCCACGCAGAGTAATCGTTCCGCTGCTTGTGCATATCTTTGCATCCAATAATTATTTCGAACTAAATGACATTTCGCCTATATATTTGGCTTGTTGGTTCATCTTTATTGACAGCATGCAAATCAAGTTCGATGGTTATGCATATATGTCTAATTTCGAAGTCACGTACCGGTAAGGAAGACAGCTAAAAAGCGGACCGAATTGGAAACTGTAAATAAATTACAGTGTAGAGCTCGAAAGAAACAGATAGTCAAAGTAATTTGACATAAGGCCGCATCGCCGCCGCGCACATATCGTTCAGTCGTAGTCAGTCACCAGGTGACACCAACTGATACGTCGTACCCGGAGCTAACGACAAAGTGTTTGCCGGATGTCGATCGTATTAGTATTTGCCAGGTGCAGCCGCATCAGGTAAATAACACGAGTCTGCATCAAACGGCACCTCGGTAGCTTCATACGTTTTTGCAGCGCGCACGGTCGTGACCAACACACAGACACACAGACAGACCACGCCACTCCGTCTGTAGCAATAGGCCGCATTTATGCTGTGCATGTCATACTTGCGACATATGCTGCTATCAGTGCCAATGTCAATAGTAGCTCTAATGCACTGTATACGCTAGTAAAACGAGAAAAGAACAGTTTTCAGGTCCCAGCGAAAAACTGTCACAGGAACGTGCCGGATCCCGCAGGTAGTTTGGCAAGGAGTTCCAGGCCGCCAGGCCAGCCACAGAAAACGCCCGACGGCCGAACATCGAACGCCCGTGTCGCGGCACGAACAGCTGATGGCAGCCAGGGGACCCCAGATACTGCCGACGAGCAATGTCTGGGGTGTGGATGCAGCAGTCCGTCATGTACTGTGGTGCTCTGTGCTGCAGGCATCGATGGTTGATTTATTGACTGAAATGTTGCTAATATGACGACCAGGTTTTCTAGCTGGTCAGCGAGTTAAACAGCGGTGTCCGTTGTGGGTGTGTCACGAGCTAGGCGGCGCCACACACGACGTGCGACGGTCGCCGACGTCGTCGCACCTGCCCGACGTCACCTCTTCATCGTCGACTCGCGACGTCGACTGCGACTGCGACTGCGTCTTGTCGGACACGACGGGCGGCAGCAGCACGCCGACTAGCGTCACGAGTAGCCGCGGCGGTGCAGCAGCTGGTGGCGCCGGCTACCGGCAGCGACAGTCAACACCGCCGCTACAACACACGCTACTCGCCGCCGCACGACAGCAGCGCAAGAAACGATCGCGAGCGGCGTTCTCTCACGCGCAGGTAAACACCCACTGCTTGAATAAAATTTGCTTGATAATAAAATTCAGCTAGCATCGCCCGAAACTGCGCAACAACAAGTTATTTGTTTATTTATTTATTTATTATAAAATCGTACACGAAGTACGTGACAGACGGACATACAGTAAGAACAAAACGAAAACAGTAAAAGCAGCACTAAACACACACATTGGATTCGGCGTTTAGTTGGTATTAGCCATGGCTACACACACACCCGTTTACGGCTATAACCTGTGAGCCGGCACCTCCAGTTAAGAACTGGAGGATTTTGTTGGTGCAAAGTTTTACTGCCCGCATGCCCTGCTGACGGCAACCATCGCATTCGGATTAGGTTGAAGACGCTGGAGTTCTCATCAACAGTGTTATCTGCACTGTCTCCGTATTAGCCATGACTAGTTTATTGAAAATTACGGAATTATGCTTACGGGAAGTTGAGAACACACTTCAGATATAATGTTGCCATTTATGTCATTTGACAGTTATTTGTATTTCGTGGATGAGCTTTCTGCTTCATATTACTGCGTCAGTTTACCGCTGTATTACTGAAGTCGTGTGCTATAAGCGAGGGTGACGTTGCTTTTCACCCGAGCAGCGCAGTATTGGCTGTCTTTCTGTCGCTGTCGGAGTTCTGTCGAATCGGTTAGACGGATCGAAGTGGTTATTGGCGTCAGGCATATCCTCCGACCTATCCTACCCTACAGAGTGTCTACCTTTGTACACAACTCGACGAACTGTCGCGCGGGTCCGTCTGCGCTATCTGAGACTTGTTTGTTTGTGCGAGCAGGTGTTCGAGTTGGAGCGTCGTTTCAGCCGGCAGCGCTACCTGTCCGGCCCCGAGCGCACCGAGCTCGCGCAGGCGCTGCGCCTCACCGAGACGCAGGTGAAAATCTGGTTCCAGAACCGACGCTACAAGACCAAGCGCAAGCTGGTGCTGGTCGCCGAGCAGCACCACCACCAGCAGCAGCAGGTAGGTCTCTAGTGCTAAGCGTACACTACTGACGGTGAATATTAATGAATACAATCAGTAGTGCATATTGACTTTATTATGCGAGACTAGACGGGGAAATCTGTGTAGCTATACTAAGTTAATACTATAAGAAAGGGAGGGCCAAGAGGGAGGACACTATTGTAAAAGTTTACTAACTAAAAGGGACAGACTGACAGACAGACTGTTGCCATAACCAATCGACACACACACACGCAGACCACGCTACTGCTACTGGCTCGCAGCAGCGGCAACACCGATCGTCGTGTCAGGCACGTCATGTCTGGCGTTTAACGAAATGCCACTGAACTCGACAGAAGGCCAGTCAAAGGCATCAAGACGAAAAGTCGAAATTGGACGGTACCGTAGAGAAAGGGAAGAAAGAGTTAGAGGGAGAGGAGGAGGATGGGGACACGAATAATTCAAGCTTAGGCTATTGCATGGGTTTTAATGCGCGGCTGTAAACAAAATGCATAGTTTTAAAACTTGTGCAGTTTTGCCAAAACTGTAAGACAAATTAGGTTATTATGCGACGCTAAAAGAGTAAGCTGTAACCACACTTAAGGTATTTACCAACGTGGGGTACGCGGGTATGTATTTGACATTAATAAATTCAGTTAGATTTAATCATACAGTTAAAAGAGAAAATATTTTTTAAACACTACAAATTCAGAAAATGAAAAACTATGAGAAATTTTAATGTTATGTTATGTTATAACTTGTCACGTATATTGATATATACGATGAAATTTAGGATATCGCTCAGCTTCTCCATCTCTCTGAACTACTTTGCCACTACCTTCCGTCCACATCCTTGCGTTTCTCCAATACGGTTTTTCTGGCCAGACCATTTCCTCGCGGGCTTTTTCTGTGTCTGCACCATCTACCTAGAACTCTCTGCCAATGTACACGTTCGATCTGTCGACAAATTATCAAAATGCCAACTAAAATTCCATCTCTTCCAGTCCGCTTTCGCCGTCTAGTCAGTCAGTCTCAGCGCCTCAGATTCGTGTTAGGATTTTTGGCGCTCTATGAATTTGTCTATGTACGTATATGTGCATGATGTTGAAATGTGAATGTTTGAAGCAGCAGCAGCAGCAGCAGCAGCGGTCGGTGGCGGCGGCGATGGCGAGCGCGTATCGTCGAGTCGCCGTGCGCGTGCTGCAGGCTGGCAGCGGCGCCGAGCTCTATCCACCGCCGACTCCCTGGACTGCAGGCCGCCACACCGCCGTCGTCGACCAGCGCTCCCTCCATCACGCCTTCCAGCCGACTCCAGCGCCTCATCTCAACTGCGGCTTCCTGCCCTGCTCGTTTCCTCATCTGCCTTTCCCATCGGCAGCGTCGGCGTCGGCGGCTTCGGCAGCCAGTCGTCTGTGACAACAGTAGACTATCAGTACACATACGAAGTCCTTGTCGCCGACGATCCATGCACACTACAGCGGTGCTCACGGGCCGTGTTCACGGGTCGTAAACATGGCTACCGAGCAGTAGCACCCGTGAGCACGCGTGCCGTGTCGGCAATCGACCGACCGACCAATCATGTGAGACAGGGCCCGCTGTTGATATAATGACTTCATGTTCATAGTAATCGTTTTCTCCTTGGAGAACGCAAGTGACCCACACGGTCCGTGTTCACGGGTGCTCGGTCGGTACACACTACCGGCGTTGACGGGCTGTGTTCACGATGACTGTGCAGTGCATACCGACCCTATAGCAGCATATTCGCTTTGCGTTCTGTTGTATACATAGGGTGGCAGTGACGTAATTTCGTTCCATATCTATGCGAGCTAGTTTTCGCCGCCATCTTGTGGGTAAAACTCTTAGAATTGTCTGTCACTCTGTTGTCACTTAAGTACGCTTTTTCGGGAGGTTAATTATGGACATTTTTCTTAGACTAACTGGTTAAATTTTAGTCGAATAACATGATAAATCTTCACCCACTAACTACATACCTTCCGCCAAGTTATACCCACTGAATGGCAAACGTATCGTAACCATAGATTCTGTGACGTCATTTCGCCCTATGTATACGACATCGACACGGCAGTCAATCCATCAAACACGTTCATCAGCATATCATTCAGACAGCTCGCTTTTAAGCCGCTTTGCAGTCGCTCCTATAAAGAACATATTGCAAGTCGAATACTATAAGCTTATGTTTAAGCAAACTGAGCTAATATGTGCATTATTCCACAAATAATGTCGCCAGGAGCGCAGAAGCATTTCTACGCAGACTGACATACTTTCTGTTCGAACCGACTTTACTGTTGAAGTTTAATTGCCTCGGCAAAACGATCGAATTGTTAGCGTCATACAACTAAATAAGTAGCGTTTAATTTCATTTATGCTGTTATTACGAGTTTGTTATTGGCGTTTTGCGGTGCATGCATCTCTATCTACGTTGATTGGCTGAATAACACAATATATTCACAGACAAAGAGGGACCTATACGATTATCGTTGCAACAACAACAGTGTATTGTGTATAGTCAGAGGCTACGCAGTTGTGTATATAGTAGGCCTAATGGTCGTAAACAGAAAGACAGATCACGGCATACTCACGGAAATTAATTAGCGGATGAGCGATACGATTATCTCGACCAATGCCTGCTGACATACATTATTGTACAGACACGTTTAGTCAGCTAGTTATCACCCCATTTACCAGCCGAGCGCTATGATATGCCGTCTGTTGCTGCATCGGAACTTAAGCGTGTACTTTGGTGTAAACTTTGCAGTCGTTGCGGTCGCTGTCTGATAGACAACGTAGACGGATTTATGGGAACAACGCATAACGAACTTGGTCCTGGCGTGTCGTGTCTAACTGCCAGTTACAATATTTGTCATACATTAGACTAGATCGGGACTTGTCGGCGGTTTCATGGACAAAAAGCCCTTTAGCGGCCAGGCCTCGCTGGGACGCGCACCAGCTGCATGCCGGAGCCTAAACTGCATTCTCCCACACGAAGATCATACGGACATGGAAAGGTAAGAAAAAGCAGGGCAAAATGAGAGCGAAATATGGGATACGGAAAGGGTATGCGACTGAAAGTGGCGATGAAGAAGTAAGGAGTGGAAAAGACTAGGAGACATATAGAATCGTCCAAGGGAAAACGTGCTTCCAACATGACTGTCTGTATCCACCTACGAGAGACAGCAGTTGCTGCATGAGGTTTTTGATGAGCAGAAGAGAGGAAACTGGTTAACTTATTATTATTACATTATAAGCCGCATCGCATGCGTCTTGTAGACGTGACCCTTTGCTACAAATGTCGCACATTTCGTGGTCTGTGTGTCTGCCCGTGTACATGTATATGTTTGGCACATCATTGAGCCTCGCAAAACGGATGAACAGATGCCTTTTGGAGCGCAGACTCGTGTGGGCCTAAGGAACCATGTTTCAGACGGGCTGCACGTTGGCGCCACGTGGCAAATACTACTGAACTTAAACGACACGTGTGCGGCGGCCGTGTGGCTTTTTGTCAAATTACTTTGACCACTTATGTATGATTTTCCGGCGATGTGGCCTACTTGTCTTGAACTTGATACGGCGGAAGGATCATACAGCAGGAGACCGGAGACAGTCGTCGTTGCTGCTGCTGCTGCTGTACGTTGCTTCAGCTGCTGCGCGCGGTAGTGGCGTGCTTATCACGCGCAAGTGCTGCAGAAGTGTCGTCATTAAGTGGCGACTTTGACGCCGACAGCAGAGAGAGACAACGAATTCCACTCAGTGCTACAACGGTGTACTTCACACTCAATCTCCCACACACACGCACATCATTCATGAGTATGGACGCACGCATAGATTATGTACCTGTATAGCAGACGACGTCGTGCAAACGATTCCCGTGGGATTCATATCGGAAATGACCTAGGCTTACCGTACATCCAGGGGGACGTTAAATTCTGTTTGTTTACTCACTGACTCAATTATACGTAGCAGCATCATCCAGCATGTCTTAACAACGTAGATCTATGCAACGTTTCAAGGAATGCTTTTGTTGGATGATCGTCTTGAGCTATTATAGTAGACAGCAGATTATCTCAAAGTCGACGACGTTTTAGTCGTTCTAAACAATGACTTTGGAATTAACAAAAGCTTATAAAAAACAACGTGAAATGTGCAGTGCATAGAGACAGTATTCGGTAGAAACGACTCCAGAAAAATAGAGGCGAACGCACGACGTCAGTTTATTTACAGACGGCCAGACAATCGACAAGTTGATTATTCTGCAAGAAGCCATCGTCTTGATCTCAGACAAGACGCAGTCACGTTGCAGTCGTTGTCGACGTCGTGAGTCGGCGATGAAGAGGTGACATCGGCCAGGTGCGATGACGTCGGCGACCGTCGCACGTCGTGTGTGGCGCCGCATAGCTCACTGCATCACGAGAACATTACATAACAGTACATTACATTTAGTAAGCAAGTTAACATCTAAGGCGCATGAAAAAATATTAGTGATCAACTGGGCCTACAACTTGATTTCTTGAAATCTCTATATTTCATATCCGATCGGAGACACGACGGCAAGGCGTTTCACACACGAAGCCATCTTCCTGATCTCACACATATTTTTTATCCCCGCGAAAGCGAGGGATTATGTTTTTACCGGCGTTGGTTTATCTGTCTGTCTGTCTGT
>Ga0126326_1000470_pt1 | contig 11828 bp, 11 predicted proteins | sample InaspJWI67metaG_FD_94485 | JGI IMG/M metagenome (GOLD analysis project Ga0126326, IMG submission 94485) | Marine gutless worms symbiont microbial communities from Oahu, Hawaii - Inanidrilus sp. 1 OAHU.JWI-67 metaG | ecosystem: Host-associated > Annelida > Digestive system > Unclassified | place... | reverse complement strand
TCGACTTCACCATCCGCAACGCCTGGCAGAAGTAATTAGAGGAGTTAAATTTGTCAATGGTGTCGAAGAAAAACGGATTGCCGCCTAATTTCTTCATACACAACTATTGACTATATCTCCAGTCGCTTCTTTTACCGCTTGTCTGATCTGACCCTTTACATCCTCCGGAAGTTTTGACCACCACCGTTCTGACACCACAAAAGTTACAAAGGTGAGTTGCTCATCGATGATAACTACCCACTTCGACACCTCGTGGTGACCCACGGCATATCCCGCCAATGAGGCCTGCACTCCTTCAATGACTCCTTGCTGCAGCGCGGTATACACCTCTGTCCAGGCCATTGGAGTTGCCAACGCGCCATAATTTCGGTACAATTCTACCAAAAACGGGGTTTCCATCACCCTGATTTTCCTTCCCTTGAGTTGATCGGGGTGGACGGGAATCGGCTCTCCATTGCCATATATATGTCGACCTCCGACGCCCCACCATTCCAATATGCGGAGTCCCTTTTCTAGTGACATCTTGCCTAATTCTTCTCCAAAGGGGCCGTTGACGACGGCAAAGCCGTGATTCCAATTTTGGAAGATATAAGGAACCATGAAGATTTCAGCCAGCGGGACGAATCCGCCCAGGGTCCCTGTGGTAAGTGCAGCTGCTTGAATCATTCCCAACTGAACGCCTTCGAACATATCACGCTCGCCGCCCAGTGTTCCTTTTTTCAATTCCACTTGAACTCGGCCCTTTGTGAGTTGCTCGATACGTGGCTTTAAATAATTTATCGTCTTATTTACCGAGGAACCATCATCGCTGGTCCATACCGTGGCAATTTTCATTACATACGGTTTCTGGGCATAAGCGCTATCCATACTCCCGCCTATAATGATTGAAGTCATTAATATCGCAGTTAAAATGAGTCGAGCATGCATGATTTCACCTCCTTTTCTTGACAACCGGACTGATATTCATGTTTGGACTTGGGTTTGTCTTCAATTAGGAGAAATCGATATGAAACGCGTGTAATTCGCGTACTTGATTTTCGGCAAATTTTTTGGTCTCAATCAGGGCTTGGTGTGGCGGGGAGGAGATCTTTTACGGTTTGGCAAGACACGTCTTACATCAAAGTGTGTGTGAGTTCTCCCAGAATAATTTGATATGCTATCGTCCCTATTTAGGAGCTTTACAGCATTTTTCGATGCGCCCACCAAATGGAGAAACTCAGCCGTTCTATTGTTATTTACTGATTTTAAGGGCAGGGTTGGGGGCTTTTGAATAGAAGCATCCATATTCCACTAAGCCTGGTGCGCAATGAATATAATGAACCGTGGTTTTTTAAAAGTACGATCTCTAAAAAAAATAGCGCTGAAGAGAATGCAGGTGAGTCAGAGGGTCACATTATGGGCGCATCGTGAAAATTCTATTCAAAAACAGCTGCTTATTTTGTATAGGACTTTGTTTATCAAATTGTCAACAATTATTTGATAGCTTCATACTTTCCTGGACATTCGATTAAATCAGCGTTACTGCAGCTTCTTCGAAGCAGGCTCAAAAAAGCCTTGACAAAAAACAGAATATTTAATTGTATTGTTAACAATTTGGTTATAAATTTTAAACTGCCTGATTTAATAACAAAATTCAGTAACAGGTCGGGGGCTAATCGGATTTAAAAAGGAGATACGGATGGGTAAAAGGTTTAAAGTCCTGTTGTATGAATCCATGCATCAAGAAGGTACCGCACTGCTGGAAGAGAATTGTGACGTCGTATACGCCCGATCTTACGATGAGCAGGAATTGATCGATCAGGTTTCGGATGTGGATGCCATTATCATCAGGGCCAACGGCGCTGTCTCGGAAAAAGTAATCGCCGCTGCTGATAACCTCAAGGTCATCGGGCGGCACGGTGTAGGTCTGGATGCCATCGATCTGGAGGCGGCGAAAAAACGGGGCATCCGGGTTGTTTATACGCCCCTGGCCAACAGGGAAAGCGTGGCCGAGCACTTCGTGGCCCTGGCGCTCATTCTGGCCAAGAAAATCAGGCAGGCCGACATTGCCCTCCGGGATGGCTATTGGCAGGCACGCTATGAACTCATCGGGACCGAGTTGAGAGGAAAGACCCTCGGCGTGTTGGGATTCGGCCGCATCGGACGCCAAACCGCTCGAATTTGCCGTGGCGGCTTTGACATGCGCATTCTCTATTATGATCCGATCGAATATCCCCAGGCGGAAAAAGAGCTCGATGCCGCGCGGGTCGATGAAAAATTACTGTTTGAAACCTCGGATTTTATCTCGATCAATATGCCCCTGCTGCCGGAGACCCGGCACTTTGTGAATGCGGAATTGCTCAATTTGATGAAACCGACGGCCTGTGTGGTTAACATGGCGCGGGGACCGATCTGGAGCGAAGCGGATGTCGCCGAGGCGCTGCAGGCCAACCGAATTGCCGGCGCCGGCGCCGACGTTTACGAGGTGGAGCCGGCCACAGCGGACAATCCGCTGCTGAAGCTGGACAACTTTGTCGGAACACCGCACATGTCCGCCCACACCGAAGAGGCGATGATCCTCATGAGCCTGGTGGCCCGGGATGTACTGTCCGTTCTGGAGGGCAAAGATCCGGAGTTTCCGGTGATGTAGAAGAACTTCCGTTGTCGAGCCAAAAATCGTGATAGCTGTTAAGGAGACCCTCATGCCCAAGGTGACCATATTATCGCAATCTTGCAAAGGCGTTGACGACTGCGGCATCTGTGCCCATGTCTGCCCGCAGCAGCTGTTCGAAGCCTGCAGCACAATGAATGAAACCGGCTATTATCCACCTGAAATTACGGATCCGGATGAATGCACCGGTTGTCAGAATTGCATGATCTGTTGTCCGGATTATGCGATAGTGGTAGAAAAAGACGAAAAGGCGTCAACTGAAAAACAAGAGGATACGGATGCAGCCGAATAAACGCGTTTTGACCGGGACCCACTTTGAGATGGGAAACTGGGCCTGCACGGAAGGCGCCATTGCCGCGGGGTGCAATTTTGTCGCCGGCTATCCCATCACACCCGCCAGTGAAGTCGCCAACCTACTGGCTGCCAGACTGCCCCAGGTCGGCGGCACATTTTTACAAACCGAAGACGAGATCAGTGCGGTCTGTTCGGCCATCGGCGCTTCCTGGGCCGGCTGCAAAGCCATGACCGTCACGTCAGGGCCCGGCATCAGCCTGATGCAGGAAAACATCGGATTTGCGACAGCCACGGAAACACCCCTGGTCATCGTGGATGTCCAGCGATTAGGGCCGTCCACCGGTGTGCCGTCGGTGGGGCTTGCCGGGGATATCATCCAGGTTGCCCGCGGATCGCATGGCGATTACCAGATCATTGCTCTATGTCCGGAGAGCCCCCAGGAAATGTTTGATCTGACGATTCGAGCCTTTAATCTGGCCGAAACCTACCGGGTCCCGGTATTCGTGATGGCCGACGGTTTTATGGGCCACATGCGCGAGCAGATCGTGGTTCCCGAAGAAGATCGGATCGAACTGAAGCATCGCAAAATCGCCCAGCCGGCCGCCACGGTTCTTGACCGCCAGGATTTTCTCGATGCCGATGTGGCCCCCATGCCGGTGTTCGGACGCGGGCTAAAAGCCCACGTTACCAGTTCCTGTCACGATGAACACGGCATGCGCAATCTGTCGGACCCTGAGGTCATGCACCGCTATGTGATGCGTCCGATCGAAAAGATACTCAATCACCGCGACGATATCGTCCAGGTCCAAGATGAATGCCAAGATGCCACCATTGCCCTGGTGAGCTGCGGCACCGTTTCGCGATGTGCCCGGGCCGCGGCGCGTTTGGCGCGCGTCGAAGGACTTAGCGTCGGAACCTTGCGTTTGCTGACCTGCTGGCCGTTTCCGGACAAGGAACTGCGCAGGGTCGCTGAAAGGGTGGAGCACATGCTGGTGCTGGAGAACAACACCGGACAGCTGTTCCCGTACATCAAAGCTGAGGCGGCGCATGCCTGCCGGGTGTCATTTCTGGGGCCGCAAATCCTGGGCCAAATTCACGATCCGCAATACATCCTGAGCCATATCAAGGAGATGATTCAATGAACGATGCCATCCATCCATTGAGAGAAAAATATACCCGCAGCCATATCAAGCGTACCACCACCTGTCCCGGCTGCGGTATCGGCACGGTTTCCCAGGCGATCCTGCGCGGGATTGACGAGTTGGGATTGGACATCGACGATTTTGTTTTCGTTTCCGGTATCGGATGTTCGGCCTGGATTCCCAGCCCGTTTTACAACACGGACACCCTGCACACAACCCACGGCAGGCCGGTTGCCTTTGCGACCGGTGTAAAGCTTGGTCTGCCGGATAAACATGTAATGGTGGTCAGCGGTGACGGCGATTTAACCGCCATCGGCGGAAATCACCTGATTCATGCCGCCCGGCGCAACATCAATTTGACCGTTGTCCTGGTAAACAACGGCATCTATGGCATGACCGGTGGTCAAACGGCTCCCACGACCCCCCGGGGCATCAAAACCATTACCAGCCCCTACGGGGCCATGGAACATGATTTTGACATATCACCAATGATCGTGGCCGCCGGGGCCTCATTTGTGGCGCGCTGGACGACGCACCACCCGCGCCAGATGACGCGATCCATAAAAAAAGGGATTCAGAAAAAAGGATTTGCCCTGATCGAGGCCGTGAGTCAGTGCCCGGTGCAGTATGGCCGAGCCAGCAAACTGGGCGGGGCGGTCGACATGCTCAAGCATTTTAAGAAAAACAGCGTCCGGATCAACAAAGCCCGGGAAATGGACGAGGCTCAGCTTCAGGGCAAGATCATTGTGGGTGAATTCGTGGACCGGGAAAAGACTGAGTTGAGCGAACAGTGGGTTCGACTGCAGTGTGAGATGACGGAGGTGCGATAATGGCGCAGACTGATTTAACTATTGCCGGTTTAGGCGGTCAGGGCTCGATTCTGGCCGGTGTTATACTAGGCTCGGCCGCGGTCACCTTCGACAACAAGTATGCGACCCAGACCCAGGCCTATTCTTCCGAGCTCAGGGGCGGGTTTGCAGCCGCCTGGGTGATTGTTTCCGATGAACCCGTCGAATTTCCGCGGGTGACCGCCCCGGATATCCTGGTGGCTCAGGCCCAGGATTCCATCGAGCGCTTCGCAGGTGTATTAAAATCGGATGGAATCCTGATCATCGACAGTGACATGGTTCACGAGATTCCACCGAACGCAAAACATCTTTACCAAATACCGGCCACTACCATCGCACGCAATGAACTGAATCTTCCGATGGCCGCAAACATGATCATGCTCGGCGCCCTGTGTAAAATCACGGGGGTTGTCAGCCGCAAGGCCTTAGAAAAAGCCATTGTCAAATCGGTTCCCAAGGGCAAGGACCGGATCAATCTGGAAGCGTTTAGCCTGGGATTTGAGAGAGTGGAGTCGGCCTAGTGTCGATTTCCACAAGTACCACTAATAGTCGAACAAGATGCAAACTAGCGGCCTCGCACCATGAGCGCTAAGTTATTTTTTACACTTGAGCGCTGGGGAAGATTTACTGATAACATCGAACATCGAACGTTCAACATCGAATTTTGAATTATAAAAGATGAAGAAATAGATTTTTAATAGGTTAGATTAAGATTTTCATTACACGTAATAACACGGCCGTTCGACAGGCTCACGGCTCTGAGCGGAGTCGAAGGGCTGAAAAGAAAAAATCATTCAAGTTTTAAAATCGGATTTTTCGAAAAAAATGAAAATAAATTGCGGAGCGGAGCGATATCATTATTCGATGTTCGACGTTCATGTTTAAACAAAAACTGGGTGGCACACATATTACCTTTAATTGTTTATAAACCTACATAGCGCTTATACGGGCTTCGCCCCGATTGGAATAATGGAATAAAGGAGATACTAACAATGGGTGTTAAATCCAAAGAAGAATACATCGAATCCATTAGACAGATGACGCCGACGGCCTTCATGTTCGGTGAGAAAATTACGAATGTCGTCGATAATCCCCGGTTGCGGGCCGGAATCGAGGCCACCGCGGCGACGTATGAATTGGCTGAAATGGATGAACATCGGGACCTGCTGCTGACCCGCAGCCCGCTCATCGACGAAACCGTCAATCGCTTCACCCTGCCGCCGGGATCCATCGAGGATCTGGTGGCCCGGGTCAAAATCAACCGCACCTTAGGCAACTGGGTCGGCACCTGCCACCAACGCTGCACCGGCCTGGACTGCCTCTCGGCGCTTTCCATCGTTACCTATGATATCGATCAAAAGCACGGGACAAAATACTTTGAAAGGTTCAGAGAATTTCTGAAACATGTTCAGAAAAATGATCTGACCTGCAATGCCGGTGTAACCGACGTCAAAGGCGACCGCTCCCTGGGTCCCCACGAGCAGGCGGATAAGGACATGTACCTGCACGTCGTCGAGCACCGGGATGACGGCATTGTGGTGCGGGGCGCCAAGGCGCACCAGACCGGGTCGCTTTCCTCCCACGAGATCATTGTTCTGCCGACCCGCGCCATGCGCAAAGGGGATGAAGATTATGCCGTGGCGTTTGCCATTCCGAACGACACGCCGGGTCTGATTCACGTGGTCGGCCGGTCCAGCTTGGACAGCCGGGAACTGGATGGCTGCGACATCGGCAACGTTCGTTTTTCCAAATACTGCCCCACTGTCATATTCGATGATGTGTTCGTGCCTTGGGAGCGGGTCTTCTTGTGTGGCGAAGTGGAATTTGCCGTCGATATGGTCGTTAAATTCTCCTCGTATCACCGCCAGAGCCATGGGGGATGCAAATCCGGCAAGATCGACTGCATGACCGGCGCTGCCCTGACGATGATGGACTACAGCGGAACCAGCAAAGCGGGTCATCTCAAACAGAAGGTCATCGATATGATTCACCGGGCTGAAACCCTTTACGGGTGCAGTCTTGCCGCATCTTATGAGGGCAAGCAGCAGCCTTCGGGAACATATTTTATCGACACCGTGCTGGCCAACGCCTCCAAGATCCACGAAGGCAAGGAAATGGCCGAAGCCATTCGATTGATGGTGGACGTGTGCGGCGGATATGTTGCCGACCTGCCCTCCGATAAAGATATTGAAAATCCCGAAATCGGCGCACTGATAAAAAAATACCTGAAAGGCAGGGATGACGTACCGGTGGAAAACCGAATTAAGATGTACCGTTTGGTCGAAAAAATGGCGATGGAAAGCGCCGATACGATTTCCGATATCCACGGCGGCGGCTCACCCGAAGCGCACCGAGTGACTATCCTGCGGGAAACCGATCTGAATGCCAAGAAAAAAAATGCCAAACGTCTTGCGGGCATCGATGAGGATTGATCGCCATGGCTGCGCCCAAAAAGGATCTAAAAGAGGATTTTCAGCGACTGATCTCCCGGCTGGAAAACATGATTCTTACCGGCGTTTTCCAGCCGCGCGAGCGCCTGATCGAACTCAATCTCGCCAAAGAATTGGGCTTCAGCCGTTTCTGGATAAGGGATGCCATCAAGATACTCGAGACCAGGGGGTTGATCAAGGTAATACCCTACAAAGGAGCGATGGTTTGTGATCTCGACGAGCAGGAAATCGAAGACATCTTCGAAGTTCGCCAGCAGCTGGAAACCCTGGCCACCTGCAAAGCCGCTGAAAACACCCGCAAGTCGGATGTCAGGTTCTTGAAACGACTGGAAAGCCAATTCGAAGACAGTATCCGGCGCGGTAATTTCACCGAGATGATTTCGATCAACGAAAGCTTTCACGACTACATTTACGATCTTTCCAGGAACGACGTTCTCATCCAGATGATCAGGCAGCTCAAGGCCCGATGCCATATCTTGCGCTACCATGCCTGGTCATCACCGGATACCATCCAAATCATTCAAAAAGAGCACCGTCAGTTTATCGAGGGAATCGAGACCAAAGACGCTAAGCTCTTGGACGACTTAGCCAGAAAACATATCAGTTATTCGAAAGATTCCTACATCATGCATCGAAAATCGAGAAAAGCCACTCAAACTGTTGATTAGATCTTCTGTAAATAACCATATAAGACACGAAGGCACAAAGCCCTCCCTGGCCTCCAGCTCGCAGAGCTTACGCCTCGGAGAGCGCAATTCGGTTGAGGAGCATGAAATGATTGCGAAATAGGGTAAAAGCCGGGACCTACGGATCTGCGATCCCAATCAATCTGGTCTGGGTCTGGGCCAGGGAATAAGAAACTGATTACCCAAACAGCTTGATGATGCTTGACTTTGTCGATTTAAGCGGTTAATCGGCAAGTGCACAACCGGCCTTACACAATGCTTTCATCGAGGAGAAAATGTTTAAAATCAAGCGCTCTTTGTGTACCGAATGCGAAATCTGCATGGCCATCTGCTCCATGTCGCATTTCGGAGAAATGACGACCAAACGTTCACGGATAAAAGTTGACGGTGATTGGCCGAAAATACCGTCTATCAATGTCTGCCTGGCTTGCAAAGATCATGAATGCGTCGATGCATGTCCGCATGACGCTTTGATCTGGGACTGCTGGATCAAACTGGATGTGGATCGCTGTGACGCCTGCGCTGCTTGCGTCGATGCCTGCCCGGTGGACGGCGTTCATATGGATCCGGCAAGCGATTTGCCGCTGATTTGTGATACGTGCGGGGGCGATTTCGAATGTGTGCGCTGGTGTCCCACTCAAGCCGTGAGCAAGAGGAAATAGGAAATGGCGAACAACTGGTACGGATATACGGGTAAGATGCTCGAGGTCGATCTTGGCGCTCAGCGTACAGCCGAATCGGAGCTGGATGGAAAGCTGGCAGAAACCTGCATGGGCGGCAAAGGCTTTGGCGCCAGAATCCTTTATGACCGGCTGCCGATCGATTGCGATCCTTTGTCGGCCGCCAACATACTTGTTTTTGCCACCGGTCCGTTAACCGGCACCTTTGCGCCTTCCAGCGGCCGGTTCGAGGTCTGTACCAAAAGTCCCGCCACCGGACTCTGGCTGGATTCCAACTGCGGGGGGTTTTTCGGACCTGAACTGAAAATGGCCGGCTACGATATGATTGTCGTCCGGGGAAAGGCCGACACACCGGTCATGCTGGTGATCGACGACGGGCAGGTCGTTTTGAAACCCGCGAAAGATCTCTGGGGAGAGGATACGCTGGCCACCCATCGCCGGATAAAAAAAGACCTGGGAAAGGATTTTCGCGTGGCCTGCATCGGACCGGCCGGTGAGAAACTGGCCCTGCTGGCCGCTATTATTTCCGAGTACCGGGCGCTGGGCCGGGGGGGCGCCGGCGCCGTCATGGGATCCAAGAACCTGAAAGCCATTGCGGTCAGAGGAACCGGAAGTCTGGCGATGCATGATCCGGATCGATTCATGAAAACCTGCCGCGAAGCCTTCAATGAACTCGCCAATCATCCAGACACCGGTGGCGGACGGCAGAAATACGGAACCAACGTGATTCTATCCCTGATGGACGTGACCGGCCTGCATCCGGTGCGAAACTTCACCCGGGGCAAATTCAAAGGGGCTTCGTCGGTCAATGAAGAAACCGTTGCAGATCACTACACGCGCCACAAAGCCTGCTTCGGGTGCCCGATTTACTGCAGTAAAATTGCCGAAGTAAAAGACGGAAAGTTCAAAGGCATTTTTACGGAAGGACCGGAATACGAAAATGTGTGGGCTTTTGGTGCCAACTGCGAAAATACCGATGTGGGGGCTATCATTCAGGCCGAATACCTGTGTGACTATTACGGACTGGACGGTATTTCCACCGGCAACGTGGTGGCGTTCCTGATGGAATGCGTGGATCAGGGCTTTGTAAGCGAGCGCGATATAGGGTTTCCGCTAAGTTTTGGAGATCCGGATGCAATGATCCAGGTCATTCATCTGATCGGCAAACGACAAGGGCCCGGAGAACTGTGGGGGCAAGGGGTAAAAAGAATTGCCGATACGATCCAAGCCCGGGAACTGGCCATGCATGTGAAGGGATTGGAGCTGCCGGCCTATGATCCGCGCGCATCGACCGGTATGGCCCTGGCCTATGCCACCAGTGACAGGGGAGGTTGTCACCTGCGAGCTTGGCCCATTGGTGAAGAACTGCTGGCCTCGGAGCAGCGTATGGGCCTGTCCTCAACAGAGTTCAAACCCGAGCTGGTGAAAACCCAGCAGGATCTTTTCTGTATGCTCAACTGCAGCGGCATGTGCCTGTTTGCCACCTTTGCCCTGAGCCTGCAGCAGATCACGCCGTTTTTATTCTCCGCCACCGGCATGGAGGCCTTTGCCTCATCGGAAGAGGTGTTGAAAATCGGGGAAAGGGTCAATAACCTGGTCCGCCTTTTCAACATCCGGGAAGGCCTGACAAAGGATCTGGACACCCTGCCGGAACGGTTCTTCAAAGAGCCCTTGCAGGAAGGCCCCATCAAGGGCCGGATGGCGGATCTTGCGCAGATGCTGGACGAATACTATTTCGTGCGCGGCTGGGACCCGCAGGGCGTACCGAAAGAAGATAAATTAAAAGAACTGAAGTTAATTTAAAATCCAAAGTTTTTTTCACCGCAGGGACGCAAAGGACGCGGAGGTATAATAAAAATCTTTCCCTCTGCGCACACTGTGCCTTTGCGGTGAACATTTGTCTAAAAAAATGAACTCATTAGAAAGGTTTCCCGGAGGTTAACCATGTTCAAACCGGAAGGCATCTATGTTGCCATGCTCACCCCGTTTGAGGAAGACGGTTCCATCAATGAAAGCGTACTGCGGCAGATAATTGAATTTCAAATCAGAGCCGGGGTCGACGGCCTGTTTCCCATCAGCTCGGTGGGTGAATTCATCCACATGACCCGGGAAGAAAAGATCAGGATGATGGAAATTGTCGCTGATCAGGCCAAGGGCCGGGTGCGCGTGACGCCCGGTGTTGGCAGCAGCTATCCGGACGAATCCATCCTGCTGGCCAACAAAGCCAAAGCGCTCGGCTGTGACGGCGTCGTCGTGGCACCGCCTTATTTTTACACTCAATCCCAGGAGAACATCGAGAAGTATTTCGAAGCCATTGCCGATGCAGTGGATATGCCCATTATGCTTTACAATATCCCGCTGTTCACCCAGCCGCTTTCCTACGACGTGGTTAAAAGACTGGCTCGACTCGACAACGTGGTCGGCATGAAGGACAGCAGCGGCAGCATGGTGGACTTTATGCATTTTATGGATAAAATCAAGATCGCCGGGGAGGACATCAGCGTTATGACCGGAAGAGAGGAAACCCTTTTCCCGTGTCTCATGGTAGGCGGGAAGGGCTGTGTGACAGCTACCTCGGGTATATTGCCGGAAATTATGAGCGGCATCTACAGGGCGTGGCAAGCCCAGCGCTATGACCAGGCCCGGAAGCTGCAGCATTCGGTTTTGCTGATCATACGGGCCATGTTTTCCATGCCTTTTCCGCTGGGATTCAAATATGCGCTGGAATTGAGAGGATTCAAAATGGGGCCGCCCAAGCAGCCGCTGTCGGATGCCGAACGGTTTAAATTCAATACAATGAAGGTGCGCATCGAGAAGATAATGGCTCCCATTCTGGATAAACTTGAGAAGGAAAAAAAAGATCGCAGATCTGCTTAATCCGCAGGCTTGACATTTAATTTTCCAGTATTACCGTTTCAAATACTGCATGAAATATTCATGACGAGTGGCGTGAGGGAACTGGCCCTGTGACCGCCCGGCAACCTCTTATCCGCAAGGTGCCAAATCCAGCCCGCAAGGGAGACATGAGGTCTCGGTGACAAAGGTTCGTTTACCTCTCCACTGCGAGAGGTTTTTTTT
>Ga0126326_1000469_pt1 | contig 11855 bp, 7 predicted proteins | sample InaspJWI67metaG_FD_94485 | JGI IMG/M metagenome (GOLD analysis project Ga0126326, IMG submission 94485) | Marine gutless worms symbiont microbial communities from Oahu, Hawaii - Inanidrilus sp. 1 OAHU.JWI-67 metaG | ecosystem: Host-associated > Annelida > Digestive system > Unclassified | place... | reverse complement strand
TTATCCTGGTTCATGGGTGGTGTATCCTTTCCTTTTTAGTGTGGCCGGTTGACTGCTGCTAACAATCTACCGGTGGATACACCGCCTTTTCCTTTAAACACAACTTTTAAATATAACTCATTTTTGATCCATTTTAACGGGCAGATGGATCCGATAGCCGAAAACACTGAGGAGCCGGATTGGAGCTTTTATTGATAATAAAAATGGTGGGAAATCACATCGGCTGTATTTAGGACGAAAGCAAGGGTCTCAATAAAGACAGTTTTTCCGATGTATTTGACCAACCAAAATTTACAGTTCAGGATAGAGCCGATGGAAACTAGAAAAGAGCAAAATCCTAAAGAATCTGATCGCTCAACCGGCAGTTATGAGTTAAAAGCCAAAATCCTTATTGTCGATGACAAACCTAAAAACGTTAAACGGCTGGCGGCACAATTACCCATAAACGAATTCAATGTCATAGTGGCGTATGGGGGTGCCGAGGCCATGCAAAAAATAGATGATCAGCGTCCGGACTTGATACTGCTGGATATTATGATGCCGGACATCGATGGTTATGAGGTCACCCGCCGGGTCAAAGCAAATCCAGCCACCCGGGAAATTCCGGTCATTCTTGTGACGGCCTCGGACGGCCGGGATGACAAGGCTAAAGGACTGCAGGCCGGTGCAGAAGAATTTTTAACCAAACCGGTGAACAAGTCCGAACTGCAAGCGCGGGTCACTTCAATGCTGCGCCTGAGCCAATATCGCGATCAACTCAAATTGCGCATCGAATCCGAGCAGAATTTTACATCGCCGCAAAGACATCGCATTACCGATAAAAAACCAAAAGATTTGCCACACATTCTGCTGGTGGAAGATAATGAAGTATACATCAAAACTATTAAATACTTCATGCAGGATCAACCATATGAATTAATTGTTTGTCGCGAAGGCGAAAAGGCCATCGCCCTGGCCCGTAAGGGAAAAATCGATTTAATTCTGCTGGATATTATGCTTCCCGGGATGGATGGGTTTGACGTTTGCCGCATATTAAAGGAATCGGAGGAAACGCATCATATCCAAGTGGTCATCGTCACTTTACTAACGGATTTAGAAAGCAGAATTAAGGGTGTGAAGATGGGGGCCGATGACTACCTGATTAAACCCATTGATAAACGCGAGCTGGCGGCCCGCATAAAGGTATTGCTGCAGAAAAAAGCATATTTGGATCGCTTGCTATCCCACTATGAAAAGGCACTGACGTCTGCCATAAAAGATTTACCGACCGGTTTATACAACCATGTCTATTTCAAACAGTTTCTAGAACTTGAAGTCAAGCGTGCGATCCGCCAGGAATATACTACGTCCTTGATCATGATGGACATTGATGACTTCAAGCTATTTAACGACACCTACGGACACCTCACTGGCGACAGCGTATTGCTTGAAATTGCAAGGGTAATCAAGGAGAATGTACGGGAAACCGATCTGCCGGCACGTTACGGCGGTGAAGAATTTGCAATCGTTTTACCGTATTCGGACAAAACCGGCGCACAGATCGCAGCCACCAGAATTAAGAAGGGATTACAATCAATTGATTTCCCTTGCGATGCTGCAGATCCCCCCCCAAAGATAACCGTTAGTATCGGAGTGGCCCAATGTCCGCCAGATGCAAACAACCACGAACAACTTATTCGATGCGCAGATAAAATGCTCTATAAAGCTAAAAACGAGGGTAAAGATCGGATATATGTCTGGTGATATACAGTAAAAATTAATTTGAAAACACATTAGGGGAAAGTTTCGAGTTTCGGGACATCCTAAAATAATAAGTTTTATAATCACTTCTATTGTGTTTTAAAGTTTTTATGCCACGTAAAGCCCGCATCGATGTACCCGGTGCCTTGCACCATATTACCATCCGCTGAATAGAGCGCCGGCGGATATTTTCAGATTATCAGGACCGGGATAATTTTGTTGAACGGATAGGAGAAATTGTCACCGAGAAGAAGACCTTTTGTTTTGCGTGCGACGGCATCGGAGGTCATCGGATTGGGATAGAAATACGGCGCGCGCCGTCTTAGGTAGAGAGTTACCGAATTATGCACTCTTTCGATACGTGGAGCAGGATCCTAGTTCTACCATAACTCACGTTTCCGTAAGCCCCCCTTTTCATCCCGCACAGCCGGATTTCTCCCGCCTAAGGCGGGATTGGCAGCAACAGCTTTCCCCGAAGAACCTTCCCATGCCGCCCGAGGCTTAAGCACTCGTCTACATACACCCCTTGGCATACAGGTTATATCCCCAGCTCGGCACCCATCTAAATTCACACCGCTTACACGACCCAGTGTCCGGACGGTAGTCCATGTTAGTGCCCGCCACTTACCGAGAGCCCTTTGCCCGCTCAAGGTGTTACCTTTCACGGTGTCATGTCTATACACGACATCAGAAAGCATTACCTCCCCTTCATCGCTCATACGGGCTCATGCGCCAGACCAAAACCCTCTCATTGTCTCGGTTTTACTCTTGATCAATGAGTATTTGCAGGTTGTTACAAATCCCTGCTAGGAGTTGGTCCTTCCCAGCGTTTTCTCCGCGGATCTTTCCCCAGATGCTTGCACCCATACCCCGGTGGTCCTCCTGGTGCATTTACCCGTTTCTTCCCAGGAGACATCGGCCTTCGTCACGTCGGGACCGACTCGGCACATCACAATATATCCATACAGTGACTTCCGTATGGGAGATTTCTCGGGGCTGCGGTTCGACAAGCTCACCGCCCTGAGCACAGTCGAAGGGCAGTGATTCCTTTATGTTCAGGCCCCCAGGTTGCACCCACCGCTGAAGCTTAACACTTCAGGGCGGCCATGCCGTTTACACCACGCATAGCCCGGTTGGTTACCTGCCCCGGGATGTGGCATCACTACGTATCCGACACGAGCAACTGATACGGCGGGACTTTCACCCGCTGGATTGCACAGCCTTGTCGGCTGCTCCGACGTCCTTCAGTAACTCAATATCGTGCGCGAGAACCGAGACATCCTAAACTCCCTACAAAGGGCCGACCTGATCTCGGTTGGCCCTTTTATTCTCTGGTGATCCCAGCGTTTGAGCTTGGGCCCATAAAATTATACCTTTCTAATCCTTGTTAAGCTTTAATGGCATGGCTTTGGCGATCTTCTCACCACGCTTTACTGAAATGCTTACCGATGGCTGCGCGAGACCAAGCTTTTAGGATAGTTCGGTGGCACTAAAAAAGATTAAAGGATATCCCTATTTATTCAGGTAGAAATTCCGATACGTCACATTATCTGGAAGAGAGATCATTGATCTGTTCCATGAACCAGCCAACCTTTTCCGGCGGCGCCACACCCGGCACCTCACAGCCGGTGGCCAGAATAAATCCATTGTCTTTTGGCGCAACAGCCAGGCAGTTGTTTATGGCTTGCACCATATCCTGCCTGCTCCCGGAATAAAAGATGCTGGTGTCCACGTTGCCGATCAGCACGGCCTTGCCGCGGGTTACCTCCACCGCCCGGGCAAGATCCGAGGGCGCATCTATACTGATGTTGGTCACGCCCGTGGCGACCATATCCTCCAGGATGGGATCCGCATATCCGCAAATATGAAGACCCGTTCCCACCTTTTTCTGCTTGAAATGATCAACCACCTGTTTGTGGTACGGGAAAATAAAGGTGCGGTATATTTTGGGCGAGATAAGGCTGCACGAGGCCGGCGCTTCCGAAAAGCTGAGCCCGACCTTGAGCGGATAAACGGCTTCTCCGAACCGGATTGACATCTGGGTGCAAAACCGCATGAGTTCATGCACGAAATCCGGGTCCTTCATTGTATCCTTTATAAGGTTGACGGCCTCCCTGAGGCCGATGGCGATGGTCCAGGGGCCGGCAATCACCGCCGATACGACCGAATCGGTGATGATCTTTCTGGCCTCGTCCAGGATTTGCAGATAAGCCGGCATGCGCCCGTCTTTGGTGGGATCGGCAAGCTCGAGGCTGTTGAGTTTGCCCTTGTCTTCCAGGGCTACCTTGGTGGAGATGCACATGCTGCCCTCGGGAAATTTTAGCTCATTGCCCATGGCCTCCGCGTCCATGAGCAGATCCCCCTGCATGACGATGATATCCGGCTTGAAATGCTCATACGCGGCCACCTGGGCTTTAACAAAAACCTTCGGGTCCAGCAGAAACTCTCTTATCGAAGCACCGATAAGCTGGGCATTGCACTGGCCCATGATGGGATAGGCGGCAATTCTATCGATTTGGATTTCCTGATCGGTAAAGGTCTTTTTAAAGGCCGCGGAAACCCTCTGTCTCCCGGTGTATGTTTCCATAAATAATTCTCCCTCTTTCAGAACAGTTAATAACATGCCGGATTGTAAAGGGATTTTTGCGTGTTCCGTGTCACGGGTTACGGGTTTTTGATAGGATGGTTCCTTTTTTTAACACGCAACCCGCAACTCGTACCCGTAACTCGTAACTCCCAACATCATCTTTCAATGCAAAAACAGCATTCTGTCTGAGATCGACAACAAATTGTCAGTATAAAGTTATTAAGCGCCTAACGGAACTCACTGAGTCGAACATTGTCCGGATCCATCCGGTTGATAAGAGCGATGACATCCTGGCCGGGGACGGGGGTTTCAGCCGCATCCGGCGCCACCTTCAGTTCGAAGCCGGTCTTTTCTTTGATCTCATCGATACTGTGACCCGGGTGATAGGACTGGACCTGCATCACCCGATCCGGGTTTTTGAAGTTCATCACCCCAAGATTGGAAACAACCACTATCTCGTTTTCGCAGCATTCCTCGGAACGGTGATTGTAGCCCTGGCCGGTTACAAAATCGACTTCTTCGACGAATACCCGGCTGGAATGCCGGCTAACCCAGATGACCACTTTGGGTGTGATCGGCATCAGAAAGGCGGAGGCTGCGCCCCCGGGAAGTTGAACCTTAGGGCGGTCAATGTCCCCGATGACACTCAGGTTGGTATTCCCGTGACGGTCGAGCTGGGCCGCACCCAGAAACATGACGTTCAGCTCGCCCCGTTGCGCCAGGTCAAAGGCCTCATGCAGGCCGAAGTATGCCACCGCATTTCGATTATGGCGGGCATCGAAGGACGACGGGTAGATTCGGTCAAGCTCGGGATCTACGCCTTCCGCACCTGAAATATAGGCCATATCCGGGGCATGGGTTTGGCGCGCCACGCTCATGGCCAGGATCGGCAGCGGTGAAGAAACACCGTGCAGTACAGTGTCAAAATTCTCGATCTCCGAGGCCATGGCAGAAATCATCAGATCCGGTGTCTCAATGCTTGCATTCATGCAATTTCCCTCCTGTAGACGTGTTTATCCAGATATTGTTCGAATTGATCCTTGGCCGCCGCCTTGAGGTATTCCTGGATATGGTCGTAGTCGGCTTCATAATAATTGTAGCAGGAGCACGGATAGGCCCCTTTAGGCGTCTCCACCACCGCATCCACGATAAAATGCGGCAAGGTGGTTGCCTCGGGCATTTTTCTGACTTCGCTGTTGGGGATCAACTCTTCCACCGTCACCACAACTTTCTTGGCCGCTTTGGCTTTGATCACATCTTCGTAAAATGGACCCTCGATTCTCACATTTCCGTATTCATCCGCTTTCTGGGCATGGATAACGGCAACATCCGGCTCTATGGCTTTGACCGCAATCATGGTTTCACCGGTAAAAGGATCTTCGACCTGCTTCTGGCTGCCGATGACCTCGCTAATGGTCAGAAGGTCGGAGCCGAGCATGCCTTTGATCGGAAGCGACGGCAGCCCCATGGCAGCCGCCCGAAACCCGGCAATGATCGGCTGACAGGCGCCTTCTTTGGTGACGATTTCACCTTTCTCCGATTTTCTACGAAAATTGGGCGCCATTCCAAAAACTTCAAAAGCCAGCATACCCGTGCGAACCATGCCCACGCAGCCGGCCCCTATAAGCAGATCAAAGTCCATGGCCGGCTCACGATCGATCAGGTTCAGGTTTTTCTTTTCCCGGCGCACCAGCTCCCGGACAAACTCCATGGGCGCCCGCTGGAAAGTGGCACCGCCAAAGGTAACCAGGACTCCGTCATTCACAAGCCCTGCCGCCTCTTCGAGACCGGTCAACACCCTTTTCATCTTAATTACCTCCTTGTTATTGACTCTGTTTATCCCGCAGCGTCCGCCTTAGCGCCTTGCCTGATACCGATCGCGGAACCTCTGCCACGAATTCTACTGCAACGGGCACTTTGTAGGCCGCCATTTTCTTTTTGCAGAATTCTCTGATTTCTTCTTCCGTAGCCGTCTCGCCCTCCTTGAGTTGAATAAAGGCTTTGGGGGCTTCTCCTTTAACATCCGCCGGTATGCCTACGACCACCAGATCCTTGATCTTGGGATAGACGAGCATCATGTCTTCGACCTCGGATGGGAATACCTTTTCACCGCCCACATTGATCATATCCTTTTTGCGGTCGACAATGTAGGCGAAGCCGTCTTGGTCCATATAGGCAACATCACCCGAATGAAACCAGCCTTGGGCATCGAAGGCCTCTTTGGTGGCCTCCGGTTTATTGAGATAGCCATTGGTAACGCAAGTGCCCCGGATGCACAACTCTCCCTGCTCACCAGGCGGCAATGTGTTGCCAAAATCATCCACCACCTTGATCTCTGCATCGTCCATGCCGATACCGCAGGAACCGATGCGAGTTGCCGAATAGGGTGCGGTAGTGCCGACACAGGACACCTCAGTCAGTCCCCAGGCTTCGGCGTAATGCCACTTTAAGCGATCCTCCACCTGCCGGATAAGGTTTTCCGGCATCTTGGTGGCTGCGGAAAGGCAAAATACCACCGAAGATACACTCCGCGTATGCAGATCCGGGTGTCGCAGCAGCAGGTTGAACATCGGCGGCACCCCCTGGAAAACAGTCGGCCTGAGCCGTTCAATGTCGTTTAATGTTTCACCGGCATTGAAACGCTCCACCGTGATGATGCTTCCGCCTTTTGACAACATTCCGAAAGTTCCGTTGACCAATCCCCAGCAGTGAAATATGGGCGTGGCGACCATGATGGTATCGGTCGGCTCGAAATGCACCGCGCCGAACCTGGTGGCGTTGTGCCAGACGTTAAGATGGGTGGCCATGACCCCTTTGGGGAATCCGGTGGTCCCCGAGGTGTACATCAAGTGGCACAAATCATCCGCTTTGGTCTCGACCGGTTCGAATTGATCGTCACCCCGGTCCAACACTGCATCAAGGCTGGTATATTCATCCTGCCCCGAATCTCCCAGCACGATCACCTGGCCCAATGACTTTATCGCCGACCGCACCGCTTCGACAATCGGCAGGCGTTTACGATCCACAAGGAGCGCACGGGTTGAGCAGTCCTTCAGGATGTAGACCACTTCCTGCTCCTTGAGCATGGCGTTTACCACGTTTACCGTCAATCCAGCCCGGACCGCCCCAAGGTAAGCCATGATCAACTCCGGAAGGCTCGGTAGAAAAATGGATAACACATCTTTTTGTTTTAGGCCCAGTTTTAGCAATCCACTGGCAATCCTGTTTATCAGCCGATCAAGCTCCATGTAAGCGATGCGGCGATAACCAAAAATAATCGCTGTCTTATCAGGACTTTCGGCCACATGCTCTTTGATGATATTCGATACGTTCATAAGCGACCCTTCCTTCAATAGCTCAGCACATTCGAAATTTATGAAAGTTTTTAGACAGGACTGGATATATTAAATCAGTCCTACTTATCTTGGGCAAAAATTGATGTCAATAAAATAGCTCTGTGATTAACGGCGGATGTTCCTGCAGAAGAAGAGGTGACCATTGATGTAGAAAAACCTGATTAATGAAATGAAACATGCTGAAGGCTAGCGCCAGGAATGTTTTTCGACTGCTGAAAATAGCGTTAGTTGGGCAAAGTTTACCAGGCAGCGGAATTTTGCTTCTGCGTTTCTGTTTTTTGGGTGCCGGCCTTAAGACCAAGTTAGAAACTTCGAAGAAATAGGGTATTCCAATTATTGTCCGGTATTTTGACACAATTGGTCAGTATTGCGACGCCGCACGCGCAGTAAGTATCTTATCTGTTTGAAATCACATAACATTTTCAAAGAATCCCTACTGGCATAACAGTTGCTTTAAAAAATGATCGGAATCCTTTCGGACGCTTGACAATCGACTTTCAGAAAGTACAAAGGGTCAAAAAATAACGTGATAAAATTGCGCGAACAAATACAGAAACATATAATATTCTTTCTTTTTCAAGGTTTACTTACCATCGCGATATGCGTCGCCACATCGCATGGTGCCACCCGTGCAATCCGGATTGTCGATGATCCTGAGCAGCGCTGTTGCCTGCCGGGCAAATACCACGCACTAATCATTGCGATAAATATTTATCAGGACTCTCGAATTCCAGAACTCGAAACACCGGTACATGATGCCTTGCGGCTGGCAAACACCCTGGAGGAGCGATACGGCTTTCGTATCGATTATCTGCTAAACACAGATGCCGTGTATGACAACGTTGTCAATGCACTAAGGCGTCTGGTGGCCGAGACCGAGCCTGAAGACAGTGTCCTGATATATTTTGCCGGTCATGGCGATCTGGATCCTTTATTTGAAAGCAGCCGGTGGCTGCCGGTTGACGCCGAATTGAACAACCCAAGAACCTACATCGATGATACACTGGTAAAAAAAGCCATAGCCGCAATGAAGGCCAAACATGTACTGGTTGTTTCCGATTCATGTTATGCCGGTTCCCTTTTTCGGGAAAGAGATTCGGCACTTCCCACCATCGACGAAACGTTTTATCGAGATTTATACAGCCGCAAAAGCCGCTGGGGATTGACCTCGGGCGATATTACCCCGGTTACAGACGAGGGTAAAAATGCACATAGTGTGTTTGCCGACCATTTGATCGAATCATTGGAGAATAACGATCAGCCCCTTCTGACAGTTACGGAACTGTTTGATCGCATCGATCCCGTCATCCGAAAAAAAACGGAACAAACCCCCCGATGCGGCCCCATGCAAGATACCGGTGACCAGGGTGGGCAATTCGTTTTCATCATCGCCGGTCAGGGAGATCTTCTGGATAAAGCACTGGTTAGTCGCGAGTCAAAATTAAATATTAACACCAACGTCGACGGCGCTCTGATTCTGGTGGATGAAACTGTGGTCGGGTACACAAATCTCTCTAATTTTGAAGTTCCGCCGGGCCAACATACGGTTCGCATTGTGGCCGATGGATATGAAACTTACTTCGAATTGATTAAACTCGAAGAAGGAAAATTGATTTCCTTGAACGTGGCCCTCAAGGCCAGGGCGAAGTCCCAGTCGCAGGTTGACGCCGGATCTGACAGGGGCCTTTTGTACTTGAACACACAACCCGAAAATGCCGTCGTAGTTTTTAAAAATGCGGCTGTTTCATACTTCCCGGGTGTTGCCCTGGTGCCTGGTCTTTACCGGCTGCAAGTCACAGCCCCCGGATATGAACCTGTCAACTTATGGATCAATATCTATGCGAACCGTAAAAAGTTCCTGGAAGTTGAACTGAAGCCGGAAGCGGCTTTCAATGATCAACAGCTTCAAGCGGCAAGCACAGCGTATCTATCCCCAAACGTAAAAAACAGTATCGGAATGGAATTTAATTTCATATCACCGGGACGATACAAGATCGGCAGCCCGGAAGATGATCCTGACCGATTCATCAATGAATATCGGACGGAAATCCATTTTCAAAAGGGGTTTTATATTCAAACAACGGAGGTGACGGTCGGTCATTTCCGCGAATTTGTAAATGCGACCGGTTACATCACGGATGCCGAAAGAAGCGGCGGCGCTTTCGTAAAGGCAGATAAGAAGTGGCGGCGGATCGAAGCCTACCACTGGGATTACCCGGGATTTTCTCAAACAGATAATCATCCGGTAACCTGCGTGTCCTTCAATGACATTCAGATGTTTATTAAATGGTTAAACAAAAAAGAGAATAAATCCCATCGATTGCCAACTGAAGAAGAGTGGGAGTCTGCATGTCGTGCCGGCACGACAACCGCCAGATACTGGGGCAACAGCGTCAACAGTGCCTGTTTTTATGCCAACATATATGACATAACCGGACGGCGTGTAAATAAAATGCATTGGGATCGCCACTTCTGTGATGACGGTATTGCCCGGACAGCGCCGGTTGCCAGATATAAACCCAACAACTTCGGTCTGTACGACATGCTCGGTAACGTCTGGGAGTGGTGCAGTGATTTCTATCGGCACTCGTCCAACGAAAAAATTATTTCCCAGGCAGATAGCGGTAGTAAATACCGGGTCATTCGCGGCGGCAGCTGGGAGTCGTCACCGGCCCATGCTCGCAGCGCCATGCGTCAGGGCCAGTTGATGAGCACAGCCAATCCCTATATGGGTTTCCGTCTTATTCTTGAACATTGAACTCAACTGATCGATGATGAGCAGATAGTACCAGAATTTTGCAGGAGTCAGAGGCTTTCATATGCAAGACGCACACCTTGATACATATAATCAGATGTTTGATCCCGCTTGCGGGGGCATTTAAGGGTGCATATATTGGCAGCGGATTGCAAGTCCTTGATAAATCGTCCTTCACAAACAGCTCCGGCGTAGATCCTCTCATATTCACGGATCTTCAGGTTCGGGCCCGCTGCTGAATCGAACGCGGTTTCGTCCCGACTCCTTTGCTTCATACAGAGCAGCGTCGGCTTTTTCGAGCACAGTTTCCGAATCCGGTCCGTTGTCGGGCACTGTCGCCACGCCAAAGCTGGCCGTGACTTTCAGACTCTTGCTGCCGACAGTCGCTGCTTGGATATCCTTTCTGATCCTTTCGGCAAGGCCAACGGCCTCCTCGGTCGAATAGTCGGTAAGCAGCAGGGCGAACTCTTCACCGCCATAGCGGTAAGCCTTGCCTTTGTGCCCAAGACGCTTGATGACCAGCTCGGCCACAGCAAGCAGAACTTCGTCGCCAACCGGATGGCCGTATTGATCGTTTACGTTCTTGAAATGGTCGATATCAATCATTACCAGACTCAGAGGCTGATCTGTACGTTTGACCGCCTTTGCCATCTTCACCAGGTCCCGGTCAAAAGACCCGCGTCGGCTCAACGGCAGTCGGTCGTCCAGCTCGCTTGAAGGAGGAGCGGATGATTCGAGTTCTTCGCGCTGTCTTTGGACGGCCCTATCGATCGTCATATCCCAGCGGCGTTGGGCCCCGGCCTTTATCGCAGCGGCCAGGTTGATCACTTTGTTTTGTTCTGAAGAACGGAAAGATACGCCGAAGCCGTCGTCTTTAAGATTTGAAACCAAATCAGCGGCAGCATGATCGACATGGCTCTTAAACACTTGCTGCGTCCACTCGATGGAAGCAAGTGTGTCGAAGATTTTTAGCAAAACCATGAGATCTGTCAGAACTTGCCGGCAATGCTGCTGGAGAGTGTCCGCCCAGGCGCCGACAAGCAGTCCGCGGGCAACGACGCCTTGTTGGGAACCGGACTGGGCCGCCTTTTCTTCGATTTCTCGTTTACGTTTTTGGAGTTCGTCGGTGTGTTCCCGAAGTCTTCGCTGAATCAGAAGCTTGGCCACCTCCTGAAGCTCGGGATTTTCAGATGGGGTCATTTTCTACCGGTTAGCGATAAGAATCCGATTTTTTTAGTAAAAATCCGACCCCAGAGGGGCCGGCTTTGGAAACCCCTGGAAGGGGATACCTTGCCTTGCCTGAGTTATATTTAAAAGTTGTGTTTAAAGGAAAAGGCGGTGTATCCACCGGTAGATTGTTAGCAGCAGTCAACCGGCCACACTAAAAAGGAAAGGATACACCACCCATGAACCAGGA
>Ga0126326_1000467_pt1 | contig 11865 bp, 8 predicted proteins | sample InaspJWI67metaG_FD_94485 | JGI IMG/M metagenome (GOLD analysis project Ga0126326, IMG submission 94485) | Marine gutless worms symbiont microbial communities from Oahu, Hawaii - Inanidrilus sp. 1 OAHU.JWI-67 metaG | ecosystem: Host-associated > Annelida > Digestive system > Unclassified | place... | reverse complement strand
CCGCTGACCTTGAACATGTATGGCGGCAGGGTCGAATCCGCGATCGTCATCGACGTCAAGTACAGTACCCCGAGCTACGCCATCGATGAAACCCTGCAGGGATTGCAGATAGGCGATTTGTTAAAGGATTTCAGTGGCGAAGAGCGCATCAGCGGCCGCCTCGACGCCGCGTTCGATCTGACAACCCGGGGCGAATGGCTGAGCGAACTTAAAAAGAACGCCAACGGCAGCCTGCAGTTGGCCTTCCTCGACGGAGCACTCAACGGTTTCAATATGCGCTATGCCATCGATAGCGCCAAGGCCAAGCTGCGCGGCAAGCAGCCGCCGTCCGAGGAAGCGCTCAAAACCGACTTTTCGTCCTTGACTCTGAGCGGCGTGATCAGCCGGGGCGTGTTTACGAGCGACGATTTCGACCTGCAGGCACCGCTGATGCGCGCCGGGGGTAAGGGCAGCGCGGATTTCAACCGTGAAACCGTCGATTTTCTGGTCGACGCCAAGCTGGTCGGCAGCGTCGAGGGTCAGCGGGGTGAAGCCGCCGATGACCTTGCCGGGCTCGATATTCCGGTTCAAATCGAAGGTGCTTTCGCCGACCCCAGGATCGATGTATTGCTCGATGAAATGCTGCAGCAGCGTGCCGCCGCGGAAAAAGACCGGCTCAAGGCCGAAATCAGGCAGGAAAAGGAAAAAATCCAGCAGCAGCTGGAAGCGGAAAAGCAAGCGCTCGAAGCAGCCAAGAAACTGGAAAAGCGCAAGGATAAGGCAAAAAATAAGCTTGAGGATAAGCTCAACAAATTGTTCGATTGAATGGATACCGATGCGGCCAGTTTCGCGCACAAGGTACTGGACTGGTACCGGCGATACGGTCGCCACGACCTGCCCTGGCAGCGGCAGGGTGCCTACCGCGTCTGGTTGTCCGAAATCATGCTGCAGCAAACCCAGGTCGGCACGGTAATTCCCTATTATCAAGGCTTCCTCAAACGTTTCCCCAATATCAAACGCCTGGCGGAAGCCGACATCGACGAAGTATTGCGGCATTGGCAAGGGCTTGGTTACTACGCACGGGCGCGCAACCTGCACCGGGCGGCGCGTATTATTCGCGATCGGCACAAGGGCCGGTTTCCGCGCAGCTTCGAAGCCGTGGCGGCGCTGCCGGGAATCGGGCGCTCGACCGCGGGCGCGATTCTGAGTTTCGCATTCGGCCAGCGCTGGCCGATTCTCGACGGTAACGTCAAGCGTGTGCTGGCGCGCTGTTTTCGCGTGCCCGGCTGGTACGCACAGGCCGAAACTATGAAGCAACTCTGGTACCTGGCCGAATCGATAACGCCGGCCGAGCAAGCGCCCGACTTCAACCAGGCGATGATGGATATCGGCTCGATGGTTTGCCTCAAGTCGAAGCCGAAGTGCGAGGTTTGCCCGTTGAAAACACTGTGTTCGAGTTACCTGCATCACAGCCAGGCCGAATTTCCACAGAAGAAACCGGCGCGCGCCAAACCGCATAAACACACGCTGATGCTGCTGCATCGCTGTGCCGATCAGGTGCTGCTATGGCGGCGCCCGCCAAGCGGCATCTGGGGTGGCCTGTGGTCGCTGCCCGAAGTCGACCACGAGCCTGCCGTCGAACTTTGGCAGCGCAGTTTTTTGTCGATGTCACAGGCGCCGCAAATCATCCAGGACTCGGTCATCCGCCACCATTTCACGCATTACAGTCTCGATATATCGCTCGCCGTTATCGAGCTAGCGCATCTACCGGACAAGGTTTCCGATGAGGAAAACTACGCCTGGGTGGAGATTGAAGAACTTAGTAATCACGGCCTGCCGACGCCGGTGCGCAAATTGCTGGCTTCGTTACAGGATTAGGTCGCCGCAAAAAATATAATCATCTCCGCGACAACAGTTAAATAGGCGGGGTGACGGCTAGTCCGCGAGCAGGCCGGCTTCGCGTTCGAATTTTTTAAGCAGTATGCCTTCGTCGCCGCAGCAAGCGGCCGAACAGCGCTTGACTTCGTTGAGCGCCTCCCGGTCGAGTTCGAGCCAAGCCGAAACCGGCAGGTTTTCGGTGGAGCAATCGCAGGAAATGTCGGTGTGCGCGTAAACGTGCGCCAGCCCTAGTTCGCGTCCCGCGGCGGCGGCCTGTTCGATGATGCCGTTGTCGGTGGCCGGCAAATGCGACAGCTGGTAGGCCGGGAAAAACTTGGTCACATGCCACGGGCTGTCGGCGCCGAGGTGGTCGCGAATCCATGCGGCGATGGACGCTAGTTCATCGAGGTCATCGTTTTTCGTCGGGATTACGTTGGTGCGCGTTTCCACGTGAATGCCGAGATCGGCGGCTTTTTTAATCGATCCCAGCACCTGCTCCACGGTACTCACCGGACAGACGTCGCGATAAAATTCGGCCGACAAGCTCTTGATATCGGAACACAGGACATCGATATGCGGCGCCATGACTTCGAGTGCTTCATCGGTGACAAAGCTGTTGGAAACGTAAACCGTAAATAGTCCCGCCGCGTGCGCGAGCCGGGAGACATCGACGACATACTCGAGCCAGACCGCGGGTTCCGAGTAGGTGAAGGCAATGCCGTCGACTTCGTGTTGCAACGCGGTCTCGACGATTTCCTCCGGCCTGATCCAGGCGTCGGTCGACTGCCCGCGCGCGAGCTTGTCGAGCGCGTCGACACCCCAGGAAATGTCTAGGTTATGACATCCCTTGCAGCGAAAATTGCAACCGTAGGAGCCGATCGACATCACGCGGCTGTCGGGGCGATAATGATACACCGGCTTGTTGCGAATCGACTCGATCTCGATCGCCGAAACGATGCCGTAGGAGAGGTTATAAAGCCTGCCGTTGCGGTTTACATGCGCCTGGCAAAAGCCGCGCTGACCATGACGCAGGCGGCAGCGCCACAGACACAGGTTGCAGACGACGTCGCCGTTGTCGAGCGGCTGCTGCAGCATCGTCTCGACGAGTTGGTAACTTTCGGGCTGGTGCGAATCGGGCATCGTGGCGGTCAGGTCTTGCTTGGATAAGGTCAATGTAGCCTAAATCATGCGGCGGCGCAAAGCGATCGAAGCCGTCGCTCCCGCCAACCAACGTCTTGCCGGCGAATTGTTGTCATCCCCGCGCAGGCTTTCGCGGGGATGACGGCAGGTGGGGCTGACGGGTGTCACGGCTTCTTGAGGAACTTAGTGGCGAATTTATCCGCCGGTAACGGCTCGGAGACGTAAATGCCCTGTATCGTGTTACAACCCACGCCCTTGCACAAAGATTCGTGCCACTCGGTTTCGACGCCTTCGGCGATGACATCGAGCCCGAAGCCGTGCCCGACCAGCGTGATTGCCTGGATGATGATCAAGTCATCCTTGTTGCTCGGTGCCTCGTGCACGAAACTCTGGTCGATCTTGATTCCGGACAGGGGCAATTGCTTGAGGTAATTCAACGATGAAAAGCCGGTGCCGAAATCGTCGATCGAGATATGTACGCCGGCATTATGCAACACGGTCAGCGCCTTGATGATTTGATCGGTAGACTCGAGCAGGATATTTTCGGTGATCTCGACCCCGATTTGATGGGGTTGCAGGTTGTTGCGGCGCAGGATTTGTAAAAAGCTGTAGAGCACACCCCGGTCGATAAAATCCTTGCCCGACAAGTTGATATCGACACGCACGGTTTCATAACCCTGCTCGATCCATTCCGTGACGTGCCGACAAGCTTCCTGTAGCACCCAGTTGCTGATTTCATTTATTAGTCCGGTGCGCTCGGCGATACGGATAAAATCGGCCGGGTTGACATTGTCGTTGCTGCCCTGGGGCCAGCGAATCAGCGCTTCGCAGGATTCTACTTTGCCGTTTTCGAGGTTGACCTGAGGCTGGAAGTGCAGCTCCAGACCGCCGTTGTTGAGGGCTTCGCGCAGGTTGGTTTCGACCCATTGCGAATACTGCAGCTCGAGATTCATTTCGGCGTTGAAGAATTGGTAGCCGTTACGGCCGTCGGCCTTGGCGCGGTACATCGCCAGGTCGGCGTTTTTCAGCAATTCCGACGGGTCGTCCCCATCTTCCGGATAGACGCTGATACCGATGCTGGCGGTTACCTGCACCTCGGTGTCGGGCAGTATGAAGGGCTCGTTGAAACTCGCGATGATTTTTTCGGCGACGTAGATCACGTCGGAGCGGTTTTCTACATTCGACATGATCATAACAAACTCGTCGCCGCCGAAGCGCGCCAGCAAGTCGTAGTTACGCGTCACGTCGGCCACCCGGTCTGCCGCCAGCTTGAGCAGCGCGTCCCCGGCTTCGTGCCCGTGCATATCGTTGATCTTCTTGAAATGATCGATATCGAAAAACAGCGTTGCCAGCATCTTCTTGCTGCGCGCGGTTTCTTCCAGCTTACGGGTGAAATCGGCTTGCAACAGGTAACGGTTGGGCAAGTTGGTGAGTTGATCGTAAGTGGCTATCTGGTGCAGCCGATCCTCCACCGACTTGCGCTCGGCAACCTCGATGATCAGGCTTCTCTCGCGTTCGCGCAGGCTGTAGAGCAGGCGATTCGACGTCAACCAGGCCAGCACCAGCACGACGACGATGCCGAACATCAACAGGGCCAGGTCGTCGATCATGTCGCTCACCAGGCGTTGATAGAAAACCGGGTTGGCGTAAATTTTCAGGATAGCGATGAGCTCGCCGCTGTCGCGCTTGTAAATCGGGTTATCGGTGATTATGCAATCACTGCAATTAGTCGTGCCGACGTCGAAATTGACCAGATCGTAGTCGGTCGGAAACGCGTCGTAGTCGACTTCCAGGGTAACGCCGAAGTACAGGTTTTCACCGGTGCTGGGGTCGTTGATCAATAACATTTCATTCATGGAGTTATGGATTGCCGAGATATCGGTCTTACCGCTGATGGTTTGAAACTGCGACTCGATCGCGCGCGCATATGACGCCGCCAGCACCCGCGTGTTGGATTGCGCCTCGTTGATCAACCTTGGTTTGAAATCGTAGTGCCAGTTCCACAGGGTCATGACGATTATCACCAAGCCGAGGGAAATAAACAGTAGCGAGGATTTGAAATCCACGCTTAGAGCCAGGCTCTTGAGAATGTTTCCGTTACTCATATTTCACCGCTATGCGCAGAAAAAACGCTTTCAGTTGAATCTTGGATTGTTTCAGCGATTCCACGTTGACCATGGGGAGTACCCGGTCGGTTACCTGGAATCCGGTGGCGACACCGAGTTTGACGTCGCCCTTGAAGGGGGAAAACAACAGGGCCCGCTGTTGCCGCGAAAACTGGATCATTTGCGGCAGGCGGGAATCCAGTTGCTCGGTAATAAACACCGAGCTGAACGGCTCGGGATCGAGCGCCAGCAAGTCATCGAGTTTTATGGTTTGAATATCTATGGCATGTTTACGAATCCGGTCGATGCGGCCGAGACTCTGTTTGAGCATTTCGGCGAGGTGGTCGTTGTCGCTGTAGACCAGGTATATCGGCAGGTTGCTGTCGAGACCGACGGTTGCCAGCCCGTTGTTCGCGGCGATTACCGCGGGCAGAAGATTGATACCGATTTGCAGGCGCGGCGGCAGAGATTCCTGCGCGCTGGCCGCAGACCCGAGCATTAGTGCCAGGGTTAGCAGCAGAACCAGTCCAATCCTACCCGGCAGACGCGACTTCATAGCTGATCCGAGGCTTTAATCATGGCTGGTAGACGAGTTGCACCCAGAGCATGGCGCCGTCGCTGAAGGGGTAATCTCCGGGATAGGTATCGGCCGGGGAGGGATGTTCCAGCTCCTCTCCGAGCAGATTAACGACGCCAAAGCGGAGGTCGAGCCCGTTGTTACCGAATATATTCTGCGAGCGCAACGTGAAATCGACCTGGTCGGTCTGCTTGAAATCGCTGCGCGGATCGTTGCCGGCGCGTTCACGCGCGGCAATGTTGTTGATCTGGAGGTGCAGGGTGGTCAGCGGCAGCAATCGGTATTCCACCCCGAGCTTGACCATCCATGGCGCCGCGCCGGGCAGTTTGCCGTCGGTGTAATCTTGCAGCGACAGGCTGGTGTTGAGGTCCCACTCCTTGCCGAATTGTTTTTCGAACTCGAGCTCGTAACCGCGTAGCCTCGAGGATTCCGAATTGAAGTATCCAAAAGGTGCGAAATCCTGAAACAGGATCGTGTTCTCCAGGCGCGAGAAATAAACCGTATTGCGCAGTATCAAGTCTCTGGTAGTGTAGATATGTCCGAATTCGAGAGTCTCGATGGTCTCGGCCTCGATCGAGGTTTCGATCTTGCCCCCGTCCTCGATTAGCGACGGCGGTTTGAAGGCGCGCGCCAGCTGGGTTTTGAAGATGTGCTGATCGCTGCGTCGCCACACGAACGCGATGCGCGGCGACAGGTTGGAGTCGATATCCTCGTACTCGTCATAGCGCAAGCCGGCAGTCAGGGTTAAGCGGTCGTCGATACGATGATTATCCTCTAGTACCAGACTCACCGAACTGCGCGCCGCGTTCTCATCCACCGAGCCCGGGAATTCGTTCAACTGCGCCACCGGCAAATTGGTATTCGGATCCAGATTGATGAATTGCTCGGAGGTTCCGACATCGATCTCGGCAAACACCAGTTCCCCGAAGAGCTTATGTTTTACGGTTTCATATTGCAGGTTGAGCTTGGTCTCGATGCGTCGTTCCTCGAGCAGGCTATCGGCGACGACATCGTCCTCGTTGGCAAGGCCGCCGAAGGATTCGGCGCTGCCGAGAAACAGCTCGTTCTGCTCAGTTTCGTTTTGCAGCAGGCTCAGCGACCATGCGCCGCTGAGATGTTCGTCGACGGCAAAGGTCTGCGTCAGATCGACCGAAATCACGGTATCGGAAATCACGGTTTGGCGGTTCTCGGGCGGCAGCAGGTTATTGGTGCCGAAGTGATCGCCGCGGTTACCCTGCTGCAGCTGCAGCAGGGCCGATAGATTGCCGGCTTCGAGATTCAAGATGGCCGAAACGAAATCGCGCGGGTTGTTGATCGGCCCGGGCGCATAATTGAAGATTCCGGCAGGTGAGCGGTCAGCACCCGATGAAATGTCTTCGCCGTCGCTCTGGTTGGCGGCAAGGTTCAGGCTCGTTTTGAAGTCGCTGTCCGGTTTGGCGTAGCTATAGAGCGCGCTGATATTGATACCATTGCCCGATTCCAGCCCTACCGAGTATTGCTCGCCCTGTTTACGGGTAATGACGTTGAGCACGCCGGCATAGGCAAACTCGCCATATATCGCGGAGCCAGGGCCGCGCACGAACTCGATGCGATCGAGCTGTTCGATCGGGGTGTCGTAAAGGGTGCCGGTGGTAGCGCTGGCCGACGTGTTGAGCGCCTTGCCGTTCAATAGTAATTTGATCTTGCTCGATTCGAACAAACCGCCTACGCCGCGCACCGAAACGCTGCGCATCCCGGTTTCGTTCATCACCGTGCGCACGCCGGAAATCGATGCCAGTGCTTCCCACACCGTGCGAAAACCCCGGCGCTGCAGCTGCTGGGCGTCGAGTACGCCGAACATGCCGGGTACAAAGTCGGCATTGAGACGGGTTTGAGTCGCGATCGAGGTTTGCTGCTCCAGCAAGTCGAGAAACTGGCTCGTCTCATCCTCTGCTTGAGGAGACTGCGTATGCGCGCCGCCGACGAGAGCCAACAACAGCGAAGTAGTGAGAACCTTATTGACGATCAGGGCCAAATAGCCATCCCCGGTATCATGTCGATATTATTATATAACCCTGAGTGTAAATCAGGGCTTCAGAAAAGTCGTATCTGTTACAAGAACCGTAACATTTTGAACGTGGAAAAACTGTAGCGCATTGCGATCGTCGTCGCCATCGCTGTCGCCATCTCCACCGTCCCCATCGCCATCGCCATCGCTGTCGCCATCTCCACCGTCCCCATCGCCATCGCCATCGCCGTCGTCATCGCCGTCGTCACCGTCGTCGTCACCGTCGTCGTCACCGTCGTCGTCGTCGTCGTCGCCGTCGTCATCGCCGTCGTCATCGCCATCGTCGTCATCGACGACGAAAAGGCTAGCAGCGAACGCGACATCTTTATCTTCATCGCCATCGTCATCGCCATCATCATCGCCGACACGGTCCCGGTGGGCATTGCAGGTAATTGCGATGGTGTATTGACCCGCGGGTAAGAATGCGGCTTCGAAAATATACAACCCGGTGTCAGCGTCATATTTGATCGCGGTGGAGGTAATCGGTTCGGCATTCGAATCGTTATCGATATCTCCCGGGACTATGTTGTGCCCTGCATAGACATAGACCGCGTTATCCGTGTCTATGTCCGAATCCGAACAACTCGGGGCGAGCAGCAGTGACGGATCTACGCTGGCGCGGATAAAACCAACGTGATCGTCGATCACCAGGCGCAAGCTTGCATTAAGCCTGTATTCGCCGGATTTCTTTTTAAACCTGACGGATTTGCGTAAATCGAAGTCGACCGTGAAATTTACCAGGCGGTTTTCGGGAATGGTGAATTTTTGCTTTAATTTTATTCCCCTGGTCGAACCTTTGGGGATATCCAGATTGTGAATGTCGCCGGTTTTTGACTCGACATAGTTTGCCATTGGCCTGTCGTCGACGATAAAACGGATTTGAATATAGTCGTCCGGTTCGATCGCCATGTGCACCAGTAGATCGGCCGTGGTCAAGCCTTGCAGGGACAATAAGTCGATGGCCTGCGGCGCCGGTAAGTCGTAACGAGTCCAGCCGCCGCGTCTGCGTCTCATTTCGACCGCGATGAATTGCACCACGACCTTGGCGAGACCGTCGATCGGCGCATCGGTCAGGCGTAATGAAAATCCGGCGCGATTCGAGGTTGAGCCATCGGAGGAGGTGACCGTTACTCCCGGAGTCGGACTGCCGCCATAACCCGCACTCACATGATCACCCGTACTGGTATCGGTGCCGCAGCCTGCGAAATAAACGCACAGCGACATCACCAGTATATTCCTAATCATCCGCAACATTGTATTTTTTATATCCAATGACCTCAACGCGCTCATTCGTCTGCTCCCGGAAACTAGCGTTGATCCGGAGACATAATGATTACGACCGTGTTTTGGAGTGGTAAATAATAAGGAAATACTTTTTCCGGACGGTGAACTGGGTCAAGAAATCGAGCTGTCGGGGGATGAACGGTACTTTTTTACCGACAGAATGCACTTTCTGGCGACTTTTATGCCGGTCACTCGGTCCTGCGGCGTCGGCTCGGAAGCGGGCTATAAGAACACGATATTGTTCGCCACCACCGTGATATTGCGGATATCGAAAAATTTAAGGTCGTCGTCGGTTTCGAGATTGTCCAGATCGGCGTTACAGGTAACCGCAACCGTGTAATCACCGGCCGGTAGAAAGGCCGCCTCGTAGAGGTGCTTGCCGCTGGCCTTGTCAAATTTGATCCCGGTGGTCGAGACCGGCTCGACATTCGGTTTAAGCTGGTTGATGTCGCTCGGTTTCACATCATGACCTTTGAAAACATAGGCCGCGTTAAAGCTATCGATCATATTATCGGAGCAAACCGAGGGCGGATTGGCAAGCCGTAACGGATCGACTTCGCCGCGAAATCCACCGACTCCGGAAGCCGTCACCAGTTGCATGACCGCTTTGAATTGGAATTTGCCCGATTTGCCCGGTGAACGCACCGACTGGCGCAAATCGAAATCGATGATGAAGCTGGCCGTTTGCGCCGACTTGATCACGAAATTTTCGCGTAATGCCATCCCGGCGCCGCTGCCGCCCGGAATTTGCAGGGGCTCGATACCGCCGCCGCTCTGCTCGACAAAATTCACCATTCCGCCGCTGCCGGTGAACAGGCGTATTTCACTGTAGCTGGCGGCCGGTGCCGGCACGTTGGTCAGCAGGTCCGCGGTATTGCCGCCCTGCAGTTGCAGCAGGTCGATGGACTGGGGAGTATCGAAGGCGAATTTCACCCAGCCCCCGGACTGCAACTTGAGTTCGACCCCGGTAAACTGCACCACCACGCGCCGCAAATTATCGATCGGCGCGTCCGTCAGGCGCAGCGAAAAGCTCGAATTGCTGCTCAATCCTGTGGATTGGGTCATTTTTACCGGGGTCTGTGTCTGGCTAGCGTCGAGCGTGGAACCCTTGTCTCCCGAGTCGGTCCCGGTACCACAGGCCGCGGGCAGGATGCCCAGAACCGCGGGCAATGTGAGTTGTAATAATTGTTTCTGCATTAATAGCTTGATCCACGGCTGTAGACACCTTTAGTTGCCGATGCGGAATCGGAGTCCAAAAGTGTCGGTATTCGCTAATCAATAAGATAGGTTATTGCACCGTCCTGTGGCGAATTGGGCCCGGCGGACTGCGGCTTTCCAGACAGATGGTAGCGTTTCGCCGCCGAAGTGACGTTTCCGACAGTGGATTGTGGGCCGATGGGCGATTTTCGGTAGTTGCCAGCGCCGGCACCCGAAGTGCCATTCAGTACCGCGGGTTCGGATGATTACTGTGGAATACTTAAATCGGAGTCAGGCTAAGTAGCCATGTTAGAAGGCTTCACCAAGCAAGCCGCAACTGCAAGCGCCAGTTAGCAAATGAAACATTCAAATCGCCGGGCTCATGGCCCAGATTTGCGCTAAGGTCTGAATTGGAAGCTGCCCGAGTCAATTTCCGGCGATCCGCAATCGAGCGCTCCTTTGGCGGCGCGACGGTTGCGGCCACGATGGCTTTAAAACCGTGCAAACAATCGGTCTGTTCACTTATCTCGGTGAAAAGCACAAATTTCGTCCAATCTATCCCACCAGACTTGACTCGGACCGCACACGACTATTTAATACGCGCTTCCGCACCCTATGCCCAGGTAGCTCAGTCGGTAGAGCAGAGGACTGAAAATCCTCGTGTCGGTGGTTCGATTCCGCCCCTGGGCACCAATCACTCTTCCAGTAACATCCAGTAGTGTCCAATGCTCACCATAAGTTATTGATTTAAATGAATTTTATTGTTCTGTGAGATCTGGTATGGTTTTTTGACATCCAGGTTTTGTGGTGGTATTTCTGTTGGTACATTAGAAAATTTTAAAAAAATGTACCAACACATGAGCGGGATCAAACTACCAGGAACGCTGACTGCAGTAAAAGTAAAGCAGGCTAAACCAAGAACACGGGTATACAAGTTGTCCGACGGACATGGTCTCTATCTCGAAATTCGACCGAACGGTTCGAAGTATTGGCGACTCGCATATAGGTTTCAGAAAAAACAAAAGACGCTTGCACTCGGTGTATATCCCGTCGTCACACTGGAAAAGGCCCGGGAAAAGACACTGAAAGCGAAGAGGTTGGTGGATGAAAATATAGATCCAAGTGTCCATAAGAAACAGCTAAGGGCAAAAGTAGAGCAAACTACATTCGAGTCGATTGCAAAAGAATGGTACGACAAACAGTCCGGTCAATGGAGCGAGGGCCATGCAGCCAAGGTCTGGCAATCGATAAAGTCTGGAGCGTTGCCCCACTTGAGAAACATGCCCATTACCGACATCAAAACTCGTGATGTTCTCTATGTAGTCAGAAAAATAGAGGAGCGAGGTGCCTTGGATGTGGCCGCTCGTGTAAAACAACGAATCAGTGCAGTTTTTCGGTATGCCATTCAGGTTGGTTATGCGGAACACAATCCTGTGGATGCGCTGAAGGACGTGCTCCGCACACGAAGAGTACAACACAGGAAAGCTATAAAACGAGATGAACTCCCGGAGTTTCTGGAAAGTCTTGAGGAGTATAGGAGACTGTTCAGAATTTTGTGTCAACGTAAAAACACTCGATCCATCAGATCACAGATCGAGTGCAGCATCAAGCCGGCCTTCAAAGAAGATGGCCAACTGCGATAGGGTCAGATTCCAATT
>Ga0126326_1000466_pt1 | contig 11869 bp, 14 predicted proteins | sample InaspJWI67metaG_FD_94485 | JGI IMG/M metagenome (GOLD analysis project Ga0126326, IMG submission 94485) | Marine gutless worms symbiont microbial communities from Oahu, Hawaii - Inanidrilus sp. 1 OAHU.JWI-67 metaG | ecosystem: Host-associated > Annelida > Digestive system > Unclassified | place... | reverse complement strand
CGGGCAGCGGCAGTAAGGGCCTGGAATCGCTGAAATGGATGGATTCGAAATCGATCGCGGAAATCATCCGTCTCGAGCATCCGCAAATAGTCGCCATCGTATTGTCCTACCTCGAGGCCGACAACGCGGCTCAGGTGCTCAGCTATTTACCGGAAGACAGCCGCGCCGGAATCCTGATGCGCATCGCCACGCTCGAGGGGGTACAGCCGGCGGCGATCAAGGAACTGGATTCAATTATGGAAAGGTATTTCAGCGATAGTGAAAACGTCAAATCGTCAATGGTCGGCGGCGAGAAAACCGCGGCGGATATCCTCAACTTGATCGACGGTGAAATCGAAAACAAGATGATGGAACAGGTGCGTAGCGAGAACGAAGAATTGGCGCAGCGTATCGAGGATCAAATGTTCGTTTTCGAAAATCTGCGCGCGGTCGACGATCGCGGCATCCAGACCATGATGCGGGAAGTGTCCACCGACTTGCTGGCACTAGCGCTCAAGGGTGTCGACGACGAAATGCAAAAGAAATTTCTCAAGAACATGTCATCGCGGGCGGCGGAAATGTTGGTCGAGGACATGGAAGCCAAGGGCCCGGTCAAACTCAGCGAAGTCGAAACCGCGCAAAAGGAAATCCTGGCGGTGGCACGCAAACTGGAAGAGTCCGGAGAAATCGTGCTCGGCGGTGGTGGCGAGGAAATGGTATAAGCGCCGCCGCCGGCCTTCGCCTGACAACGATATGAGATGGGTAATTCCGGTATGGTAGCTGACAAGACGGTCGAAAAATGGCGCGCGCCGGTAATGCAGGCCGATTCCAGCAAAGTGCTGCGACATCGCGCCGAGGAAGAAGCCTCGATTCCAACCGCAGACGATATCGAGCAGTGGCGCCGACAGGCCGAGGAAGAGGGATTCCAGCAGGGCCTGATCCGCGCCCGGCAAGAGACCGATGAATTAAAACAAAACCTGCTGCAATTGATTGATTTTTTTGAGCACCCGCTGCTGGCGCTGAACGAGGATATCGAACATCAGCTAACCCAACTTGCGGTGGCGTTGGCGCAGCAGCTGGTTAGGCGTGAACTCAAGATCGAGCCCGGAGAAATAGTCGGTCTGATCCGTGACTCGGTAAAGCTGTTGCCCGGTAACACGCGCAATATTTCCATTTTGCTGCATCCCGAGGACGCCCGCCTGGTGCGTGATGCGCTGTCGCTGGACTCCAGCGACGACGAGCACAATTGGAAACTGGTGGAAGATCCGATGATCACGCGCGGCGGATGTCATATCAGCGCGCCGCCTTCATCGATCAATGCCACCCTGGAAAACCGGCTGTCCGAACTCGCCGCCTCGGTGCTCGGCGGCGAAAGGGAGCGGGATTGATGGTGCATTCGTATCACTTATCCGGCTTGGCCGCGCAGGCGCCTGACCGTCGCCGCGAGGGTGGTTAGTTTTGCCGGCTGTCGCACTAATCGAAAAAGCGAAGCAAGACTGGATGATCGCGCTGGCACGGGTTGGCAGCGATTCGAAACGGCATGCCCGCGCCGTAGTCGAAGGCGTTTTGACCCGCATGGTCGGTTTAACCCTGGAGGCGGTTGGCTGCCAGGCGCCGATAGGCGCCCGCTGCGATGTCATCAACTCCGATGGCGAACGCGTCGAAACCGAAGTCGTCGGATTTTCCGGCGACAGTCTGTATTTAATGCCGACATCGGAGGTACGCGGACTGGTACCGAACGCGCGCGTGATACCCACCTGGCACGGCTCGGATGTGCCGGTCGGTCCCGAGTTGCTGGGCCGGGTTATCGACGGCCGCGGGCGGCCGCTGGACTCCAGGGGGGCGGTGCGCACGCGTAACAAATTTGCTTTGCAGGGCCGGGAATTAAACCCGCTGGCGCGGACTCCGATTCGCGAAGAACTCGATGTCGGCGTGCGCGCGATCAATGCGTTGTGTCCTATTGGCCGCGGCCAGCGCATGGGACTGTTCGCCGGTAGCGGCGTCGGTAAATCCGTATTGCTGGGCATGATGACGCGTTATACCGAGGCGGATATCGTGGTCGTCGGCTTGATCGGAGAACGCGGGCGCGAGGTCAAGGAATTCGTGCAGGAAATCCTGGGGCAGCAGGGCTTGAAAAAGGCGGTCGTGGTCGCGGCGCCGGCGGATTCATCGCCGTTGATGCGTATTCACGGCGCGATGCGGGCGACCAGTATTGCCGAGTATTTCCGCGATCAGGGCAACAATGTCCTGCTGTTAATGGACTCGCTAACCCGGTTTGCCCAGGCGCAACGCGAAATTGCACTAGCCATCGGTGAACCTCCGGCAACCAAGGGTTATCCGCCGTCGGTCTTCGCACGCTTGCCGCAGTTAGTCGAACGCGCCGGTAACGGGGCGCTGAACGGGGGCTCGATTACCGCTTTTTACACGGTTTTGGTGGAGGGGGACGATCATGCCGACCCGATCGCCGACGCCGCGCGCGCCATACTGGACGGGCATATTGTCTTGTCGCGGCAGTTGGCGGAAACCGGGGTTTATCCGGCGATCGATATCGAGGCTTCGATCAGTCGCCTGACGCCGCAGATTACCACAGCCGAACACATGGCTATGACGCAGAATTTCCGGGGAATTTACAGCCTTTACCAGCAAAATCGTGACTTGATTAGCGTGGGCGCCTACCAGCCGGGAAGCGACCTATCCATCGACCGGGCGGTGCGCATGCATCCACAGATGATCGATTTCATCGGCCAGGATATGGACCAGTCGGTAGATTTCGACAGTAGCCGCGAACAGTTGGCGTCGGTCCTCAGTCTGGCCGCGGCAGAGGCTCCGCCGCCGGTGGCTGATCCGCAGCTGATGCCGGACTCGGGACGGGGATAAAGGCCGATCATGACTAGAACCCAGCGTCTCGGACCGGTGGTGCAGCATACCGATAAAAAGCAGCAACGCGCCTTGCAGGAATTCGCGCAAAGCCAGGCGGTGCTCGACGATGAGCAAACCCGGTTGACGCAGCTGCAGGACTACAAGCTCGATTACCTGCATAAGAAAAAATACGATATCGGCGTCTTCACGCCGATAGAATTGCAAGAGTTCAACCGCTTCATGCAGCAGCTCGATCAAACCATCGAACGTCAAATGGAAGTAATCGCGCTGCGCCAGCAGGAACTGGAACACAAACGCCGGCTGTGGACGGCAACGCGAATCGATTCGAAGAAAATGCACAAGGTCGTGGAAAAACTGCAACAACAGGAGATTGCCGAACAGGAACGCAAGGAACAGAAAGCGCTGGATGAATTCAGCCAGCGTAACGACAAGCCGCGTTAAGCCGGGATGGCCAAACTGGCACGGTAGATGCATTCATCACAGGAAATGACCGGCCATGGCGTCGCGCAACTGGTATTGACTGGATGACTACATGAACATATTGCTCAGCGAGATACGCGCTTTGACCTCGGACCTGCAGGAACTTCCCGAGGCCGTGCGGGGCGATGGCGCCAACTTTACCCGATTGCTGCAACAACAGCTTTCGATAAATCCCGCGAGTGGTACGCAGCCTATTGAAATTAAAGACTTATATCGAAGCTTCCCCGGGGAAGCGGTGTTCCCGGACTCGGTCCCTGCCAGTCCTGCGAATGTGGCCTGGACCGACTTCCCGCCGCAACGGCAAGTCCGTATCGTCGGCGTTGCCGAGCCGGTTGCGGCGACCTCGGTCGAGAGCCCTACGACCCTGCCGCCTCAACCGCAATCGACTAGCCTGGCGATTGTCCAAAGGTCGACCGTGACGGGTGATCAATTGCCCGCGGGCGGAAATTCATTGCCGGTCGCCGAGCGCGACGGCTTGCAATTGGCAAAGCGCGCAATCGAACCGGCGGCGCCGCGGCAAAAACCCGTTACGGCAGCGGTTAACGCCGAGTCGGGCGTTGCCGGACCCGCGCCCGATTCGGTGCGCCTGCCAGTGACGCCGGAGCTCGTGGCGGGCACCGGCGCCGCCCGCGATCGCGCGACCGCCGAGATACCGGCAGACAAGGCCCCCGCATGGAATACCCTTCCTGCGACGGCCCGCGCCGCCGGCCTGCGGCCGCCGCCCGCTACCGGGGTTGTGCACGGCAAACCTGGCGGCGCTGAAGGAGTCAGGCGCGATGCCGTGATTGACCGCTCGATTCCGACCGCAAGCGTCGGCCTTGCTAGGCTAGCGCGTTCCGATATTCCCGGAAATACTTTGCCGAGTCCGGCGGGATTGAGCCCGAGCCCCGCAAACGGCTTGGCGCCGGGCGTTATTCTGTCCCGAGCATCCGGGCCTAAAGAATTCGGTTTGCCGCCTCTGCCGTCGGTTACCCCGAGCGCGGCAGTGAAGGCCGCTGTCGTCGGCGGGTCGCCGCCGACAGCGAGCGTTGGCGGTGAAATCGTCGGCATACCCGATGCATTCAAAGCTTCGATGCCGCCACCAAATTCCGCAAACGAGGCCGTCGTTACAGAATTTACCGCGAATCGAAGCCGCGAATTACCCGCGCAAGTTTCGGCTTATCAGGCGCAGCCAACGCTCGCGGCGTTGACCGCCGGCGGGCAGGGTCCGGCCGCTGCAGCACCTGCAATGGCGGCCGTCCATAGTGTGTTACCGGTCCCGCTAGATTCTCTCAATCCGGCGCCTGCCGCGAATGCCGTCGAGTGGGGCGACGACCTGGGGCGACGGGTCAACTGGATGATCAACCAAAAGCAGAACAGCGCCACTATTCGCCTCGACCCGCCGCTGCTAGGAAAGCTCGATGTGCAGGTAAAACTGGCGGATGACGCGACCCTGATTACGATCCAGACCCAGCATGCCCAAACCCGCGATCTAATCGAAACCGCTGCGGTACGTTTACGGGATTTCCTGCAGGAAAGTGGCTATCAAAACGTTAACGTCGATGTCTCGCAGCGTCAGGATCAACAACCGCAACGCGCCCAGACCCCAGTCGACGATGGCGCCGGCGAGGCTGAGGCATCGATGATGGAGCAAGAGCAGGGTGCAATACAGCAGCATTCGGACAGCGCATTCATTGGCGATGGTTTGTTGGATATCTTCGCCTGATTACCCCCTTTGTTGCGGCGTTCGCGCCGCAAGCTTTTTTGAAATTCTGCGAGCAGGGCCGGGCAAAAATCTCGATATTTTCATGCCGGTAGGGGAATTGCGGCGCGACTTTCGGCCTGACCTCAGCCTTCCCGAGGTTTGAATTCCCGGTGTCCGACCGGAGTGGTGCTTAGTTAACGATTAAATCGTCATTCCGGCGCAAGCCTGCGCGGCTTTAGACCCTGTGGGTCCCGGCGGGCTCCGACATATCGCAATCCGGGAACGGCGGCGAAGCGTTTGAGGCAAGCTCCCCTTTGAGCGGGAATGACTTCTTATTTATGCGCGATTAGAATTTAACCGATCTTGCCGGCGCTAAGCCCGCCATCTGCGATGACTTTACCGGCATGATTACTCTGACCCCATCGACGCGAGCGGAAACAAGCAGTCGGAAAATTGGCTAGCTTATCCGAGCCGGGCCGTCAAAAATCCGCCTACTCACCAGGCTGTTTAACTAAGCTCTTGATAATAATGGATTTAAATTGTTGGCACAGGAATTGCTCCGCCTTGAGTATCTAGATTCAGCAGGGGAAGCCACATGGCGGAACAAAACCAGGAAGCAGCAGAAGAGGCGGCGGCCGGCGGTAGTAACAAGAAAATGATTTTTATAATCGTCGGCGCGCTGCTGCTTATCGGCGGTTCGATCGGCGGCACGCTGCTGATTGTCAGCGGCGGCGATGATAGCGCCGCAGCGGAAGTCGAAACCGAAGTCGCACCAACCCGCGACGATCCGAGCTATATCGATTTGAAGCCCGCATTTACGGTCAACCTGGCGCCTGAGGATTCGGTCGGTTTCCTGCAGATCTCGATGCAGGTCCTGACCTTTAACGACGAGGTCGCCAAGGATCTGGAAAAACACAAGCCCTTGATCCGCAACAATCTCCTGGTTTTATTCGGCCAGCAGAAATCAGTCGAACTGCGCGCGCCCGAGGGTAAGGAACAGCTGCAAAAATCGGCCCTGGAAGCGGTACAGACGGTTGTCGACGAGCATGGTTCCGGCGGCGAAGTCGACAACGTATTCTTTACCAGCTTCGTAATGCAATAGGGGACAGACTTGAGTAGCGATATTCTCAGTCAGGACGAAGTCGATGCCTTGTTAGGCGGCGTCGATGACGGCGCTATCGATACCTCGGCCGCGGACAGGGAATTCGACGGCGAAGCCCGGCCATTCGACTTCAACGATCAGGAGCGCATCGTCCGGGGGCGCTTACCGACCCTGGAGATGATTAACGATCGTTTCGCGCGTTACTTTCGGGTCAGCTTTTTCAACCTGCTGCGCATCTCGCCGGAAATCTCGGTCAGCGGCATCGAGATGATCAAGTTTTCCGAGTACATGAATTCGATGGCCGCGCCGACCAGTATGAGCCTGCTTAAAATGTCGCCGCTGCGCGGCACCGGGATGCTGGTACTCGACCCGAAACTGGTTTTCATTCTGGTGGACAACTTTTTCGGTGGCAATGGCAAGATTCAAGCCGAGATCGAGGGCCGTGAATTCACCAGCACCGAACTCAGGGTCATCCAGCAGGGTCATCCAGAAGGTGGTGCAGATGTGTTTCATCGACCTGGTGAAAGCCTGGCAGCCGGTAATGGCGGTGGACTACAGCTACCACAGTCACGAAATCAACCCGCAGATGGCGAACATCGTCAGTCCCTCCGAGGTAATCGTGGTATCCAATTTCAACCTCGAGCTAGACGGCGGCGGCGGCGATCTGCAGGTGGTTTATCCCTACTCGATGATCGAACCGATCCGCACCGTGCTCGATGCGGGCGTGCAAAGCGATCATGGCGACCTCGATCAGCGCTGGTCGATTTTACTCAAGCAAGAGTTGATGCACGCCAGGATAAATTTGCAGGCGCTGTTTGTTGAAAAACAGTTGCCGGTATCCGATTTGATCAATTTCAAGGCCGGCGACATCATCCCGATAGAAATGCCCGAGCAAGTGTTGCTGCTCGCCGAGGAGATGCCGATCATTCGCGGCCAGTATGGCGAGCACCAGGGTAATACCGCGGTCAAGGTCGAGGATATCGTCAAAATCTACGATCCCGAAAACCAAGACATTAAAAGCGCTTTCGCGCAATCTGAATAGTCTGCAGGAGACCGATATGAGTACCGAAACAGAAGAAGCCGTGGATCAGGATGCGTTGGCGGAGGAATTGTCGGCAGCCACCGAAGGGCGATCCGACACGGATTCCGAGGGCGCGGCCGAGGCGGACACCGACGACGGCTTTCAGCAGGTAGACGCCAAGCAATTAAGTGCAAGTTCGAATCCCGGATCGGGCGAGGTCAAGCTCGATGTGATTCTCGACATTCCGGTCACCATTGCGATGGAAATCGGACGCACGCAGATCAGTATTCGCAATTTGTTACAGCTCAACCAGGGTTCGATCGTCGAGCTCGACCGGCTCGCCGGTGAGCCGATGAACGTACTGGTCAACGGCACTCTGGTGGCGCATGGCGAAGTAGTCGTGGTCAATGAAAAATTCGGGATTCGGCTAACCGATGTCGTCAGCCCGGCCGAACGGATCAAGAATCTACGCTAATGCGCTGGTTGCTACTACCAGTGATTTTATTTTCCGGTGCGCTGCAGGCCCAGGCCGAGATCCAGCTCGATACGCCGCTGGAACCGATTTCGTCGCCTTACTTGTTAAAGCTGACCGGTGGTCTGCTGTTGATCGTGGCCTTGATTTTTTTATTGGCCTGGCTGGTGAAAAAATTTAATCTCAATCAGCAGTCGCATAACGGCCTGATCAAGATTATTGCCGGAATTTCGATCGGCACCCGCGATCGCATCGTATTGCTGCAAATCGGCGACGAGCAAATCCTGGTCGGATTAACCCCGGGGCGCATCGCCAAGCTGCACACCCTGTCGCAACCGCTGGAAGCATCTGGCGAGCAGGCGCTCGCCGGATCCTTCGCCGACAAAATCAATCGCCTGATGGGTGAGCGGGAAAATCCATGAAATACATGGTCGCCCTCTGCCTGATGATGCTAATCCCCGAAGCGCAGGCGCAATCGGCCGGCATCCCGGCGATTTCGGTCGACGCGGGCAACGGGCAACGGTACCGATCAGACTTATAGCGTAACCCTCGAAATCCTGGCGCTGATGACGATGTTGACGTTATTGCCGGCGATTTTGCTGATGATGACTTCTTTTACCCGCATCATTATCGTGTTGTCGATATTGCGTCAGGCGCTCGGCACCGCGCAAACGCCTTCCAACCAGATCATTCTGGGGTTGGCCCTGTTTTTGACCCTGTTTGTCATGTCTCCGGTATTCGACCAGGTCTACCTGCTCGCGATACGGCCTTATCTGGATGGTTCGCTGTCGGCACTGGAGGCAATGCGGGCGGCCGCCGATCCCTTCAAGACCTTTATGTTGGCGCAGACCCGCGAAACCGATATCCGCATGTTTGCCGATATCGCCGGGGTTACCGAAATCGAGTCGCCGGCAAAAACGCCGTTAACCCTGCTGATGCCCGCCTTTGTCACCAGTGAGCTGAAAACGGCGTTCCAGATCGGCTTTCTGATTTTCATCCCCTTCGTCGTTATCGACCTGGTGGTAGCCAGCGTGTTGATGTCGATGGGTATGATGATGCTGTCGCCGATGATTATTTCGCTGCCGTTCAAACTGATGCTGTTTGTTCTGGTCGACGGCTGGGCCTTGATCATGGGAACGCTGGCGTCGAGCTTCCTGGTAGGGGTCTGAGATGACGCCCGATATGGTAATCGATTTGTCGCAGCAAGCGCTTTACTTGATTGCGATGATTGCGGCGCCGATGCTGCTGTCGGCGCTGGGCATCGGTTTGTTGATCGGTATGTTCCAGGCCGCCACCTCGATCAACGAACAGACGCTGAGCTTTATTCCCAAGCTCATGATTCTGCTGCTGTCGATTTTAATCGCCGGACCCTGGATGCTTAACCTGTTGCTGGGTTTTACGCGGCGTCTGTACCTTGGGATTCCCGGTCTTATCGGGTGACCGGATGGATTTTAGTTTCGCCCAGGCCACGGCATTTGTCGGCACCCTGATCTGGCCCATGATGCGCATCGGTGCGATGTTGCTGGCGATGCCGGTAATCGGGACGCGCCTGGTGCCGATCCGGGCCAAGATCATCATCACCCTGGTGCTGTCGGTACTGGTGGTTCCCCTGTTGCCCGCCTTGCCGCAGGTGGAGGCGCTGTCGCTGGCGGGGGTGTTTATTTCGGCGCAACAAATTCTGATCGGATTGTCGATAGGATTCACGCTGCAACTGGTGTTTGGCGCCTTGATGATCGCCGGTGAAGCAATCGCCATGAGCATGGGCCTCGGCTTCGCTTCGATGGTCGATCCCACCAACGGGGTCAACGTGCCGGTAATATCTCAGTTCCTGATCATTATCGGTACCTTGCTGTTTCTCGCGCTCGGCGGTCATCTGATGCTAATCCAGCTGGTCGTAAGCAGTTTCGAAACCCTGCCGATATCGCCCGGCGGCGTCGGCCGGGATAGTTTTTGGGCTTTGTTTGCCTGGGGCAGCCAAATGTTTATCGGCGCCTTGTGGGTAGCTATCCCGGCGTTGATCTCGATGCTGGTGATCACGCTGTCGATGGGTGTCATGACCCGCGCCGCGCCGCAGCTGAATATTTTTTCCGTCGGCTTCCCGGTCACCATGTTCATGGGTTTCGTTATCCTGTTGCTGGTGTTGCCGGGATTCTTGCCGCGTATCAATCAGATGATGCTGCAGGCGATGCAGCTGTCGCAATCCATAGTGACCCCTTAAGGACCTTCGGCGATGGCAAACGAAAGCGACTCCGGTCAGGAAAAAACCGAACAACCGACCCCGAAGAAACTACGTGACGCAAAGAAAAAGGGTCAGGTTCCACGTTCCAAGGAACTCAATAGCATGACCGTAATGGTATTCGGCGCGCTCGGTTTGCTGTTCATGGGCTCGCACATGATTGCCGATATCTCGGGCTTCATGGCACAGGGCTTCAGCCTCTCGCGCGACGACGTATTTTCTCGGCAAGCCTTGCTCGAACGCCTAGCGTTCACGGTATCCGACGCCCTGGCCGCCATCGCTCCGTTCATGGTCTTGATGACCGTGATCGCAATTTTCACGCCGCTGGCGATCGGCGGATGGGCCTTCAGTCTCCAAGCCCTGGCATTCAAAACCGACCGTATCAATCCGCTCAACGGATTCAAGCGCATGTTTTCCTCCAAGGGCTTGATGGAATTGATCAAGGCGATGGCCAAGTTTCTGGTGGTGTCGGTAGTCGCCGTGGCTTTTCTGTGGAGCAAGGCCGACGAATTTCTGGGTCTGGGCACTCAGTCGCTGGCGCTGGCGCTACAAAACGGCGCCTGGCTGATCGGCACCAGTTTCCTGGTGGTTTCGTCGACGCTGATTCTAATCGCCGCGATCGACGTGCCGTTCCAGCTGTGGGATCACTCGCAAAAACTGAAAATGACGCTACAGGAAGTGCGCGACGAAATGAAAGACACCGAAGGCAAACCCGAAGTCAAATCCAGGGTGCGCCAGGTGCAACAGGACATGGCGCAACGCCGCATGATGGAGGCGGTGCCCGAAGCCGACGTCATCATCACCAACCCGACGCATTACGCGATAGCACTGAAATACGACCACGACAACATGGCGGCCCCGCTGGTGCTGGCGATGGGCAAGGATTTGATCGCGCTCAAGATCAGGGAAATTGCCGCCTTCCACGCTATCGAAATTTTCGAAGCGCCGCCGTTGGCGCGCGCGCTCTACGCCAGCTGCAAGATCGACCAGCAAATCCCGTCGCATCTCTATTTCGCGGTGGCCCAGGTGCTCGCCTTCGTATTTCAGCTGCGCATTTCTCGCGAATACGGCAGCGAGGCCCCGCAGCGACCCGAGCCCTATATACCAACCGATGAAGAAGCTTGACCGAGGAGTCGAATAAATGACCGGAGAAACTTTAAGCGCGCAACTCAGGGGCTTTAATCCCCAGGGACTGGGCGCGCCCTTAGTCGTCATCATGATGTTGGCCATGGTCGTTATTCCGTTACCGCCGATGGCGCTGGATATGTTGTTTACCTTTAATATCGCGTTTGGCTTGGTGGTTCTGCTGGTGTCGGTATACGCCTTGCGACCCCTCGATTTCACCGTGTTCCCGACCATATTGCTGGTGGCGACGCTGCTGCGGCTGGCGCTCAACATCGCGTCGACGCGCGTAGTCCTGCTCGAAGGTCACACCGGCATCGCGGCGGCGGGCAAGGTAATCGAAGCCTTTGGCGATTTTGTCATCGGCGGCAATTACGCGGTCGGCCTGGTGGTGTTCTCGATACTCGTAATTATCAACTTTGTCGTGGTGACCAAGGGCGCGGGACGGGTGTCGGAGGTTAGCGCGCGTTTCACGCTGGACGCGATGCCCGGCAAGCAAATGGCAATTGACGCCGATTTGAATGCCGGTCTCTGTAGCCAGGACGAAGCGCGCCAACGGCGCAGCGAAATCGCCCAGGAGGCCGATTTTTACGGTTCCATGGATGGCGCCAGTAAATTTGTTCGCGGCGATGCCATCGCCGGCATACTAATTCTATTCATCAATATCATCGGCGGGCTCGCCATCGGGGTGTTCCAGCACGACCTGGAAGCCGGAGTCGCGGTGCGCAACTATACTTTGCTGACGATCGGAGACGGCCTGGTGGCGCAGATTCCATCGCTGGTGCTGTCGACCGCCACGGCAATCATCGTGACCCGTGTTTCGACCTCCGAAGCCATGTCGAGCCAGGTGTTCAGCCAGATGTTCGACAATCCGCGCGCGCTGGTGGTGGCGG
>Ga0126326_1000462_pt1 | contig 12043 bp, 7 predicted proteins | sample InaspJWI67metaG_FD_94485 | JGI IMG/M metagenome (GOLD analysis project Ga0126326, IMG submission 94485) | Marine gutless worms symbiont microbial communities from Oahu, Hawaii - Inanidrilus sp. 1 OAHU.JWI-67 metaG | ecosystem: Host-associated > Annelida > Digestive system > Unclassified | place... | reverse complement strand
GACGGATCAAAAACCGCAAAAATCATTAAAAAGGTCATCACGTTGACATTCAGGCGATGTGATATTGGTCATATCACCGTTTTAATAATGTTTGCGGGTTTTTTGTTCTGTCGCCGTTAACACTATGGATAAACTGCAGTTTTAGTATTAATATGTAATATGTACGTAAAAGTTGCTACAGTAATGGCAGGGACGGCCCGCATAGCTGCCGCTCAGATCATTCGTCGTATTTGCCAGGCGGCGGCACTGTGCACTTCTATAATACATCGGGTGAAGTGACGTCACGGAGTCTATGGTCACGACACGATCGCCATTTTGTGGGTATAACATGACATAATACGTTGAGTTAAAAGGCGAAGATTTATCGTGTTATTCAAATAAAACTGAATCCGTTAGTTTAAGAAAATGTCCATATCGCCACTGACTTACCAATAAAGCGTATTTAAGCGCTATCACACTGAGAAACATTTTTCAGAGTTTTACCTACAAGATGGCGGCAACAATCAACCGGCATAGATATGGAACGATTATTACGTCACCCTATGTATAAATGGTTCTTTGGCCCACGAGAGTCTCCCCCCCCCGAAACGGTGTCTCGATCGGTTCATCATGGGTCGCTATTGTATCCAAGACATCACGGACCACGTTATGTCACATATGTAGCAATAGCCCGCATGCGGCGCTAGCATTCGTATCGCACGCGAACGCTACTGCATCGTACAAACTACAATGTTACTGATCCCGTTTGTCTCCTACGGGGCTCGTTGACCCGTTTGGGCCTTAGATACTCGCCTACGAATGCGTACTGAAACAGAACCTGTGTGAACAGATTTAGATTCTTTCGGCCAACGACGACGCGGAAGTCGCAAGCGGCTACAACGTCGTGGTTTGCGTCGGGATTTTCATTGGCGACGCAGTTCAAAGGGTCGACACAATGACAGTGTCGTTGGCTGATTGAAATGGCCGCAGCGTATACCAGTACTACAGTGGATTGGTCACCTGTACCTGCGAAGGAATCGCAGTGACTTTGAAGTGTCGGTCAGCTTGAAAGTCGTAGAGCAGACGGGGCCGTATTCACCTTCCATGTTAATGTGTCCCAGCGGCTTTCGCGCGACTGGCGTTTAGGAAATAGAAACCATTAACGTCTGCCTAGACGGACCTATATAAACAGCTCAACTTGTACGGTTGCCAAGTTTGTACGCATGGGTGATCAAAAACGCGAGAATTTCTATGTCGTGATTGAAATAAGGAACGGGCGAAAGACGGGGAATTATTTGCGGACTGGACTACTTCTTTTCTCTGGACGGGATGTATCTAGAGTTGCACTCCCACGAGGGCCACGATACTCAATGTACCGTAGTTGATCATTGCTGCAGTCGTCCTGGCTGAATTTCACCCAAAGTATTCGCAAGCAGAATACAGGAACCAGCCTGTTTGTGGAGATGCTGACGACGTTGATCTTGAAGGTCACGGCCAAGGTCAAAGGTGAAGTTGAAGGTTATTGTAATGTAAGAAGGATACGATACGATATGAGACGATATTTTAACGTGCGCTTAAGCCAGCTTAATCTACCGCACGGAACTAACAACTGAACAGTGGGGGAAAATAAAAACTAGCAAGTAAAAACGGATAAGCATATAAGGATAGGTCCAAACAGTGATATCCAGTGAGCGTTTTAGGACGTGATACTGCGTATTGATGTTGTTTATGCCAATTGGTCCTGTAGGCCTAGTCTCGCACGGTTCTATAGCTTGGAGTCAGACACACGTCATAATGGTCAGATTTATCCACAGCGGGATCGGGTGAGATTGGGTCAGGGTGAAACATTTTCCAATTATGGATCGGATCGGATCCGTTGTCAGGATTTAATAAATGTGCAATTCACAGACCCGCATAGCTTACAGAACTACATTTGAGCGCAGTTGTCAACTGTCAGATTTAATGTTTGTGTCAGATTTGATGTTGGTTTCTTTGATGCAGTTTCTAATTTGCAATAGCCGCAAAATCATGCAAATTATCAGACTGGGTCGAGTCCAGAGTTTCGTTTTAATCTTGGGTCGGGTTGGTCACGCAAACCAAGGGTCGGATCGGGACGGGTCAAGAAAATTGGACCCACGTTCAACTCCGCTCCGGTCCTACAGCTGGTGTACGGGACGTCGTTCGACTGCGCGGGATTGCTACAGGAATGCAGGGACGGAATGAATCGGGCGGTGAGTTGCATTATCCCCGCACATCGACAGCTGATTAATTGGCCGACTAACGGCCGCACACGCAGTCCATCCGGACCACACAACGAGGGGCCCACCCGGGCTGCGGGCGCCCAGAGGATTGGGGATTAGCCGTACGGACCGAATGGACACGCGGGGTGAAATTTATGGAACGTCGGTCGGCGATGGACTGGTAGCAGTTCATGGAGGAGTAACGGCGGCTTCCTATCGTTACATCTGAGTCAGTTAGTCCGGCGTGGATCTGTCTTGTCCTGACAGTCATCGGACATTAATCACTTTCACTATCCCACATAAACACCGCAGCTGCACCGACTAGCAGGCGTCGATTTACGAGGATCGCTAGTAACCTACAGATACGGGGACGTCATTAGAAATGTCTCCCATTTGTTGTATAGAATTGTCCCGTTCTCTTTCACGACTCACCCCCGTGACAACAGGAAAACAAAACATCTAGTCCATTAGATGGACTAGACGACTTAATGCCCGGACAACCTACGGTTTGTAAAACTTCATCAGTAGTGACAATGCATGTGTTACATCGTCATAGACTAAGATGAATTAGTCCCAAGATCACCGGTTGTTACCCATGTACACAACGTGCAGACCTGGCGGCCGATGCCAGTACTCTGCGCCAGGTCGGTTACCTTCCCAGCCACAGGGCGTCACCGGTCACCGTTACCAACAGCGCAGCGCACTAGTGCCACGACCAATCACAATCAAATAACGAGTACGACGCGACTCCTGCGTTCAGCCTTCTACGGCGGAAGGAAACGTGAGTAGTGTGGCGTTTCGGCGTGAGTCACACGCACTATGGTGATGTCTAGTGTTTTTGCTTAGCGCGTGCGAGATTTTATATGATAACGCGCTCTATAAATTCACATTACATTACACTGCTCGCATTTGCTTCTGACCGCCGTGTGCTACTGTACGCCTTGCTGTTACGGCACCGTTGCTGTGCAGCAATCGATCGATATCTCCTACCCGCTGAGCCCACAGCAGCAAACGTGCCGCACAATGCTGCAGCGGTCGATAGCTGGGACACACAGACGGGCGGACGGACATCGTGCCGTTACATAGACCCTGCCGCACGCTATGCAAGCAGAGTCAGTTAGAAAGACTCTGCACAAAACAGAAACGGAGGCTTTCGGTCTGTAGTATGCAACTTGGCGCTCTAGCGAGTGGCGCCTGGATACAGCTGCTGTTCACAAAGACGACAGTGCTGCACGCGGCCATCAACTGTGATTAAATGCGCAGTGAAGACACGGCCGCTGGAGAAAGCGATCGCGTGGATTGAATAAAGCCATTATGACAGTGAAGATTAATGCTACAGATCAGCAGTCGCCGGCTGCACCCTGAGTGAAGTTGACAATCAAATACTACAGCATGAAGGCGGCAGCGCAGTTAGGGAAGCGTCGTCGATCGACAGGAAACCGATTCATTACGGTAAAATGCCGGGCGTGGCGCCGCGCGGATCGCCGTGACGTCGATATGTCCGTCGGCCGGGCGCGGATTATGACCGCGTTTGACCGAACGCGGCCGACGCGGCCGCACGTATTGCGGGCGGGGCCGCCGCGGCTCGTTTCGGCCGGCGTCGACCGGCGGCTGCGGCGGCTCGGTTGTGATTTGATAATTGAATCGAGGCATGACGACGCGATCAATCATTGCCCGTTTCATTCCGCTTCGTCGCAGCCGTCGACGACGATCCCGCGATGTTGATTTATTGCTCGAATTGAAACGCATCTTCTTTCCCGGCTGCGGCGGCTGCGCCATGTGCAGGTATTATACGACGATACATCACGGTCAGCGAGCGGGATGAAACTTGTCGTCACGCTGTGCCGTGTCGTCTTATACTGGCGACGTGCGCTGCCCGAGTTTGCTGTCCCCGCGACGTGTCGTCGTATATATGCCGACGAGACGGTGCGGCAGTTTGTTTTGAACTTCCCGGTGAGACGGATCGGAATTCGGAACACTCACGTCGTACGCCGCTTCGCTCCGTGCCGTCTCGACGCGGATGATATACTGGGCCGGTCGTCGTGGGTAATGCAGGCGATCAAAGTGTAAGGCATCTGAAACGGAACACCTGGCAGATGCCACACCCAACTGTTATCTCATGGAGTTGCCAAGGCAGAGCTGTCAATCAATGTCGGGCCGACTTGCAACAATAGCAACACAGCGGTTAAGAGATAGATTGTAGGCGTTGTAAGCTAAGTAAGTAAGCAAGCTAGCAAGCGTCCACTCTCCTTGCCGGCTTTTCACTCAGCCCAATGTATGGAAAAAAGCGACAAAATTTGCGGCGGCTTTTGGCGGAAATTTCGCAGGAGATCATCTTCGCATGTTTGTACATTGGACGAACACGCTTCGATATCCCCCCCTCTGATCACTGTTTACTAGCTATTTACTGCGGTATTAAATGTATGCCAAAATTTCGACATAATCCAACCCAGCCCACTGATGTTCCCAAACCATGTCCATCTCTGATATATCGATCGATAGCTGAGGTCACCGCGTATACCAGCTATCGCGCTCGGCAGCAAACGCGGGTAGCGTCATTGCAGAGCCGAGGGACGACTGTTACTACTCACACACACACACACACACACACACACACACACACACCCGTTTAACGATCCTTTGTCCGAGACTACCCGGGTGTTCCGGTACCAGAAAGGTAAAACCACTCTGGACTTTACTGAAGCAACAGACAGTGAGTGGCAGTGGCATCAGCTGGGCCATATGCAAGTCTGCACCTCGCTCCAGACAGATAACCATGCCAGCACCCCACCGCTCAGTTTTTTACGGCCGGATGCCCTTCCTGCCGCCCAACCAACAGCGTCAAAGCACTGAAGGCAAGAGCACTGAAGGACGACTGTTACTATTAGAATGGATTCCAATTTGAAGCGATTTTCAATTTTGGCTTATCTTTGCCGGTAATTCCTGGATTTGTCGCTTGGCAAGTGTCACGTGAAATTAGACAGGACAAACTAGCAGGAGGCCAGAGGTTGCGAAACTGCCTGAACAGAGGGTGCAGAGTCGCCCCGCCACGTAAAAGTTGGGGACCAAAAGTGGCTTTACCCTTTTCGCTGTGCACTGATTTTGTGACAGTCATCTACCGGTAATGGTTGTCTCAAGCACGCCTACCAACCTGCGAGTTTGTACGCCGCATTGCATCGGCCTGTTGCTACACATCACCTGTTCCGTGGTCTCTCTGTCTAGTAGGCAAATCGGGCTCACCTGGCAAGAGCGGACGAACCGATCAAGATACCTTTTAAGGTGCAGACTTGTGTGCGCTCGAGGAACCACGGGGTGCACATTGGCGCCACTTGGCGTATACGATTGAAGAATTCATCCGCGGCGGCGATGCTGCCTTATGTCAATTTACTTTCACCACTTGTTTAAGGTTTCTTTTGCTTTTGTCCCACTTCGCAAAATTGTGTTGCAGTGCTTAAATTTTTATATTAACGAAATATCTGTGGTTCATTTTGAACAATTGCTACGTCGCGGTGTTTATTCGGATACACATGTACCCGGTATTTTTGAAAACAAATACATGTACAGCGCCCCTACGGTTAAATCTACTGTCTACGCCCTGGCTGGAGGCGGTAGCACCACGTGCATGTACAGAGACAATGCGACTCCACAACAATAGTTTTCTTTTCACACAGCTGCTGCGAATGCACGCCAGTTTGCATGTACCTGTCTCAAAGCAGGTACAGTTTCATGCAGCATAAAGCGCAGACTTTTTTTCTGAAGACGTCATTATGACGTTTTCAGTCACCGCAAACTAAATGCACGTTATGCGGACTTTTTTCTCTTGAAAAGTGAACTTTGGTCGCAAAATAACAGCAAGCGCTTGCACGAAGTCCATCATTGTTATCAAATTATACTAGTTGATTCCGATTCTGGAGATACTATGGCCAGTGACGCGGTGCCAGTGGCAACATCTCCAGCGTCGACGGAAGATACGACGTACACGTATGATGGATCACCGGGAACAACTTCAGAACTCGCGGCCACCTCTCCGCGTCGGTCGTCGCTTGACCCGGCCATTATGGCCTTCCTGATCATCATCTGTCAAGAGAAAGACCACAAAAGACTTGGCGTATGATATTTGCCGAAGATCTACAAGGCATTGAAGCGACACGGAGAGGAGCAAGGAAAGTCGCCAGCGATCGTCAGAGATGGAGGAATCTCGTCGCCCGATGTTCCGATAAGTCACAGTAAGTCCAAGATCATCATCTGTATCTCCGGCTTCATAGCCAACCTGGCGATGCTCATCGGCCTTCTGATGCAGAAACACACGGCGAGAAAAACGGTCAACATTTTCATCTGCAACCAGACGGTTCTCGACCTCGTTGCAACGTTAGTTTCGTCTGTCAGGATCTCTCTGCTGCTGTCGGGATACTTACTGGAGACGAATACGGGCGTTCTGAGAATGTTGTGTGTATACAAGCTCGTGAACAAACCACTCAGATGGCTTCGTGTTAATTTTGTTTTTCGTTGTTCGCTGCAGTAAGATATGTTCCACTAGACGTGGAATCTCAAAACATCGCGACGTAATTCTGGCGCGAAGAAGGCGGGCGTTCTGAGGCAGCTGGTGTGCCTGTTGATCGAGAGCGATGCGCTGATGTCGTCGGCCGTATACGGCTCTGTCTACGGTCTGGTCGTCATCACCATGGAACGCTACGTGAAGATAGTGCATCCGGTCGCACACAAGAACCACTACCGGCGCTGGATGACGCGGGTCGGCGTCGCTACACCGTGGTTGATCGGCCTGCTCACGTCATCCGTCCCCTCGCTCACCACCGCCAAATTTGTCAACGGCAGATGTACAACACATGTAAGTTACACAACGCTCCTAATGAAATCAAATTAAGTTACTTTATAAAAGACCTCGGTGTAAACAGTTGAACAGTCTGAATGCCTATGTTATATAATCAGCCGTATGAGTAGTATATTTGGGACAGTTCTGGTATATACGACCTCTGGATGTGCAAAAAGTAGGTCATACCACGTTCTCAAAAACGGAAAAATGAGAACACGAAAACACGAGAACAACAGCTGGTGCGCGCGCCCGCCCGGCCTGCAGCACGTTCTCGGAGACGAGAACACGGAGACGTTCTCGAAGACGTAAACATGAAAACGTTTCCGTAGTCGTTAACACTGAAACGTTTCCGAAAACTAGAGCACGTTGTCGAAGACGAAAAGCTGTTGTTGTGGGTGTTGCACAAATAAACGCTTAATCACGCGGTTCGTCGTTAAATCGTCACGCAAACGTCACGCAAACGTCATGGAAGCGCCACGGAAAAGCGTTACTGCGTCACGGGAACGACAAAGCACGCGCAGTTACACGCGCACACACCGGACTGGATAGCATCACTGCCTAGCACGTTCTCGGAGACGATAACACGGAAACGGTTCCAGAGATAAAAACACGGAAACACGAGAACACAGAAACGGCGCGTCCGCAGGGAGAACGATAACAATATTTCGTACATTCGGTGAGTCATATGGTTACGCCGGTTACGCCTACGGTTACACCATCTGGTTACGCGTCGTTCTTCCTGCGGACGCGCCGTTTCTGTGTTCTCGTGTTTCCGTGTTGTGGAAACTTTTGACATATTACATACCCTCTTACGACTAACTGTTACAAAGTTATCGACTCTCAAAACAGTCCGGTTTTGGCCCACCCTGTATTAATCGCGGTAAATTGGGCAACAAGGATTCCGCTTCCGCAGTCACATTAAAAAGAGCTTTATTACATACCCCCTAATACAATTGTTAAAAGCAGCTCACGTCGGCTCATGTTTTCCGTTTGCATTATTGTCTAGGCATTTTTATCTGTCAGGCCTGACAGAATATGGTGTGACAGTCGAAGAATACAGATAGCACCTTGAAACTCAATTAGCACAAGAGTTTTATAATAACATCCATCGGATGTTTGTTGTAGGTGTATCCGACCAGCGCAGCCAGGTGTGTGGCAAGAGTGGCTATATTCTCCTGGCGCTTCATTATTCCGCTGACGTTCTTTGTTTTCTGCTACTGGAAGATCTTCGCAGCACTGCGTCGTAACAATAAAGTCGGCAACGCCACTCGTTCAATCCACGTCAGACAGAGAGAGCAGCACGCCGCTGGACCATCAACCTCTGCAGCCGCCGCCGCCGCCGCTGCTGCTGCTGCTGGCAGTCGTTCAAAGCCCGTGAACAACTCGCAGAGAAACGTCATCAAGACGATGATAGCTGTTACGTCGTGCTTCATCGTGTGCTGGCTTCCTGTCCAGTTCACGATCGTTAGTAGGCTCTGCGGTCTGCAGTCATTCAGATCTCAGACCTTGTACTACGCGCTAGCGGCGCTCGCTTTCGCCAACTTTACTGCAAACCCGCTCATTTATGCCACCGGGCTCTACCAGTTCCTGAGAGTCAAGTGCACCACCTTCCTGTACCAACTGAGACACACTGGAAGTCAAATGACGAACAGTGCGGTGTAGCTGAAGGCCGGTTCGTGGGAGCGAGCGGGCAACCGGCGCCGCTACTTACTGCGTTCACCTCCAAGATCTGTCCAGCATTACTTCGCTTACTGGTTCGTTCTTTAGTCTCCCGGGCCCTCCTGGTGCCCTGGACTCGGACGTCTATTGGCCAGCGCAGCTTTGTTGCATATGGCCCTAGGACCTGGAACCGACTCCAATCACCAGAACTGTCGCTCTCTTCATTCAAGCACCACCTCAAGACCCACCTGTTTCAGCACTAGACAGTGCCGGCTGCAGCTGTGGATGTCGTGTACCGTCGTCCGGCGCTGTTGTGACTGTACTGCAAATGTCCAGACTCGACTTGACTCGTTTGAGACACTAGAACACCGCGCGGCACCGCAACATACGCGAACGATTATAAATATAATCAAACACTCCCGTCTGTACAAAGCTACGGCGACGACGTAAATACGACGCGACTCCATACGGCTATGTGCGCTCTCGAAGACGCGAGAACCAAGAGTCGATCGTGATCTGACGTTATATGTATCATTCTGTGTGCTGCACTTGAGTGTCGTTGTCATTATATGATACTGAATATTACGAGTCGGACCTAAAGCGGCTGCGTTGATCACGATTATTCACTTTTGTAGGAGTTGTGACATCGTTTGGTAACCGGACACTTCGGACCCGAGACAGATCGGCACTGAGACACTTTGGCACTATTCAGATGGGTCCGAATTGTCCGCACATTTCGGCACCAGTACCGAAGTGTCTCTTCGGACCTAAGTAAAGAGCTGTCCAGCCCATGGTCCGAACTGTCCCGCCATATGTACCGAAGTGTCCCACCCTATGGTCCAAACTGTCGCATCTATAAGTTTGCGGTATGTAGCATGTAGGACTACCATCTTCAATCAATCAATTTATTAAAAGCAAAAAGGACCAAACGTCCACTTACATCGCAGTAAACTGCATGACAATAATGCCGTCTGTCTAATTTACTAAGCAGAAACATTCATGCAATTCCTCAGTCTGTTGTCGTAGTTTTAGTGCTTTTGTGTGCATTAGGCCCATATAGTGTTTTATCTACTGTTATATTATGCTGCCTTGTTTTATTTGAAAAAATCCAAAAACATGACTGTTACGTTTTTTTGAGTTCTTGCACATGTTTTCTCGAACATTGTGTTTGTCAGTGCAACATTTTATGAGTACATTATGAATGCGAATTAGTGGCGTGAATTTGCAGCGAATTTAGCCATGTCTATATTTGATCGACGTACTGGAGACGAAATTCAGCTATGACGAGCACTCTAGTTGCATTTTCCATTCCGTTTAACTCAAGCGTAGCCAGTTGTTTGTATTTTACATACGTACATAGGCCTATACATATTTTTTCAGCAAGCCAGAGTGAAACATATAAAATAGGCGCATAATGAACAATAAAAAGAACTCTGGAACTATGGCTAAGCGAAGGGCAGTGCCTTTTACACGCAGCCAGGTATTAAATTTACTAAATACAAATATAGTTAGTAATGTACATCTAGAAATATTATAACAGAACACACAACAGCATCTAAATCTTGCCGATCAAAAACTGATTTAATTTTTCCACCTTCCAAACGTCGAATAAACAACTACAGATGATCAACCGAAACAACATCTTCGGGTAACGAGTTCCAGATCCCCAGCACACGAACAGCGAAAAATTGCTGTCTACAATTAACCCTTGAATCCGGTAAAACAATTTAAATGAATGACCACGTGTTTTGAATTGCAAATAAACGTGAAAAACCTGCAACACGTAAATAATTGCTGTTCATCAAGTCGGATGTTTCCTCTTTCTCGTATATAAGAATGCTGTACACGAGTTATGGTTCGAATGACTTTGTCGATGGAGATACACTGTACCTCCTGTGCGTTTTTCCAGTGAGTGAGATGGGCAAATGGCTGTAACATCTGCTCTAAATTCCGTGTACCAAAGTAACTTCACGACCGTGATTCCTGCCAAAACGGATGATCCGATCGAAATGATTATGACGTCGGTGTATTAGTTGGGGGGAACATTGTAGCCATGAGGTGAGTACGGTTGATCGGTCTGTACGGCGGCGACGATGCGACTCTCGCTGCCGTTACTTTTGCAACTTGTTTGTTTTTGAAGAAGTTGGCTTACCGTTACTACGTCGCAGTAAAATATTATACGAATGTACAGCGCCCCGAGTTAAATCAGGCCATCTCCGCCTTTCCTGGAGGCGACGAAACCACACGCAAAAAGCGTTATTACGACTGAGACTTAGTTTTCCCGCTCGCAGCATATTCATTCAATTCACAGCGGACATCGCGTCACCTGCATAATTATGACAATGCACGCGAGTGTCAGCGTCACACAATGCTATTCTTTCTTGCAGTATAAAACGCACGCTGTCGCCACGAAGATCGTGATTACGAACTTCGCCGTGGACAACTCGACGTGGATTTTCTACTGTTGAGCATCGAACTGCGCAAAATAACGGCGAAGTCGCCTAACAGGTTCCGCCTTTTAATAAGAGTCCTTGGTTATTACCAGAACGTTAACAGGCAACCATGACTACTGACGTGGAGTCAATGACATCTTCAGCACCGTTAGAAGACACTACATACACCCACGACGGACCACAAACAACAACTTCACAGTTCAGCATCAGCTTTTCGACATCGTGGAAAGTCGGCCCGCTCCTTGGGGTTTTCCTGATCGGCATCTGTATCTTTGGTTTCGTCGCAAACCTGTCGATGCTCGTCAGCCTTCTCAGGCAGAAACACACGGCGAGAAAAACCGTCAACATTTTCGTCTGCAACCAGATGACCCTCGATCTTGTTGCCGCGTTTATTTCGGCCATCAAGATGTTCCTGGTGATGTCGGGTTACTTGAAGACAAAGACGGGCGTTCTGAGAATGTTTCCGATACACGAAGCTTGTGAGCAAAGCAGACTTTGTAGCATTTTATCTTTTTTATACACCGCAGTAGGATAGAGCCTGGTGTGGAATTTCATACGTTCTTCTGATTTTTGGATACTATGAGGAGCAATTAAATCGCCTGAAGAAGGCGGGCGTTCTGAGGCAGCTGGACCTAGTTGCCGTGTTCATTCTGGTCCTGAGGTCCCAGTCCCTGGTGATGTCAGGATACTTAGCCGGGAAGACGGGCGTTCTGAGGCAGCTGGTGTGTATGTTGATCGAGAGCGATGCGCTGACGTCGTCGGCCATATACGGCTCTGTCTACGGTCTGGTCGTCATCACCGTGGAACGCTACGTGAAGATAGTGCATCCGGTCGCACACAGGAACCACTACCGGCGCTGGATGACGCGGGTCGGCGTCGCT
>Ga0126326_1000459_pt1 | contig 12119 bp, 12 predicted proteins | sample InaspJWI67metaG_FD_94485 | JGI IMG/M metagenome (GOLD analysis project Ga0126326, IMG submission 94485) | Marine gutless worms symbiont microbial communities from Oahu, Hawaii - Inanidrilus sp. 1 OAHU.JWI-67 metaG | ecosystem: Host-associated > Annelida > Digestive system > Unclassified | place... | reverse complement strand
GAATTGGTTATGAGACAAGTTAGTCGTATTGGGCTTGGTAGTTTTCCTACTCCATTCCAGCGTCACCCCGGTCTATTCCAGCGTCACCCCGGTCTGGGCGAGGTGCTGGACATTGATAATCTGTGGATTAAGCGCGACGATCTCACCAATTACTCCTGGAGCGGCAACAAGGTAAGAACCATTGAGTTTTTGCTCGGCGATGTCGTAAAAAGAGGTAGTGATGCGATTATTATTTGCGGCGGACCGACTTCGAATTTTGCCGCTTTGATGACAATCGCCTGCGCGGCCCGCGGAATCGCGGTTTATCGAAGTGTTTATGGCACCGAACCGACCAAGATACCAAAGGCTCTGGCGGTGTCAATCGAGGCGGGGGCGACTATCGAATACACCGGATCCGCGGATCGTCAGAGCATGGAAACCCTTGCTAATCTTTTGGCAGATCGCCTGCGCAGGCAAGGCCGGGATCCCTATGTCATACCGCGTGGCGGGGCGACTGCCATTGGTGCTCTTGGTCTCGCCAATGCCGCGGTAGAATTGAGCGAGCAGCTTGATCGGGCCGGTATGACCGACGTATCCATTGTTCTCCCTGTCGGTTCCGGTGGTACGATTGGCGGCTTGATTGCCGGTTTGTCCTACTTGATCGGTGCCACGGATCTGGCTGACAAGATTAAAATCGAATTAATCGGCGTCAGCGTCTCACGGGCACCCGATATCAACGCCTACAATGATATTCGAAACCTGGCTCTGAGTTGCATGGAGTATGGCGGGTATCAAATGCATGCTAATAACATCGAAAAATGCAATTGGCGACTGATTGATGGACGCGGTTGCGGATTCGGAATTGCAAGCGAGCAGGATATGGCCTTGGTCGAAGAAATCGAATCTTTTACGGGCCTCCAGTTTGACACAACCTACAATAGCAAAGCCCTGTCATGGCTGCGCAATTCGAATAGTCTGTTTTCGCTTCCGGTCGTCTATTGGCATACGGGTGGCGCACTGGGGGTTGAAGATCGAATTTCCGCTCGAAGGCTGTCAGCGGAGGATTACGCCAGCCAAATGGACAGGTCCCTGCTCGTTTCAGTGCCTTTGTTGGTTTAGGCGGGAACAGCCGAAACGCTGTCGAAAGGAACCCTTGATGAGTCGATAGAAGATTTATCATTGTCTCTGATACCGTGGCTTCGGGCCTTTGAATTTGACCGTGATTATAGTATGCGAAATGTCTGTATCGTATAGTGTTGACTAGGTATCATCTCAGCGAGTACACTGTTCTGTTATCGGGTAAAGGGGGAATAGAAAATGGACGGAATACATGATATGGGCGGTATGCAGGGATGGGGAAGCGTTGAGATCGAATCTGATGAACCCGTTTTTGCGGAAGACTGGCAAGCCAGGGCGTTCGCATTGTCCTTGGCCTCCATGGGCGTATCCGGCACCAACCTGGATGCTTTTCGCCATGGTCTGGAGCGGCTTCACCCGCTCGATTACCTCGGTGACGGCTATTATGGCCGCTGGTTAGCCTGTGCCGAATTACTTTGTGTTGATAGTGGGATATTACCATCGGGCGCAGTTGATGCCCGAGCGAGAAAACTGCGCGGCGAGGAAGTTGACGAGCCGGCGGATGTGGGAGTCAATAAACCGCAATACGAAAGAGGCGGTCCAGGTTCGCTGAGAGAGATAGATGCGGAGCCCGCGTTCCAAGTGGGTCAAACGGTGCGGGCGAAAACTTTTCGCAAATTGGGGCACACTCGGCTGCCGTCGTATATACGCGGTCATGTTGGCGAGATATCCGCCATCAGGCCCGCCGCGGTATTGCCCGACAGTACAGCCCATTTTGTCGGGGAAGATGCGCAGCATGTTTACACGGTCGAATTCACATCCGAGGAGCTTTGGGGTGTCGATGCGGAGCCCTCAACCTTATTCATCGATTTATTTGAGAGTTATTTGGAGGATGCATCATGAGCACAGGTTTACATCCCAATGATCGTCCGTCACCGGAATTGCGTGCGGAAGCACTGGAATCGCTGCTCGTTGAACGCGGTCTGGTTCAATCAGATATGCTGGATGGATTTATCAATCGTTATGTCAACGATGTTGGTCCGATGAATGGTGCCAAGGTTGTCGCGAAAGCCTGGGTTGACGCCGAATATCACGAGCGTTTAATGGAGTCGGGCACCGAAGCTATTGCCGAACTCGGGTTTAGTGGCCCGCAGGGCGAACACATCGTGGTCGTAGAGAATACGCCAACCACGCACAATGTCGTGGTCTGTACCCTGTGCTCGTGTTACCCGTGGCCCGTACTCGGCCTTCCGCCAAACTGGTATAAAGATCCGGCCTACCGGTCGCGCGTGGTGCGCGAGCCTCGCACACTGCTGGCCGAAATGGGACTGGAGCTCCCGCCGGATGTCGAAATCAAGGTTTGGGACTCAAGCGCCGAAAATCGTTATTTTGTCCTCCCCATGCGTCCGTCGGGCACCGAGTCGCTCTCCGAGGAGGAGCTTGCCTCGCTGGTCACTCGCGATGCAATGGTGGGTGTTGCGCAGGTCGACGCAAAGTAAACCCATGAGCGACATCGATAATCATCTGGACACCAATCCGTCTACGGCCTTGCCTCGCTCCAACGGTGAACTGGTTTTTGAAGAGCCTTGGGAGAGCAGGGCATTTGGAATGGCGGCCGCGCTCGCCGACTCAGGTGCCTTCAGCTGGAAAGATTTTCAAGCAGGGCTGATTGCTGCAATCGCGGAGCGGGATGCTAGCAGTGACGACAACTCCCAGGTATACCGTTATTATGTTCATTGGCTTGGGGCCTTGGAGACGCTGGTAGTCGATCGAGGTTTGATTTCCCTAGAAGATATCAAATCACGTGAAATCGAGTTTCTGGAGCGGCCCGCTGGGCACGATCACGGCAGTGAGCACGATCATTGAATCGTGCTAGCTCCGCGTCGTGAGTCAACGCCGGGTCAAAAGTGCCTGGCGTGGCGGATTGTGCTGCGATGTCGAAATGGGCGAGTTCAATTTCACCGTCGACGAGCCGGAAAGCGTTGGCGGCACCAATCTCGGGCCACAACCCACCGATGTTTTTCTGGCCTCGATCGCTTCGTGTTTTACCCTAGCATTATCCTATAGCGCACAAAAGCGAGGTATTGTCCTGCGAAACTTGCAGGTAGATGTTACCGGGACCTACGATGGCCCTAGGTTTTCTTCCGTATTAATCGAAGGCAAACTGGGCTGTGATGAAGCAGAACTGCCATCGTTGGTGCGTGATGCGGAGCGTGTTTGCTATGTCACTAATACGCTCAAAAGCGGAATAGATATCAAAGTCGACGTCAGCACCACGCTTAGCGAATTTGATAAACAGTGAATCCGGCTATGTAATTTACAGTGGGGCGAGTTGGTTGACAGGGGACGGAGAACCATGCAGGTTTAACTCCAGGTTAAGCGTGTCCGCGCGCAGTCCCAGGCGCAGGGTTTCCAGGCTCAAAACTTCGTCGATGGCAATGTTACCGAGATTCACTTCGGCTCCCAGCCGTTGAATCAAAGATACTTGTTGTCCCCGTTGAGGCGCTTCGTAAATAATCTTGTTGCCGCCGAATCTTCTCTGCAATCTTCTCAGCAGCGACCATCGCACTTCGCCTGACGAACGGTAGAGGCCGACTGTTCCGCTTTCGCGACCCTCGATAATGATCCAGCAAGCTCCCGCCGCCAGGTCGCCCTCGACTTCTTTTTGCCATCTGTCATCCGCCATCTGGCTGCGCGCATTTTTACTACCGACTTCGGCCATGACCTCGAATCCCAGATCGCAAGCCGACTGAATCAGCCTGCGTTTCTCGGAAATCGGCATAGGTACAGCGCCATTAGATATTTCTACGCAGTCAAAACCGACTTGTTTTGCAAAATCGAAAAATTCTTTTGTTTTATTCTGCAGCCACGATATTTCGAGCAGGGTACCGCCGGTACAGGATTTGATTTGCGCCGCTTTCAGCCTGGCTAATTTTACCTCTAAGGCCGGGTCAATATATGAAATCCCCCAGCCGAATTTCCAGACATCGATGAAGTTTGCCGCAGAGTCGAGAATATCCAGGGTCCGGGAAGCCGAGAAGCCTTTATCGAGGACATGAGTTACACCCGATTTCCGGGGTTTAGTCGGGCGCCTGGACAACATCAGGAATGACGGTTGGGATCCTCGTTGCGGCATATTTCTTTACCAAGGTTTTAATTGCTAGCTATCATAACATAATATAAAATATATATCTTATAGTAAATTATGGCAATGCAGCACGGGGCTTGTTTAATCCCCGACTTTATAGAACTTCGAGGTCGAGCTTTCGCCGGTAGCTTGGAAACCGCTGTGAGTTTGATTACGCCGATCAAGGCGCTGGATTTGAGTAAGGGTTTAATCGTGGAAAATAGACATCGTGAAAAAGAGACCGTCGGTTTTTGGTCCGTTATGAAAAGTACCTTGGCGGCTTTTATTGGAGTGCAAAGCGTCTCAGTCCGTGAACGTGATTTTAGTCACGGTAATGCATACCATTTTATTGGCATGGGTCTTTTTCTGGGAATTGTTTTTGTGTTGGCTTTGATCGGAATTGTCAATCTGGTGCTTAGGTATCACGGCTAGTTAGTACATAAATACAGGCGCCGGACGGCTTGGGTCTCAATTTGAATCCGTTAATTTTTTCGCCTGTCTCAGTAGCTGATTCTCGATCTTCTGTAGTCGTTTGGCTTCTCGTGCCAACCAGACCTTCTGACAGTCGATACTTGACTGACATTGTTCAAGCATATGCCTGAATGGCCCCGGTCCGGTACCGCCTTCCATACTCCGCGACTTCAGGGCTTGTTTGGCATTCATTGCTTTATCCAGGCTGTTGGAATCCAGGCTTATCCGCAGTCTAAATTGCTTCCATGCAGCAGCCTCTATTTGCTTTACCGAAAGATTGCGTAATTTATTCTTATGCGTTCTGATTAAATGACCGACGAGGTGATGCGCTAATCGCGGGGGCAGGTCGGATTCGAGCACCAGTGTTTCGGCCAGATCGGTAGCCAGAGTTTCCGGGGTAACCAGAGCTTGACCGCGTTCGCCATCAATACTCAATTCTTGAACGACCTCAGCTAACAAAGCCAGCGTTGAGATTACCTTGGTAAAGGCAGTAGGAAGCATGTCGTAAACTAGCAATCGATTGTCGGGTTGCCCGGAAGGTGATCTGGCACATGCAGACACACTTGTCGAAACACCAATAATTTCATTGGCGACAGCCCTAATATGAGTCAAGGCAAAGGGGTTTTTCTTCTGTGGCATGATCTTACTGGCTCTCGAATGAGAATCACTTAATTCGACCAGGCCGAATTCCTGGGTTGCAAATACTTGAAGGTCTTCGGCCAAGCGATCGGCATTAATTATACAGGCAGATAGTAAGGCCGTGAGTTCGATCGGCAGGTCGATTTGCCACATCGCATCTCTGGCATGAGTCGATAGGGAACTAAAGCCCAAGCTTTCGGCGGCGAGATTACGGTCAATTGCCAGGCGCGAACCATTGGTGCTGCCACAACCCAAAGGACTCGAGTTCACTCGGTCATATGCGGTACGCAAACGATCCAGATCGCGCAGCATCGGATAGGTAAAGCTTAATAAATAGTGCCCGAAACTCGTGGGCTGAGCACTTTGCAGGTAAGTGTAATCGGGCATTAATGCTTCACGGTGCTGAGAGGCTACCCGGATCAAACTATCTGCGAGACCAGTAATCGTGCCGCTCAGTTGAAGCAAGGAGGATCGAGTATGAAGTAAAAAAGCGGCGGTGGTCGCTTCCCGGCGTGCGCGGCCACAGCCATACCACTCCACGGCATCCGTTTGGGTTGCCAACCACGCTTCCCTGTTGGTGTATAAGTCACCCGCCTCGGGAGACGGATTAAGCGTTTCGGGATAATGATGCAGCTCGAGCAGTGCCTGTAAAAGCGCCAGTCCCGAATCTTTCGGTGTGATACCCGCCTGCATAGAAAGCAGGCTGTGCGCGATATCAACCAGGCTCATGTAATAAGCTAGATTCAGTTGTGAATCGAGATCAAAACGATAAGCGACCTTGGTGAGTAACGATGAAGGCTTTAAATCGAGTCTGGCCCCCAAGGGCAAGAGCCTGGGAAACTGTTTGAGAATCAGATTCCGACTTTTTTGCGCACATTTTGATACTCACTAGTAAACTCGATTCTATGCTCACCGAAGAGATCGGCAGTGTCTCATGAACTAAGGCCTCGCCAGCTATTTGGAATAAACTGTAGAAACTGATTTATTAAATCAGAAATTATTCCTGAAATTTTCGGAAACTCATTGGGTCTTGCCCGTATTTTGCCTTGAAGGCCCGCGAAAAAGAGCTCCGGCTCCGATAACCCACTTTGCTGGCGATGACTTCTACATTCAAATCGCCGACCGTGAGTAGTTGCTTCGCCCGGCGCAGGCGGAAACCGGTCAGAAATTCATGGGGTGCCTGGCCAATTGTTTTGGTAAAATGCTCGGTGAACGATGAACGGCTCATATGAGCTAGATTGGCCAGATCCTCGACCCTGTGGTTTTTCTGGGGCGCCTCTAACATGACCGCCAGGGCTTTTTCCAGGCGCGGATTATCGAGTACGGCGAGCCACGGAATTCGCTGATCCTGGCGTTGGCGCAATCTGCGCAGCATGATTATTAGACACTGTTTCATCAGGCTGCTGGTCAAAGCGAGGGTTCCCAGTTGAGGTCGCCCGAACTCGTTTAATATCTCTTCAAAGGCACCGCGTATAAAAGACGAATCATTGAAAAATTCGACGATTGGTTCGGCTAACTGATTAAAGATGTCAACATCCGGACCGTAGGTTACCTGGATGCGACCACAGGCGAGAATGACGTCGGTCGCACCTTCACCGGCTTTCATCCAGAATAAATCTTCACTCGGTTGCAGACAGATCGAAGAGCTGGCGGTCGAGGAGCAGCTAGGGGAAGCCGACTCGATGCGCTGCGCCATGCCACGGGGAACGATAATGATTTGATCGGGCTCGACTTCAATACTGGAGCCATCGCTGGTTTTGAGTATGCCGTAACCAGACAGCGTGTAGTGAATCGTATTCGAAGTGTCGCCATCGAGATCGAGATGACAGCCATCGCGAATGTCGCAGACGGCGAAAGGTTCGACTTTGACCTCGAGTGCTTCCAGCAATTTGTCGGTAATTTCCATCACATCATTATGCTTTAAGCAAATTTCAAATGCTGCTATTTCCGACATTTGGACACGAATTCAATTCACCTGGACTCCAATTCGGAAAGAATTCCTATCCTTTCGACAACGAGACACCAACTACGGCGGTTTAGCGAGGCCAGGATTGTCAAAATGATAATACTTAAACTCAGCTCAGGAGCAAACCCTATGTCACAACAAGATCACGATGCGAATAAACCTTCGCGTCGTCAATTCCTCAAGACCTCCGCCGCCGTCGCGGCAACCGTAGTTGCGACGGGTGCAACCGTATCCACAAACGCGAATGCTGCAGCCAGCGAATATGCCGACCCGGCAAAGCCGGCACTGCCACCGAGCGACATGAAGCTCGATCTAAAGCGAAGTGCTCTGGTAATCATCGATCCGCAAGTCGATTTTCTCAGCCCCACTGGTGTTACCTGGGGTGTCGTAGGCGAGAGTGTAACGGAGCATAAAACGGTCGAAAACATCGAACGGCTTTTCAAGGCTGCTAAAGCAAGGGATCTGACAACCGCGATTTCACCGCATTATTATTACCCGACCGATCACGGTTGGAAATTCGAAGGAGGCCTCGAAAAATTGATGCACAAAATTGGAATGTTCGATCGAAAGGGGCCGCTTAATTTGGACGGATTCGAAAACTCGGGTGCCGACTGGATGCCGCAGTACAAAAAATATATCAATGACGGTAAAACGATTGTTGCTTCTCCGCACAAGGTCTATGGCCCGGAAACAAATGACTTGACCTTACAGCTTCGAAAGAGAGGCGTGGATCAGATTATTCTTGGCGGAATGTCGGCAAATCTGTGTGTCGAGAGTCATTTTCGCGAGTTGCAGGAACAGGGATTTGAAATTGCCGTCGTACGTGATGCCACCGCAGCGGCCAAAATCCCGGAAGGGGATGGTTATGCTGCGGCCATAGTCAATTTCAGGTATATGGCAAACGCTCTGTGGACTGCCGATGAGGCAATCGCACAAATAAATAAAGCCTAGCGGCTCCCTGGTAGGCAAGCTGCGGGTGAACCCGACAGGGTTTCATGGCGTGTTCGCGCCTAACAGCAAATACCGTGTCGAAGTGACGCCGGCCAAACGAGGCAGAGGGCATACCCGACAAGAAAATGAGGTCAAAACCCCCGAACAGCGCCATCGGGCCATGACCTGCACCCACAGTGCATAAAGGCGCAGCGCCTCAAACTGGTATCAACGGGGCCGCCCAGGCATCGATGTGTCGATTTGCGAGAAGAGCGGAGGCGAAGCCAGGGTGATTGCCAGTATTGAGGATCTGGCAGTCATTGACAGGATTCTCGCTCACCTCACAAAGAAAGGCGCGTTGCCGCCTCCGGCCGAATTGCTGCCTGCTGTGCGGGCCTCGCCAGGCTCGGACTGGTTGGTATAGACGCGGGATTTCAGATCGACAATCGCTACACGCCACGGTAACCCAAGGACGGGTTGCCAGGCGGCTTGCTGTCTGATGAAAGCTGGAGGAGTCAAAACTGAGCGGAAGACGTCAGATTCAGGTGGGCCTACAGGATGTTGCACTGATGAATGGCCGGTCTTCCAGCCCGGACAATCCCTGGTCCTTATATCGATTAAATAACTTATATCCGGTTTTACGGGAAGTGCCGAATTCGCGGCATAGCGGGGCCATTTTCTCGCCATCGAGAAGACGAGCTGCGAAACGAAGACGTTCATCCATTTGATTACACTCTTTCCAGGGTATCTGGGTATCTCCCCAAATGCATCAAATATGAAATGTGTAACCTATGTCCCCGGAAAATAACGTCACCTATGTGTCGGGAACCTCAAAGCAAAAAAATGGCCTCTAGCTCAAGCTCGAGACTTTTTTGCTCGAAAATTGATGGGAGGCTGGAATCGAACCCGAAGTTGAGCAATTCGCCCGGAGCGAACTGGCGGTGTGAGCGTAGCGAGCAGCCTCGGAGGCCGGCTGCATCGACTTTCACACCCGATTCCCGGGCGATCCATTAGAAAATGGTCCTAACCCGCTGTTCGACGCCACCTATTATCAGGCACTATTTGGTGCAAGATAACGTAGCTATAATTTACTATTTCCGATAATAATATTCCGGGTTTGACTTCGATTGGCGACTACACCATGCTGTCGCCTCGAAACGCCGCCAGGATCCGCATGTCCGCCCAATCCGCCCCACCGGGCTTTCTCGTTGTCATCTTTGTCATGGTGCTCGCCGAGTCCGCGAGTATCATGTCAACCGACCTCTATACCCCGAGCCTGCCGGATCTGGTTGCCTGGTTCGACGCGACCCCGGAACTGCTGAAACTGACCATCAGTATCAACGTAATCGCCTACGGTGCGGCGCAAATCATCTATGGCCCGCTAGCAGATCGCTTCGGCCGTCGCCCGGTCATGCTGACCGCGATCTCGCTGTTCATCCTGTCCAGCCTGTTATGTGCATTCGTGCGAACCATCGACGAATTGCTAATCGCCCGAGTGCTGCAGGGCCTGTTCGCATCGGCTGAAGCGGTCATTTGCCTCGCGGTGTTTCGCGACCTGTTCGACGAAAAGCAGCAGATCAAGGCCTACGCGATTTACGGCATGGCAATCGCACTTGCCCCGGCGGTGGCACCGATTTTGGGTGGCTACATTCATGTTTATCTTGGCTGGCAATACAATTTCTACCTGACCGCGGCTCTGGCAAGTATCGCCGCCCTACTGATCTACCTGCTGTTGCCCGAGACCGGCACACCGGATCGCGGCGCGCTGGCCTGGCGTGTCGTTGCCGGAACTTATGTGAGGATACTGCGTAACCGCCAATTTTACATCTACGCCTTGTTGGCGGGATGTGCACTGGGCATGATTTACTGCTTCATTACCGCGGCGCCGTTTATTTTGATCGATTATTACGGCGTAGCGGTCGAACATTTCGGCTATTATCAGGCCGTAATCGTCGTCGCGTATTTTGCCGGCGCGACACTGACCACGAAACTGGTCGAGCACTACAGTGCGATTCGCCTCCTCAACTTCGGTCTAGCAATTATGTTAATCGGGGCGGTTTTGATTGTCGCACTCGAATACACCGATCGGCTCAATCACCTTACGCTGGCGCTTGGCAACCTGTTGATTGCCTTCGGGCTCGGGCCGGTTTTTTCGGTGGTACCCACCCGTGCGATGAGCGCGATCGATGGATCGGCCGGTAGCACGGCATCGGCATTCGGTTTTATTGAAATCGGGTTGGCTGGCATCGTTGCTGCGTTGGTCAGCGTATTTCACGACGGCACGGCAATGCCCTATGCGATCATCGTTGGATCGACCGCGATTGGATCGATTTGGCTGGGCGTGATAGCCAACCGGCTGGATCGACGCGACGCTGCCGCGATGGCGAAGGTTTGAGACTGAGCCATTTGAATCTTCCGGATTCCCCTGGGCCGGAATGACGGCCCGAAACGTGGTTAATCGACGAGTCCGGGCTTATCAAAGGGTCAGTGTCGATTGATTTATAGGGGTTTTTCAATCGACACTGACCCCTTGAATTGGTTAAACGTGGTTAATCGACGAGTCCGTGTTTTTGAAATAGGGCTTCGACCATCGCATCGACGTGCGCCCGGTCGGATTGGCGGGGAAAATCCCGGCGATATCGATATGCGGCTTCAATCGCCCGATCGAGTTGCAGTTGGGTAGCCTCGTCAAGGCCTGGGTAAGGTTCTTGCGGATCGAATATGACTAGCTGGTCGTCAATGCCAGCCTCGATGGTCTCGATCGCGAGTGAAGAATCGCCCGCGCGCAAAGCCCGCAATGCGCTGAGCTTGGACTCTAGATCCCGAGCGTCCTTGCTGATCGTACCGTTGAGGATCAGGCCCATGCCGAAATTGCTGCCGATATAACCGCCGGCGAGGAATCCGAGGGCGCTGCCGCCGAGAATCAACAGCAGATACAGCAGCGGACTTTTAGATTTGATGGTCATGTCAGTGCTCCTTGAATATCCGCATGATATCCGATTCCGGCCGGTCTGTGGGGGAGGCTGATGCCATGGTTCCAAGTGAGAAGAATTGGGTGATAGCTCGGACGCTAAGCCGACAGTCGCTATTGAAATTTATGTCTTTAAACAAAAAGATCCCCGCTTGCGCGGGGGATCTTTTAAACCGATAACCGATGGCCTCCTTGCCGATCAAAGGCTTACGCGCAGCTAATCGTCGAGCAGGTAATCCAGCAAGCGACCCATCACATCGGAGCGGTCTTGCATGGTAGAAATAGCTTCGAACCCGAACGGCAGATACACGGTGTCTTCGGTAGCGACCGCCGCCGCAAGCACCGTGTCTATCAATCCGGTTGAGCGTTCCCAATCGATCACGCTTGCCGGACTTCCGGTTGGCGGTGGCGCCACCGTCCAGGGCATCTGATCAAGTTCCCATCCCTGGAGCGACGTCACGCCGTCGATCTCGACTTGAACGTCCCGTCGATCTCGACTTGAACGTCGTCCACAAAAGCACCGGTATTGGTGACGCCGACGTCAGATATGTAGGTCAGCGACACTTCAACTTGACTGCCGGAAAAAGCTGACAAGTCGAACGATGCGTTAACCCAACCGTTGGAATTGCCGTTGAATGCGTGAAACGCGCCGGTCGGGCCCGGTGAAAGACAATCAGCAGCAACGTAATGATCGAAGATGAACGGATGCACGTTCCACAGACCGTCGTCGCTACAGGCGAGTAGTGGCACAGGTGGCGTGTTGCCATTGATATCGTTAAGCGTGGTCCAGTCGCCCGCACCCACGGTATGGGCTTCGACCACGAAGAAATCGTAATTCCCTTCGATGTCGTAAGACGTCGCAAAACTGAGACTGGCGCTGGCAGCGGGAGGCGCGCCGGTCAGATCGATCACGCGCGTAAACCGGTTGTACTGGTTGTTGCGGGCCAGTAGTCCGACAT